>ERZ1699254.833-NODE-833-length-9828-cov-4.278631_pt1 | contig 9828 bp, 9 predicted proteins | sample MGYA00581522_ERZ1699254 | MGnify/ENA primary metagenome ERZ1699254 (study PRJEB42319, sample SAMD00040329) | human oral metagenome | material: saliva | host: Homo sapiens | study: EMG produced TPA metagenomics assembly of PRJDB4115 data set (Metgenomic analysis of... | reverse complement strand
GGGTGGACGTACTGTTGGTTCAGGTATGGTTACAGAAATCGAAGCTTAATTCGATTTAGTTCCCAGAAGAACAATTATTTAAGTCAGACACTAAAAGAATCTTGCTTTGCAAGGTTCTTTTTTTAAAAAAATAAAAAGATAGACCTGATAAAGTCCAGATCCATCTAATAAGTTATTTTCAAGTGACTAGTTCGCTCCAAACACTAACATTCGATATAGTAGAGGTTTCACCAGCTGGAACCCATTTGTTAGTTCCTAAGTATCTAACTTCTAGTTTACGAACATTTACTATGTAAGATGCTTTTAGCCTGATGTAACCATAAGTGTAGGGTGGTACGTTATGGGATACTGAGTGATTTAAACTAAGTCAAAATCCAGACTCAGGAGCAGAAAAGCTAACAGCTGCACTTAAAGTTAGGGTAGCTCCAGCTTTTCCACCATAAGCAGTTGAACTTAGAGATCCTGATGTAGCGCTGCTCTTATAAGAGTGAGAGGAGCTAGTTCTATAGTCTGCAACACCAGTTGCATTAGAACGAGTCTGATACGTAGATTTAGACTCTAAATAGGCGTCTCTAAGTTCAGTCGTATAAAATGACAATAACTCTCCTGTGTTGATATCTTTTACAATACGATTAGATACAATTTCATAATTTGTACCAGGATAGACATCAGCAAAAACCGTAGATGTTGTGACTAAGAATAATAGACTTGATAGTAGAGAGAAAAACAATAGTTTCAGTTTAATCATAACAAATTTTTTCTTCATGAGTAAAAGATTATTTTTTCAATCCTTTGAAAGTTATAATGCAACCCGAAATAATACTGAGAGTTCCTACAGGTCTCCAATATAGTTGCCAAAAGAATAAATTTATTCTTTCTTTCAGTGTCGCATAGGGTTCGGCATAATAGGGGTTGATGTGAAATAATAAAAAACCAAAACATAAAACTATGATTCCAGTTAAGAATAAAATGTCCTTATTTACTTTCCTCATAAAACCTCCTTTTATTTTATTTAAAGCGCTTTCTATTATTAGTATACGTCAAAAAAAGAAAAAAACAAGTCTATTTATTTATTTTTTTATATGGTATAATAGAATAGTTGGAGAGTTTTTATATAGCTTTAAAAGGCTGATATGAATACTTTGTATAATCTAATGATTCTTCAAAAAATTTCTTATTCAAACAAGAGCAAAGAGAAGGTGGGCTGCATATCAGAAGTTAGATGTATTTCTGTCTAACTTTTGAGGTGTAGTTCATTTTAAAACCACGAATCCTATGTGACTCGTGGTTCTTTTTTATAAACTGGTTGAGTGTTTTGGCTGCACTTTTTGCTCAGGGTCAATGTAGTTGATGGCATTGTTGACAGCGGTTGGTGCTTCTCCAAGCCCTGTCGCAATCAGATCAATTTTTCCATCATAGTAGCAGCAGTCACCGATAGCATAGATACCTGCTTGGCTAGATTCTTGCTTGCTGTTGACGATAATCTTGTGACGGTTGAGGTCCAGACCCCAGTTTTTAAGGTTACCGACAGAAGATTTGAAACCATAGTTGACAAAGAGGTGGTCTAGGTCAATCGTTTCGGTTTCATCAGATTTTACTTTTGCTATTTCTAACTTGTCAAGTGTTTTTCCATCTCCAAGTAGTTGGCTAGGGACGAATGGTGTCTTGATGGTCACAGATGATTCCTGTAAGGCTTGAACACTGTGTTCCAAGGCGCGGAAATTATCTCTGCGGTGAACAAGGGTAGTTGGTGCAATTTTTTCAAAAGCTAAAGCCCAATCAACAGCCGAGTCTCCTCCACCAAGAATCGTCACTTTCTTACCAGCATATTGCTGGATGTTGGAAACGTGGTAGTGGATATTTTCATAGCCCTCAACGCCTTCTAGTTCCAAAGGACGTGGTTTGAAGGCACCGCCACCCATAGCAATGATAACAGTTTTAGATAGGTGACTTCCTTTAGAAGTGGTAATGGCAAAGCCTTCTTCTTGTTTTTCAATCTCAAGAACCGTTTCATTGAGATGAATAGGGGTATCGAAGCCGTTTAGTTGTTCAATCAAGCGGTTGGTCAATTCTTCTCCAGTCAGGTTTGGGAAACCTGGAACGTCGAGGATCTCCTTTTCGGGATAGAGAATAGCAGGTTGTCCACCTAGTTGGGGAAGAGAGTCGATGATTTGGACCTTGGCTTGGCGTAGATGGGCATAAAAGGCTGCAAAAAGCCCGACTGGACCACCACCTACAATAGTGATATCATATAGTTGAGACATGGTTTCTCCTTTGTTTTTTCTAGTCAGTTTATTTTATCATATTTTTCCTTAATTTAAAATGAAGTAGGATAGGGAAAAAAATGCCAGAAAAATGGTATAATAGAGAGGAACGTGTTTGGACAGAGAGGAGACAGCAGATGAACTTTCAACAATTATCCAACCTGCAATATTGGACTAGCTTGTTTTCTAGTCCTTGGAGTATTGCCATCAATCTGTTTGATATTTTGATTGTGGCCTATATTTTATATCGTTTTACAAAAGCGATAGCTGGCACCAAGATTATGATTTTGGTGCGTGGGGTCGTGATTTTTGTATTAACCCAGGTTGTGGCCAATATCCTTGGTTTAACAACGATTTCTTGGTTGATTAATCAGATTATCACCTATGGGGTTATTGCTGCGGTTGTTATCTTCTCTCCAGAGATTCGGACTGGTTTGGAACGTTTGGGAAGGGCGACAGATTTCTTTTCTACTACTCAAATTAGTGCAGAAGAGAAAATGATTCGTGCCTTTGTTAAGTCAGTTGAATACATGAGTCCCCGTAAGATTGGTGCTCTTGTTGCTATTCAACGGGTTCGGACCTTACAAGAATACATCGCGACAGGAATTCCCTTGGATGCCAAAATTTCGGCAGAACTCCTCATCAATATTTTTATTCCCAACACTCCCCTACATGATGGTGCTGTGATTATCAGAGAAAATCGGATTGCAGTGACCTCTGCCTATCTGCCCTTGACAGAAAGCACAGGGATTTCCAAGGAATTTGGGACCAGACACCGGGCGGCTATCGGTTTATCAGAAGTATCCGATGCCTTGACCTTCATTGTCTCAGAGGAAACAGGTGGTATTTCTATTACCTACAATGGGGTCTTCAAGCACGACTTGACGATTGAAGAATTTGAAGCAGAACTACGTTCAATTCTTGTGCCAGCTGTTGAGGAAAAAGTCAGTTTCAAGGACCGTTTGCTAGGAGGTTGGAAATATGAGAAAAAATAGTCTATATATCATTTCATCTCTCTTTTTTGCTTGTGTCTTATTTATCTATGCAACGTCAACCAACTTTCAAAATAGCAATACCGCAAGGCAGGTCAAATCAGAAACCTACACCAATACGATAACGAACGTTCCTATCGATATTCACTATGATAATGACCAGTATTTCATTAGTGGATTTGCATCAGAAGTTTCAGTGATATTAACCGGAGCTAATCGTGTGACCTTGGCCAGCGAAATGCAGGAGAGCACTCGTAAGTTTAAGGTCACAGCGGATTTGACGGATGCCAGTGTTGGAACGATTGAAGTTCCCTTGAACATTGAAAATCTTCCTAGTGGATTGACCGCTGTGGCAACGCCTCAAAAGATCACAGTGAAAGTTGGGAAGAAGGTTAAGCGAGATGGGATGATTGTTGTGCCACAAGTTGACCAAAGCCAGATTGATCCCAAGTTACAACTTGATAGTGTAACTGTGTCAAATGAACGAGTTTCGGTCACAACTGACCAGGAAACATTAGCTAAGATTGATAAAGTTATTGCGCTTTTACCAACCAGCGAACGCATAACAGGTAATTACAGTGGCTCAGTACCTTTGCAGGCAATCGACCGCAACGGGGTAGTCTTACCAGTAGTTATCACTCCGTTTGATACAACAATGAAGGTCACTACAAAACCAGTAGCACCAAGTTCAAGCACAAGCAGTTCGTCGGAGACATCTTCGTCAACGAAAGCAACTAGTTCAAAAACGAATTAAAAATAGGAAAAGGATTTTATAAAAATGGGTAAATATTTTGGGACTGATGGAGTCCGTGGAGAAGCTAACGTAGAATTAACGCCAGAATTGGCCTTTAAACTAGGACGTTTTGGAGGCTATGTTCTCAGCCAACATGAAACGGAAGCACCGAAAGTCTTTGTAGGACGTGACACACGTATTTCTGGGGAAATGTTAGAATCTGCCTTGGTGGCAGGTCTCCTCTCTGTAGGGATTCACGTATACAAACTAGGCGTTTTGGCAACACCAGCAGTAGCTTACTTGGTTAAAACTGAGGGAGCTAGTGCAGGTGTCATGATTTCTGCTAGCCACAACCCAGCCCTTGATAATGGAATCAAGTTCTTTGGTGGGGATGGATTCAAACTAGATGACGAAAAAGAAGCAGAAATTGAAGCCTTGCTAGATGCTGAGGAAGACACTCTTCCTCGTCCAAGTGCAGAAGGCTTGGGAACCTTAGTAGATTATCCAGAAGGCTTGCGTAAGTATGAAGGCTACCTTGTTTCAACTGGAACTCCTCTTGATGGAATGAAGGTTGCCTTGGATACAGCTAATGGAGCAGCTTCTACCAGTGCCCGTCAAATCTTTGCAGACCTTGGTGCTCAATTAACAGTTATCGGGGAAACACCAGATGGTCTTAACATCAACCTTAATGTTGGTTCAACCCACCCAGAAGCCCTGCAAGAAGTGGTTAAAGAAAGCGGATCAGCTATCGGTTTGGCCTTTGACGGAGACAGTGACCGTTTGATTGCTGTTGATGAAAATGGCGACATCGTCGATGGTGATAAAATCATGTACATCATCGGTAAATACCTTTCTGAAAAAGGACAATTGGCTCAAAATACAATCGTGACAACCGTTATGTCCAATCTCGGTTTCCACAAGGCCTTGGACTGTGAAGGCATTAACAAGGCAGTCACTGCAGTTGGCGACCGCTATGTTGTGGAAGAAATGCGAAAATCAGGCTACAACCTTGGTGGTGAACAGTCTGGTCACGTTATCTTGATGGATTACAATACCACAGGTGATGGTCAATTATCTGCTGTTCAATTGACCAAAATCATGAAGGAAACTGGTAAGAGCTTGTCAGAGTTGGCAGCAGAAGTAACCATCTATCCACAAAAATTAGTCAATATCCGAGTGGAAAATGCCATGAAGGAAAAGGCTATGGAAGTGCCAGCTATCAAGGCCATCATCGAGAAGATGGAAGAAGAAATGGCAGGGAATGGCCGTATCCTTGTTCGTCCAAGTGGAACAGAACCCCTCTTGCGTGTTATGGCAGAAGCGCCTACAACAGAAGAAGTGGACTACTATGTTGATACCATCGCAGATGTGGTTCGAGCTGAAATTGGGATTGACTAAATCCTAGAAAACTAGATGAAAATAAAAAATTATGGTACAATATCTTATAATATTGTAGCCGAGGGAGAAAGACATGAATCTTAAACGTGAACAAGAATTTGTTAGTCAGTATCATTTTGATGCGCGTAATTTTGAATGGGAAAATGAAAATGGAGCTCCTGAAACCAAGGTGGATGTGAACTTCCAATTGATTCAACATGACCAAGAAAATCAAGTGACTTCTTTGATTGTCGTCTTGAGTTTTATGATTGTATTTGATAAATTTGTCATCAGTGGAACCATTTCACAGGTAAACCATATCGATGGTCGTATTGTTAATGAACCAAGTGAATTGGATCAAGAAGAGGTGGAAACCTTGGCTCGTCCATGTTTGAACATGCTTAATCGTTTGACTTACGAAGTAACTGAAATTGCATTAGACTTACCAGGAATCAATTTGGAGTTCTAATATGAAATTAGCTGTTATCACAGATTCCTCTGCCTATCTCAGTGCAGAGACCTTACAAAGAGAAGATTTGTTTGTCTTGGATATTCCTGTCAATATTGATGGTGAGGAGTATGTCGAAGGTATCAATCTGACTGCTGAGGAATTTTATCAAAAAATGGCTCAGGCTTCGGAATTGCCTAAGACCAGTCAACCAAGCATTGCCAAGTTAGATGAAATTTTAACTTGGCTCAAAGAACAAGGCTATACCCATGCCTTGGGGCTTTTCCTATCTTCTGGAATTTCAGGTTTTTACCAAAATATCCAGTATATGGTGGATGACTATGAGGGTTTAACCATTGCTTTTCCAGACACTTTGATTACAAGTGCTCCGCTGGGTATCATGGTTGAAAGTGTCTTTAACTGGCGCGACCAGGGCGATGATTTTGCCATTATTCAGGATAAACTAGCTATTCAAATTAGTCGTACGTCAGCTTTTATCATGGTGGATGATTTGGATCATTTGGTGAAAGGTGGACGCCTTTCAAATGGGGCTGCGATTTTGGGTAATCTGCTAAGCATTAAGCCAATTCTTTATTTCAATGACCAAGGTGTGATTGAAGTGTACGAAAAAGTTCGTACTGAGAAGAAAGCAACCAAGCGTTTAATTGAAATCATTAAGGAAACAACGGCTTCAGGCCAATATCGGGTCATTGTCATTCATGGAAATGCTCCTGAAAAAGCTGAAGAATTGCGTCAACACTTGCTTGAATCTGGAGTGGGTACGGATATTTCACTTGCTACATTTGGCAGTGTCATTGGGACACACCTAGGGTCAGGAAGTATTGCTCTGGGTTATATTCCAGTGATTTAGTTAGCACTTCAAGACTAGTCAAGAAGGATTTGTATCTTAGAAATTGAACACGGACTAGCTTCCTCTTGAAAAAAAGATGCCTGTCTGGCCTTTCGTGGAGAGTCAGCGCCATTCCCTATTTTTCATGGGCAGCTAAGGTCCTTTGTATCTTAGACAGGAGTAGAGATGAGTATTCGAGTAATTATTGCTGGTTTTAAGGGAAAGATGGGCCAAGCTGCTTGTCAGATGGTCTTGGCTGATCCAGACTTGGACTTGGTAGCAGTTTTGGATCCTTTTGAGTCTGAGTCAGAATGGCAGGGAATTCCTGTTTTCAAGGATAAGGTAGATTTGGTCGGTTTTGAAGCGGATGTCTGGGTAGACTTTACTACACCAGCTGTTGCCTATGAAAATACACGCTTTGCTCTTGAAAATGGCTTTGCTCCAGTAGTTGGAACAACAGGTTTCACGAGTGAAGAAATTGCAGAGCTAAAAGAATTTTCTCGTGAACAAAATTTGGGTGGTTTGATCGCTCCAAATTTCGCCTTGGGTGCTGTTTTACTCATGCAATTTGCGACGCAGGCTGCCAAATATTTCCCAAATGTGGAGATTATCGAGCTCCACCATGACAAGAAAAAGGATGCCCCAAGTGGAACAGCCATTAAAACAGCTGAGTTGATGGCGGAAGTTCGAGAGTCTACTCAGCAAGGTGCGCCTGATGAGGAAGAATTGATTGCAGGTGCCCGTGGTGCTGACTTTGATGGCATGCGGATTCACTCAGTTCGTTTGCCAGGCTTGGTAGCTCATCAGGAAGTCATCTTTGGCAATCAGGGAGAAGGATTGACCCTCCGTCATGACTCCTATGATCGCAGCTCCTTCATGACAGGGGTTAATTTGGGAATTAAAGAAGTTGTCAAGCGTCATGAGCTTGTCTATGGATTAGAACACTTATTATGAGATTAACGCAAATGCCTTCTGAATTTCAGAAGGCTTTACCAGTATTAGAAAAAATTAAAGCAGCAGGTTTTGAGGCCTATTTTGTTGGAGGTTCTGTTCGAGATGCCCTTCTCAATCGCCCTATCCATGATGTGGATATCGCAACGTCTTCTTATCCAGAAGAGACCAAGCAGATTTTTCCGCGAACAGCCGATATCGGAATCGAGCATGGAACCGTCTTGGTCTTAGATGGGGATGAGGAGTATGAGGTAACCACTTTTCGGACAGAAGATGTATATGTGGACTATCGCAGACCTAGTGCGGTTTCCTTTGTGCGCTCACTAGAAGAAGACCTCAAGCGCCGTGATTTTACAGTCAATGCCTTTGCCTTGGACGAGACAGGGGAAATCATTGACTTGTTTCATGGTTTAGAAGATTTGGAAAAGCAAGTCTTACGAGCAGTTGGAGTGGCAAGTGAGCGTTTCAACGAAGACGCTCTGCGGATTATGCGTGGCTTCCGTTTTCAGGCCAGTCTTGGCTTTGAACTTGAGCCAGAAACCTTTAAAGCTATGAAGACCTTGACGCCACTTTTGGAGAAAATTTCTGTAGAGCGTACCTTCGTTGAGTTTGATAAACTCTTGCTGGCTCCCTTTTGGAGAAGGGGTTTGGCTTCCATGATTGAGAGTCAAGCTTATGATTATCTCCCTGATATGGAATCTAGCCAGGACGAGCTTAATAGACTGTTTGATTTGGAGACGGATTTTACTTTTGAATCTTCAGAGCAAGCTTGGGCGGCTCTACTGTGGGCTTTGGAGATTGAAATTGCACAGCCATTTTTGAAGGCTTGGAAGACCTCACGCCAGTTTGCCAAGCAAGTTCAGGATTTACTGACTATTTTGGCCTTGCGTGAAAAGGGAGAATTGAGCAAGCGCGATTGTTATCGCTTTGACTTGGATTTACTTTTACAGGCTGAAAATCTTCGTCAGGCTCAGGGAAAACCAGTCAACCCACAAGTCATCACAGAAACCTACCATAGTCTGACCATTCATGACAAGAAAGAAATTCAGATTAATGGTGGCATTTTGATTAAGGAATATGGCTATCAGCCGGGACCAGACTTGGGAGAGATTTTAACAGAGATTGAGTTTGCCATTGTCGATGGTGACTTGGAGAATGACCGTCAAGCTATCTATGCTTATCTGAGGGAGAAAAAATGAGTGATTTTATCGTTGAAAAACTAACTAAATCCGTCGGTGACAAGACTGTTTTTAAGGATATTTCCTTTATAATCCATGATCTAGACAGAATTGGTTTGATTGGTGTCAATGGAACAGGGAAGACCACCCTTTTAGATGTTCTTTCTGGTGTTTCTGGCTTTGATGGGGATGTTAGTCCTTTTTCAGCTAAGAATGATTACCAGATTGGTTACTTGACTCAAGATCCTGATTTTGATGATAGCAAGACGGTCTTGGATACAGTTCTATCTAGCGATCTCAAGGAAATCCAGCTCATTCGTGAGTATGAACTCCTCATGCTCAACTATAGTGAGGACAAGCAGGCACGTTTGGAACGTGTCATGGCAGAAATGGACTCACTTCAAGCTTGGGAAATTGAGAGTCAGGTAAAGACCGTCCTTAGCAAGCTGGGTATTCAGGACTTATCTACTCCTGTTGGGGAATTGTCAGGTGGTTTGCGTAGACGGGTTCAATTAGCCCAAGTCCTTCTTGGCAACCACGACCTCTTGCTTTTGGATGAGCCGACCAACCATCTGGATATTGCGACCATCGAGTGGCTGACCCTCTTTTTAAAAAATTCTAAGAAGACCGTCCTTTTTATCACCCACGATCGTTATTTCCTAGACGCTTTGTCAACACGGATTTTCGAGTTGGACCGAGCTGGATTAACTGAGTATCAGGGGAATTATCAGGATTATGTCCGCCTTAAGTCGGAACAGGATGAGCGTGATGCGGCTCTCCTTCACAAAAAGGAACAACTTTATAAGCAAGAATTGGCCTGGATGCGCAGACAACCGCAGGCGCGTGCGACCAAGCAACAGGCTCGTATCAATCGTTTCCACGACCTGAAAAAGGAAGTTTCAGGCAGTACTGCTGAGACAGACTTGACTATGAACTTTGAAACCAGTCGGATTGGGAAGAAAGTCATCGAGTTTCAGGATGTTTCCTTTGCCTATGAAAACAAGCTCATTTTGCAAGATTTTAATCTCTTAGTTC
>ERZ1699254.831-NODE-831-length-9872-cov-2.243407_pt1 | contig 9872 bp, 9 predicted proteins | sample MGYA00581522_ERZ1699254 | MGnify/ENA primary metagenome ERZ1699254 (study PRJEB42319, sample SAMD00040329) | human oral metagenome | material: saliva | host: Homo sapiens | study: EMG produced TPA metagenomics assembly of PRJDB4115 data set (Metgenomic analysis of... | reverse complement strand
GCTCACTTCCGTGCCGCCTTTGCTCTTCGCACTCCACGTGCGGCGGTTCACATCATACACTTCATCTCGATCGGCCTTCACGTCCAACATGCCCTTTTGATCCGAAAAATCAACGGTTTCATCGTGGCCATTCAGCGAAATTTTCAAGCAGCCGTTCACTTTCGCCGGGACTTTACGGTCATTTTTCTCCGTGGCATAGGTCGATTGTTCGCCAAGCGCCAAACCATTGAGGAGCGATGTTTCCAAATGTGCAAGTTCGTCGGCATAAGCGCCGAGCGGCTTCGACAAACGCAGATTGGCTTTCGACAAGCTGTTCAAAAAGGCACTGATTTGCTCACTCGTGAGGGCGGGAATCACCGCTTCTCCGTTCGTGCGAAGCGCAGACAAGGCCGCACGACGCTCCTCGTCGGACATTTGCGGCCAAACACGCACCAAAGAATCGGCCATAGTCATACAATGCTCATAGTCGCGACGTGCCAATTCACGCCACTTGCTCTCATTTTGAGCCATTACACCGCCGGCAAACAGCAAAGCGGCGCAGGAAAGGAATACTTTTTTCATAAGGAACACTTTTTCATAAGGTGGTTTTATCTCATGTTGGATGACTCTATAGTTATCGTTCTCTGTCGACAGTTCAGAAGACATATCGCAACTGAAATGACAGATCCTGCTGACTGTGCCCGTCTATGCGCTGCATGCCACTGCCAACTGTGGCCCGATCGGAACGATAGATCGCCGCATAACGACATTCACAAGTCCAATGTGTTGAGGGTTTCCACTGTAGGAGCAGTACCCCCGCACAGCCCCGTCCGTAGAACGTGGGGAAAGCTCCGCGCCCGCGCAACTGGGGTTCGTAAGCAAACAAGCGAGCGGAGAAATCGGGGGCGGAGAAAACAGCACCGAACACCGATGCCTGCAGAGACGATGAAATCGCGACTTTCGAACGACAAGACACCATCAATCCCCATCGGGGTTGTGGACGGGTCTGCCGATGAAAGGCGGCCGCATCGAGGCTCGCCTGCCAAGACCAGCGCAATATTTCGTAACTCCAACGGGCGCACAGTCGATGCGTGGTGCAAAACTCCAAACGCGGAGCGAAACCGGCAATGGTTTGCTGTTTCGTCTTCACACGATAGCGCAACAACCGGCTCCAGGCTCTGCGATGATGCTCCCACTCCACCCCGCCCGCCATGCCCACAGCAGGAGCTGCCGCACGAAAAGTGGGACGCGGGTGACGAAAAGCATCGATAAAACCGCGGAAAACACTGTTGCGCAGGCCGGTATAGCGCAGGGCCAGCGAAACGCCGGTCTCATTTTGTGCCCGACTGCCGTCTTGGCCCACGCGAGCATAGGGGGCCACATAGCCGGGGGCGAGTATGCGCGCCGACACGACCGATTGCCAATCGTCTCTACGATGAAACCGCGCAAAAGCGACCGCCGAAATATTGCCACTGCCGTCTACGGCCACTTCTCCCCGCACCTCGCGTCCTGCACCGCCGTAACCGCCGTCGAGCGAAACGCCCGCTGCATGATTGCCCCGCAGATAGCCGACTGCATAATTCCGCTCGCTCGGAAACACCGGGGGAGAGAAACCGGCGAAGTAGGTCGTGGCTCCCGCGGTGAAACGGCCGGAAATCCATTCGGCACGCGCACCGAGCGTGGTCACGCCCAAGGTGTGACGATGGGCGCGCTCATCGAGCGAACGATGCAGGCCGACGTGATATAGCGTCAGGGCGGAATCACCGCGCAAGCGCGCATCCCACAGTGCGTGGGAGGCAAAACCGGTGAAACGCCATGCGCCCCATCCGCCACTCACCACCGCTCCGCGCAAAAATTGCGTCTCATTGGACGGTGAATTAGGCAAAAATCGGCTTTGTCGTGGTGCAGTGCGCTCCAATTCCAAGAGGGGGTGGATGAAAAAGGCATGACCGAACAAGAGTCCCTCGCCGACGGCCAAAGCATAGTCGCCCACCAGTCCACTCCACCGGCCGGAACGCGCTCGATAGGTCGCGAACCCACCGACATGATCGAAAGGCCGGTTGCCATGCGCCGCGAAGGGTTCGCCCACGTCGTTCTCGAACGAAAATCCCCACTGCAATTCGCGGCGGGCGGAGTAGCGATAGCGCAACGCGGTGCCCAGATTGGGGCCGAGAAAGAACTGCGAACGCTTGCGAAGCAACTCTTCGCGATCTGACGGTCTGAAACCTTTGCGACGATACAGGGGTAGCTCCGAACGCATTTCGAAGCTGTGACTGCCGGAAAAACACCTTTTACGCCAATTCGGCGAAGCGACTAGAGTGTCACCCACGTAAGTGAAGAGCGAAAGCCAACGCCGCCGGCGATAGTCTAAACCGCGCACACCCATCAATTCGCCCGGCGAAGCAAAGGCACGCAGTCGACTGCGATAACGCAGCAGCGAATCGATCTGTGCCTCGTCGAGCAGCCCCAGCGCACGGAGATCTTCGGCTGTGGCGGTGTTCAAATTCAGCGGATTTTCGAGAAAAGGCTCGATTTCATCGAGCACAGTATAACCGCGAAGGGTCAATACATTGGCTTCTTCGCTTTCGTCGTCGAGCATCGTGAGATATTCTTCGACAAAATCGCTCCAAGTGAGTTGTGGGCGCCCGGCATCGAACACTTGTGCGCACATGCTGAACGGCAACCACCACAATGCTAACAATAGATTTCTCACGGTTTCATGGCTTTTGCGCGCAAAGCTAAAAAAAAAACAAGGCCCACCAAATAATCTTCCCCAAAAAAGTCGAACTGACCTATTTTTTTCAACCCTCGCCTCCATCTTTTCCCGAAAACACCGCTACTTTCTTCCCTCTCTTCCCCACTTTCTCGAGCAGCTGCGCTATACAAATACGAACAGCACCGCCTCCCCGTGAAACACGAGGAGGCGATGAACAGGAATGGAGGAGAACGATTGCCCTATACGCGCGCGTCAGTCGATTTCAGAAAACGTTCTTCACCCTTCACCGACGATTACAACCCACTAAGTGGCAGACATTTACGGGTGAAGGCTTTTGAAAACCGGAAAGTTCACCGGTGCATATTTCGCAACCTCGTTACGGATAATAAGCACACCGGTGAAGGCAAGGTGAAGGCTTGGTTTGAGCAAAGTCTTCACACTAAACCAACTTATACTCATCATCTTGCGACCACCCGGTGAAGGGTGAAGGCTTTTTACGCAAAACGGCTGACACGCGCGTATGCACGCGCACGCGAGAAGCGCAAAGAAACCGTTTGCATATACCGAAATGGCGATGCGAGAGCTCCGACCACTGAAAAGAATCAGGTCATGATGTTTCACGGGTTGGCAGCAATGATCTCCGGATGGTATTCGAAATGCATGGTGTCGTAATGATACCAATACCCTCCCCAGATGAAACCATGCTTCTCGAAAATCTTCGCCAGCTCGAGTGGCATGCGGTTGCGGTAAACCAGCTGCGTGCTGGCTTCGTCCTTTCCGGCGTTTTTCCAATAGTCCGCATACTTGGCCACACCGATGTCGATGGCGGTGGCGAAGGCATGTGAGCTGAGCCGCTTGGTGCCTCGGATGTAGCGCCAATTGAAAGTGCCCGATGAAACCAAGTATTTTTTGAGCTCGGGGTGCTGTTGCAATTCGCGATCCACCGCAGCCAAAGCCGCTGCGGCACCGTTCACCTTCGAAAAGAGCACATAGCTGCCATTCCAGGGAACTTTGACGAGATGCTTGCGCACTTCGGCCGGTGTGGAACCGTACATGTATTTGAAGAGACGCTCGTTGCGGCAGCGACCGGCGTCGTTTCGGATGCCGGTTGGGCGCTCTCTTCGGTACGTGAAATAGAACATGTCCTCGATGTCTGCGTGGTCCAACCGTTCGATCGGGGTCTTCTGCTGCCCGTCATCGTAAAGTATTTTGCTCCCGTCACTCATGATCAGGTAATTGTCCTTGTATCCTTTGACGTAGTCGGGATAACAATCCATCAGGATCTTTGCATAACGAGGTATCTGCCCCGTGGAGTTCTTGCCTCCGACGTGGGGTGTTTGTTCACTCTCGGGGAATGGTTGGGCGGCAGCTTGTTTGCAGAGGTTCACGCCGAGATAGGCACTGAGCGCCAGGGCGAAGGAGACCGCGATGCAGCTTTTTATCATATTGCGCGGGATGAAAAGAATGGAGGGAGCTGTTATTGCTCAAATTGATGCAACAGCGAGACATTAAAGGCTTCTATGCTCGAAAAGGCGCTTTTGGGAATAGACTTGTGACGGGGTACGTACCAATCGTATTTGAGAAAGAATTTCAGCAATACCGGATTCTTGAAGATGTAGCCCTTGCGAGCATAGAGGGCATTCTTCCAAATCCAAATTTCGCGCTCGCTGAGGTTGGCCACTTCCTTGGAAGTCAGTCTCCGCTCGGACAGGAAATCCCAAGGGGTTCCCCACGCCATGGGCCAAGCTTGGATTTGGGTTGTCGTTTGCGCGGGAGATGCCGTGACAGCAGGTTGCTTCGCTGCGGTCGCCGGGGTGCAGATGGCCATGACCAGCACGATTTGAGAAAGCGTTTTCATAAGGTGAAATGTGGGATGAAGGGGGGATGGTATCTAACTGCGGTTTGCTGCTGAAACCGATTTTGCTGCGAACCCATCGCAATCCGTGCAGGCGCTCAGCTTGACAGCGCATGGAACCTACCGGACTCATCGGGTGTGAGGGCAAAGATAAAAACAAAAAGTAAACACACAAAAAAAACGGAACCCTTCCTCACATGAAGCCGGGGGAAACGGAAACGACATTGGAGGATAGAAACGACACATCGGAAAGCGAGCGAGTCACTTTCCGATGTGTTCGTTTGTCCGGGTGGACAAAAGGGGGAAGAGAGAGAACTGAAACCGAGGAGATCGGCGGGGTGTTTTAATAGAGAGCAATGTGTTGTTTTGTCTTCCTCAGTCGTGCACGTTGTTTTGTGCCGAATCGATGGTCACGGCCATCTTCATTCCATTCTGCAATTGTCGGTAGGGTGTGGTTTCGAGCTGTGCTGAATCCGCTCTGTGCTGATGTTCGAGTGCCACGCCCACAGGCGCGTTGTTCGAGCGATCCGTGGCTTCAAACGCTGCGGTGCCCACCAGTACGACAATGGCCACTGCCGCCGCGGCACGCCACAACGGGCGAATGCGATCGGCAAAAGTCATCTTCACTGCAGTCACATGGACTTCGGGAGCCAGCCCCTCAGCTTCGAGGCGAGCCATAATTTTACGGTCGAAGTGCTCATCGAGACGCGGTTTTTCGGCGATTTCACCGGCTTCCATCAAGAAGATGGGAGCATAGCGCCGCAAATGCTGCGGAACGTCTCTTTGAGAGAAGAAGGCACGCAAGATGCGCTCTTCTTCGATCGTGGTCGCTGCTTCAAAGTAGCGATCGATCAGCTGTTCGATGTATACGTAGTCCATATGAGAGAATGCAATGAGAGTGAATGGGAGGCAGGCGACCGCTCAGAATCGATGCAGATCGGCTTCGAGTGCGGCTTTGAGTGCTTTGCGTGCTCGATGCAAGGTGACTTTCACATCGGCTGCGGTGATTTGCATCACTTCTGCCACCTCTTCGTAGGAACGACCGTCGATTTCGCGCAATTGCAATGCGGTGCGCTGTTTCTCGGGGAGGGCGTTGAGCACACGCTTCACCCACAACACGCGTTCTTGTTGTTCGAGCTCCTCGTCGGGATGCGCGGTGTCGAGAGCGATCTCGGGGGGTGCGGCGTCCAGTGGAAGATGGCCGGCGTCCTTTTTCTCGGAACGATCGATGGCCAGGTGGCGACAGATGGTCAAACAGTAGCTTTCCAAATTGACGGTGCGCGGAACGTCCTTGCGACGTTCCCACACACGCACCAGTGTGTCTTCGACCACATCCTCGGCTTCGAGGCTGTCGAGCGTGATGCGCAACGCTACCCGGTAAAGTTTGTTCTTCAGGGGAAGCAGATCATGTTGGAAATCTATTTCATTCATGCCTCTATAGGAAAGACGGACAACCATGGGGAAAAGTTACATCTCATCGCAAACTTTTTTCAGTCGTCCCTGTGTATCAATGCATTAGCTACTCATTTATTTTACTTTCTCGCAGACCAGCATCGCTTTTTTCTCGTCGGACAGTGTGCAGGCAAACAGGTAGTGTTCGCCTCCTTCGCTCCATTTGAATCGTTTGCGGAGTTCGGCCACGGTGGAGGGAAAGTTGCGTACGGTCAGATTGACTTGCCGAAGAGCTGCCACACGGCGGAGTTCCGATTTGGAAAAACCGACTACATCAGTCAGGCGAAAGACGCGACCGGGGAAATCTAAGCGCGGTTGCGCCGACGTTCCGACATAAAGGTGCGTATTGGGATGGAGTGCCGCGACATCAAACTGCTGCGATAGGGTGCGATAGGCACCGGCTTTCAGCACAGCGGCATTGGGTTCGTAGAGCCAGCCCGACAAATTCTCTGCGAGTCGAAGCGGTGCGGTGCTTTCGGCCGAAAAGGTGAACGAGAAGGCGACGGGCGGACGGCGACCGGTGCTCGACAGATCGACGCAGGTGATGGGGACCTCCATCGGAACGAGGGCCGTCGTCGTGTCGTGCAGCAAACCACGACAACACAAGAGGACTTCTTTGCACTCTCCGTCGACGGCCACAATGTGAACGGCTTCGATCCCGGGCAAACGATCGAGGGCATCGCGCACATCGAGCATGGGGGAGAGCTTGATCAGGAGATGGCGACAACGGCTGCGCAGCGACGCGGAAAGGGCGCAGACATCGGGCTCGCAGGCTTCGATGCGAACTACTTTTCGTCCGATTTCATCGCGACGTGCGGGATCGAGGAAGAGAATATCGGCGAAAGAGAGTGTGTCGAGGAAAGTAGAGGCTTCGGAACAGACCGTGCGCGCCTGCGTCAACCCGAGCAAAGGGAAGTTGTGGGCGGCCAGTTCGACCAATTCGGCATTGCGTTCCACATAAACGGCTTCGGCGCAATGTGCAGCCATGAAAGAGAAGTCTACGCCCATTCCGCCGGTGAGATCGACCAAAACGGGGTGATCGAGTTTTTCGGCCCAATGTTCTACCAAAGTGGCTTTGTAGCGTGCTGTGACTTCGCCGCTGCACTGCTCGAGGGAGAGACGCGGCGGAAAATGCAATCGCGGTACGGCGCACCACGAAGGGACCTTCGCACGAAGCCGTTGGCGTCCTTCAATTTGACGCAAGATGAAAGTGCGCGCTTCGGGGGAGAAGGCGTTGAGACGCAGCGCGAGCTCTTCGACACGTTCCTCGGCATGGGCTTCGATGAATTCGTAGTATTCGGCGCAATCGTTCATTTAGGGGATGGGCGTATAGTGTGCGCGAGCTTGTGCGCGGGTTTTGAAATTGAAATGCCACCATTCGGTGGGAAGGACGCGAAAGCCGCCGGCTGACATGGCTTCGCGCAACACACGGCGCAGACGAACATGTTCGGGTCGCAACACGCCTCGACGCAACCAACGCGCTTCATCACGAACATGGGCTGCGGGACCGAGATAGTCAATGGGGGTTCCCATCGAAAGTCCGGTGGTGTCGCCTGCGACATGGAGCAAACGACCGGCGCGGTCGCGAACGTCACGCGCCCAGCAGAGGGTGAGATCGACGGCCAGACCGTAGTTGTGCAGCCCGCCTCCGTGGGCGGGATTACTGACGTAGATGTTTTTGGACGTGTGCGCGACAACATTCCACATGCGCTGTTGTATGCGCATGGGGCGTGTGGCATCGTACACTTTGAGGGCGTAGTCGGGATATTTCCGTTGCAATGCGTTTTGTGCTTTGCGCAGAGCACGAGCGGTTTCGGGCAGCAAATAGGCGTGATGCAGGTCGGTGTAGAGCACGCGACCGACAAAATTGTCGGGACGCGCATACATCAAACTGACGTACACACCGGGAACTGCCGTGCGCACGTCGATCAAACCGCGCTGTTCCAACGAACGTTCCAACGGCGTGAGGCGTTCGGCGCCGGACTGCGCGAAGAGACTCAGCGGGAGGAGGAAAAAGGAAAGGAAAAGACGCATGTTCATGGAGACAAAGTTACGTTTTTTCGAGCGATGGAGAAAGCGGTCGTGACAAATTGGTTATCTTTGCGCACATGCTCAGTCTTTTCTCCTTTCCTTTCGTTCTCGCAGCGTCTCCCTCCCGATGGATGGCGATGACGTGTGCGTGTGTCGTGGGGATCGTCCCCTTATCACTGCAGGCAGCGCAACCAATGGCCGAACCGGACTCGGTGAAATCGACGTTTTTCCGTCCGACAACGGTGGAAGGGGGGCTTTCTGTGGGACAGGTGTTGACCATGGATCGTTATCAGCGGGCATGGATGGAAAGTGCGGCGAGTCGGGGGTTGCATTGGGGTTGGAGACGACGTACCCTCTTCGCGCCGGACGGATATGCAGCGGACTATAACTACCCGGAATGGGGTGTGACACTGCAAATGATGGACTATGCCGGAGTGAAGATGCGCAAAACGCCTTCGCCCGATTGGGGCATGGCCGTGCCGGTGGACTACAGTTCCTCGCCGGGTGCGGTCTTTTCATTGGTGGGATCGTTCAGCCGCCCGCTGTTCCGCACGGGGAAATGGCAAATGGGCTATGCTTTGGAGGAGGGTTTGGCGTTTTGCACCCGGCCGTATGCGAAAGAACACAATATAGACAATGAACTCACGGGCGGACATTGGCTCATTCATTTTGGAGCTTCGCTTTACGCGGCGAGGCGATTGGACAAGCATTGGAGTTTGCGCGGTGATTTGGCGTTCAGACACGTGAGCAACGGGGCGACTTACCGACCGAACAAAGGGTTGAACGCGGTGCTGCCGACGCTCAGTCTGCAATACGATCTCGATGAAACCGGGGTTCCTCAAGTCAACGTGCCAAAAGCGTCCTTCGTCAAGGGGGCTTTTTGGCGGATCGGTGCCAGTGTCGGCGTGCGCACACTGATCGAGGATTGGTTGCGCACGCAGTATGCCACGTCCCCGTCCGATGCGGAATACCGAACTGGTGATTTCAAACGCTATGCAGTGGCCAATCTGCAATTGGACCGTATGTATCGCTATGCACGAAGATGGGCGACGGGCCTGGGGGCCGATCTTTTCTACACCCCTTACGTGCAAACACTGCAAAACCGAGAAGTGCCCGAAGGTTCTACGGCGAAATACAGTTGCTGGTCGGGAGGGATAGCGCTGAAACACGAGGCATACTACGGTGATTTCAGTGCTTATGTGCATTTAGGCATGTACCTGTGGAGACACACCGGGAAAATGCAATCTTTCGACGAAACGCCTTACTACGAACGAGTGGGGGTACGCTGGAACCCTCCCCGATGGAAGGGTATGTCGGTGCAGTTTGGCATCAAAGCGCACCGATTAAAGGCCGATTTCACCGAACTGGGAATTGGATATCAATGGTAAACAACGAAAAAGCCATCGCAGGATTTGCGATGGCTTTTTCTTGTAGATAGGAAAAGGGGTTAACCCACTTTTTCGAGACGCTTCATCTGCGAGAAGATGAAGATGAACGAGAGGAGACACAACACGGCCAGCGTGGTCCACACCACATAGAGGGGCACTTTACACCAGAGCAGTGCAGGAATCACCGTGAGGAAGTTGCGGACGGCCGTGGCCACGAACCAACCGCCCATCATCATTCCTTTGTACTTGGGAGGAGCGACCTTCGAGACGAACGAAATGCCCATCGGCGAGAGCAGCAACTCGGCGAACGTGAGGACAAGATAAGTGAGGATCAACCAACCGGGCGAAACGAGGAGACCGCCGCTTTCGATCTTAGCCTCCACTCCGGCTTTGGCCTTCTTTCCGGCGGCTTGTTCCTGAATCTTTTGTTGCGCAGCGGCCGATTTGATGC
>ERZ1699254.822-NODE-822-length-9969-cov-2.051717_pt1 | contig 9969 bp, 5 predicted proteins | sample MGYA00581522_ERZ1699254 | MGnify/ENA primary metagenome ERZ1699254 (study PRJEB42319, sample SAMD00040329) | human oral metagenome | material: saliva | host: Homo sapiens | study: EMG produced TPA metagenomics assembly of PRJDB4115 data set (Metgenomic analysis of... | reverse complement strand
ATCCATACAAATACTATTCTGAGTACGCTCGGTTTTCCTAATAATTGGCATGTGATCACTAAAAAACTACCACAGTAATAAACCATATTCTAAAACCTTTACGGCTTGCCTGCTGATGAATTAGAAAGGTTTTTCGATCATGAATATTACTGAATACAAAAAGAAAGACGGTACAACTGTGTACCGCACCAGCTTATATCTTGGTATTGATTCAATCACGGGAAAGAAGATTAAGACAACCATTTCAGCCCGTACCAAGAAAGAAATTAAAACAAGGACCTTACAGGCCAAATTCGAATTTGAAAAGAATGGTGCAACTCGCACCGCTTTTGTTCAATATAAAAACTATAGTGAGTTACTGGATAGCTGGTGGGAAACTTACGCTCCCACGATCAAAACAAACTCTCAAATCGCTATCAAATCACAGATAGAAAAATATCTACGCCCCGCTTTTGGATCATACAAACTAGATAAGTTGACCCCTGCCATTATTCAGCAACAAGTGAATAAATGGGCTAGAGAGTATAACCAAAATAACGGTGGTTTTAAACGATATGGGCAACTTCATTCCTACAATAAGCGCATATTACAGTATGCAACCTCATTGCAGGCGATACCGTTTAATCCTGCAAAAGATATACTAGTTCCAAAGCTAAAAAAAGAAAAGAGTAAAACAAAAATAAAGCATTTTACAGATTCTGAATTAAAACAATTCTTTGAATACTTGGATAGCTTGGATCAGACAAGATTTAAAAATCTCTTTCATGTCACTCTTTACAAGTTCCTGCTTGCTACGGGTTGCCGTATCAATGAAGCTTTGGCGTTGGAATGGTCTGATATTGATCTTGATAATGCTGTTGTTCACATTACAAAGACACTTAATTATAGACTTGAAATTAATAGTCCTAAATCAAAATCTAGCTACCGTGATATTGATATTGACCCCAAAACTGTTTCTATGATGAAACAATATAAACATAGACAAACTAAAGAGGCTTGGATACTTGGAAGAACTGAAAAAGTGGTCTTTTCAGATTTTATCCATGAATACCCAAACAACCGCACTCTTCAAGCAAGATTAAAAATACATTTTAATCGGGCGCAAGTTCCTGACATTGGTTTTCACGGTTTTCGACACACTCACGCTAGTTTGTTATTAAATGCTGGAATACCATACAAGGAACTACAGCACCGATTAGGACACTCCACCTTATCCATGACAATGGACACATATAGTCACCTCTCAAAAGAGAGTGCAAAAAAAGCCGTTTCAATCTTTGAAACAGCACTAAATAATATCAAAAGTTCCTAAAAAGGAGAACATTTTTCACTTAAAGATACGTTAATTCCTTATGTATTAAGGGTTTGACGTATCTTTAAAATATATCTGAATATTATAACATGAAAGGCTAAAATGGCGGGAAATAAAAGGTCGACTTATACAAAAACCAAAATCAACATTTTGCCTTATTTTTGTTGCATTTAACTTGACTTATCATACTAAAAGAATATAATAATGATGATAATAATCTTTTAAATATGCAATGGGATGATTATTCTGTTAAGTTTGCACTGCTTATTATCATTTTATATTATGAAGCGTAAATTTCTTCCGTTTTTCTATCGAATCATTGTTTTTAGAAAGTTTGTTTCAGGTCCAACCAATCCTCTAGTATGGACAGACTAAAGATAGGATATTGAGGTATGCCCCCATATTTTCTCAATAGAGGTAAGGTCCTTCTTCTCTAAATACATGTTCAAATAAAGCAACTGATTGTATGGAGCAAAGATCAGGAGTTTTTCAGTTTTAGGAGATATCACTATATAGAAAAACTTTACGAAATTTATGCAAAAGAAAGGAAATGAGGCCAATTGAAATTTCTATATAAAAAGATAGTTGCATTTGTAGCTATCATCGCCGTGGTAGCCTTAGGCTTGTCTGTGATCAAACCTGTTAGCGCGGCTACTGTTTCACCAACCGTCACCAATTTAAAGGCTCAGGCAAGTGGACAAAAAGTTATCTTTTCATTTGACTGGGATTTAACTGGTAAATCAGTTAAAGAAGGTGATACGTTTACCATTGATGCTCCAGAAGGTGTCAATATCACTGAAGTTGCAACTCAATCACTCCAAGCAAATGGAGCTGAAGTCGCAACCATTTCGATGACAAACAAAAAGATTACTTTTACTTTTAAAAAAGCCATCGAATCCATGAACCAAAACGTTAAGGGTGGTTTCTCATACAAAGCAGAATGGGATAACACACCAGGAAATCCTGGCAACAACACTGCCACTTCTAAGGTTGGTTCCGAATCCGTTGTCATCACACGTCCTGATGGTCCTGGCGTATTTGAATCAGTTTTAAATAAATACAACCTTACAGGTGACTATGTAGCTAAGACATTCAAATTAGATGTATCTGAAAACTATGCTTGGATGAATGTTGGAGATGACTACTATCTAACAAAATGGTTCATCCGTATCAACGGGGATGGTAAGAAACAAGCCATCACAAACCCTGTTGTGTCAGATAAAATCCAAGCTCCAGCAGTCGATTACTCAAAAATCACTTTTGCTCCTGCTGCAAACCACGCTGCAAATGAATTCTTTGTGGGAACTTACTTGAAACCTTCCTTTACTTTGAGAAAAGGTGGACAAGTGGTTGCTTCTGGTTGGGACTTCTGGAAACATGTGAAATTCGATGCGGACGGCAATGGATTTACTGTGAATTTATCAGATGTCAGTGATGTCTTTAAAACAGCATCTAGCGATGAATTGATCGTTGAATACCAAACATTAATTCCTAAGACAACCGTTCGCGTTGACAACAATGCTACGTTAACAGCTGATGAAATCAAAACACCATTAAAAGACCCAGCATTCTGGAATAACACAGAATTAAACTTCTGGGTATCCGGTGATAAAACTATAACTGTTCAAAAAGAATGGGTTGGTGATGAAGAAGCTGACCGTAAAGATATCACAGTTCAATTATTAGCTGATGGTAAAAAATTAGACGGTATGACTAAGACCTTGACAAAGGCTTCAGGTTGGACTGCAGAATTTTCTAAATTACCAGGGATTAAAGATGGACAACCGATTGTTTATTCAGTAGAAGACACGAATACACCTGATGGTTATACTTCAAAAGTTGAACCAATCAATGAGTCGAATGTTATTAAAGTTGTAAACACTTCAAACAAACCAAAAGTAACTGAAACTACTGCAAATCTTGTTGTTAAAAAAGCTTTCGAAGTAGCCGGTGATCAAGAACATAAACAAGTTCCAATCACAGAAGGTCAATTTGAGTTTGTCTTGAAAGATGAAAATAATACGGTAGTTGAAACTGCTAAAAATAAAGCAGATGGCACTGTCAACTTCAAGTCTCTAACCTTCAATAAGGAAGGTAGCTATACATACACTATCACTGAAAACAAGGGTACGGATGCTACTATCAACTATAGTACACAAAGCATCACGGCTACTGTCGATGTGAAGAAAGATAACGACAAACTCGTTGCTACTGTCACTTACTCAGGTGGAGATGGTGAACAAAAAAATACGATCACCAATACTCAAAACAAACCAAAAGTTTCAAATGCTAAGGTGACCTTAAACCTTAAAAAAGAATTTGAAGGTGGCGAACTGAAGGGCGATGACTTTGAGTTTGTTGCAAAAGATTCAAACGATAAAGTTGTTGGTACAGCTAAGAACAAAAAAGATGGTTCGATTACTTTTGATAACATCACTGTAGACAAAGCAGGAACATTCAACTATACCATCACTGAAACAAAAGGTAGTGACAAGACCATTACTTACAGTGATAAAACCATCACAGCTACTGTTGTAGTGGTTGAAAAAGACAACGCTTTGGTTGTAGAACAAGTCACTTACTCTGATGGTGAAAATGCCACAGATACGTTCACGAACAAAAAAGAAGCTCCTAAAACAGAAAGTGTAACAGCTAGCCTTCAAGTTAAAAAGCTTCTTAAAGAAGGTGAAACAAACTTACCGTTGACAGATGATCAATTTGAATTTGTCTTGAAAGAAGGAGACAATACCCTTGAAACTGCTAAAAACAAAGCAAATGGTACTGTAACCTTTAAGGAACTTTCTTATACTGCAGAAGGAACACATACTTATACCATTACCGAAAATAAAGGTACGGATGCTTCTATCAACTATAGCACACAAACCATCACGGCTACTGTTGATGTGAAGAAAGCAAACGACAAACTCGTCGCTACTGTGACTTACTCAGGTGGAGATACTGAAAAAGGTAATACGTTTACAAATACGAAAACACCTCCAACGCCTGTTCCTCCAACAGTGAAACCAACGTCCGCTCAATTCAAGGCTAAAAAAGTATTGGCGATCAATGGTTCGAGCGATCGTACATTGAAAGCAAATGAGTTTACTTTCCTTCTCAAGGATCAAGCTGGTACGCTCGTTGATACTAAGACAAATGGTGAGAATGGTGATATTCTCTTCAATCCAGTAACCTTTAATGAAGCTGGTACGTTCACCTACACAATTGTTGAACAAAAACCAGCTACACCGGAATCAGCAATTACTTATGATGAATCTGTTCATTTTGTAACAGTGACTGTTACAAAAGACGAAAATGGACAATTGAATGCGGATGTGCAATACGACGGTAAAAAGAATATCCCTACTTTTACCAACACGTATACACCTCCGACACCTCCAACTCCAAGTGAAAAACAAATTACCACAAGTAAGATTTTAGAAGGTCGTGACCTTCAAGGTGGCGAATTTAGCTTTAACCTTTTGGATGAAAATGGAACTGTTCTTCAGACAAAACAAAATGCTGCAGATGGTACAGTGACATTTGATGCGATCGCCTACACGGAAGCGATGATTGGTACTCATAAATATACCATTAAAGAAGTCCTACCAGCTGATCAGGCAAATATCCAATATGACGAAGGTCAAGTGGATGTCACAGTGACCGTCACAAAAGATGAAGCATCAAACGCTATCCAAGCAGTTGTTTCATACGGTGCGAAGAAAACCTTTATCAATAAGGTCATCCCACCAACTCCACCAACAGTGAATAATCCTGAATTGAAACTTTACACCCTTAGAGTTCGTAAGGTAGATGAAAAGGGTGATTACCTTGCCGGTGCGGTATTTGGACTCTTTGAAGCAGATGGTGTGACACCTGTTGCAAATCCTTATGGACAAGGCCAAGCGCAAGCAATTTCTGGTCAAGATGGACTTGCAAGCTTTGTTGGATTTGAAGCGAAAGATTACGTGATCAAAGAGCTCTCTGCTCCTAATGGTTACCAACTTTCAGATACAGCCATCAAAGTTACTGCAAGCGACTTTAGTTCAGCTATAAACCTTGTCGTTGATAAAGGAAACGTGGTAAACAAACTTCTACCACCTCCACCATCAACAGATAAACCATATATTCCAACAACAAGCACAAGCAAACCAAAAACTCCATCATCCAACGGAGATAAGCCGAAGCCTGGTGACAAGCCAAAATCTAGTGAAACTCCTAAATCTAGTGACAAGCCTAAAGAAGGTAAACGATCTCTTCCTTCAACAGGAACGGAAGATCATTTAGGACTTCTTGTAACTGGTATGACATTCGTCGCTACAGCTATTGCTTCTCTGAAACTTAAGAAGAAGGAAGACTTCTAAGAAACATGAAAGATCTAGTCAAACACGACTAGATCTTTTTCTTGTATTCGGTTACTCAATTCTGAATATTTTGATCTTCATAAAAAACAACTTTCCCATCTTTAACTTTAAATGAGTAACTGATAGAATCGGCGTAACTACCTTTGGAATAATAGAAATCATAGGCACCATCCGGCAGTTTGCTAGCGTCTAATTTTTTTGCTGCTGCTTTTAAGTCTTTTTCCTTAACGGATACACCATCCTTTATATAAATGGTCATAGTGATTAATTCTTGATCGATTAAGGTCTGAAAAGGGATTTGATAGTAACCGGCAAAGTCCTTTTTCCCTTCTTTGAGATTTTGACTTGCGATACTATCTAGAATTTGCTCCTTCTCATCACGGTTAGAGTTAGATAAAAAACCAAAGAAACTAATAGGAAGACCCAGAGATTGCTTCTTTAATTGTCCCTCAATTTCCTTCTCCTTCTTTTGGACAGATTGCTGCTTCAAGTACGCTTCCTTATACTCTGGAAGATGGTCACTAGTTGTATCTGTCCAATCATTATGAAACACCGTATCCGTTTCTAATGTCACTGTTTGTCCATCATAGGTTTTCTCCGAATAAGTAAAATCGACATTATAACCTGGAATTTCTAAAGCCTGCCAGGAAAGACGATTAATTTTAACATTTCCATGAAGACCAACCTTAGCAAGCTCACTGCTGACAACTTCCTTCGCTTTTTTATAATCACTCGGTTTCATGATCTTACAACTGGAAAGAAACAGGCAACAAAGAATAAGTGGAATTCCTGCGAATAGTTTGAAATAGTTGGGCTTCATAGCCTGACCTCCTTGCTAAATTCGACCTAATCGATTAATTTTTTACATCATATGGGAACATTTTTTTAATATCTTCTTTCATCTTTTTATTAGGAATTTTCTCTAAATCCATATATTTGAAGAATTCTTCATCATTTTGAACGACATGAACCTTCCCATCTTTAGTATACTCAGCTGGTATGGTCAGATTACCGAAGGACTGACCAAAATCTCTAGAGACCACGTAGTTCTGTACTTCATATAAGCGTCTCAGCAATGAGAACTCTGTAGTATCCTTACTTTGATTTAATTCCTTTTTAAAATATTGGACAAATTCTTTTTTGTTATTCGCAAGATGTTCTTGCCCATCTTTTGAAAATTCTGCGGGAATAGTTAAATTTTTAAAAAGCTCTTTCCTTAGGTATCCTTCTGGGTGTTACTTCGTAAAATATATTCATAAGAGCTAACTCGAAATTAGTACTGTTTTTTTTGAGGCTGGGATTTGAAGTATCGAAGGAATTCTTCTTTATTCTGAACAAGGTGCTCTTGCTCATCTATTGAAAAATCAGCAGGAAGCGTGAAATTTTTAACGAAAGAACCATAGGAATCATGTAGTAATTCCAAAAAGGAGAGTTGAAACTCTACATCTTCCTCGCCTAAAAAATACAAAGTTGATCGATACTGATTTTTCATCATCTGATAGACCTTTGGGTAGGCTGAAGCTAAAGGTATGATATTCTTTTCAGTTTCCCTAAAACTTTGATTAAACCTAAGTTGTAAGCCTCTAGAACTTAAGTGATTTGCTCTGGGACCAAATAATCCAGTTCCTAGCATAAAGGCAAATGGATGTCTATTCTCAAATCTCTGTTTTGACTCCGTTTTAACTTCTTCAACACTTTTACCAGAGGAACTCTTTTTAGATATTTTTCCTGTTTTTGCATCGATCAGCCCCAGCTCAACCGGATACTGTGAAGTCTCGTTAAACCCCTCCGTAACAACTTTCATAGCTCCATTTTCAATCACTACGTTTGATTCCTTGGGTGCTAACATAGTAATAAGAAAGTAGGCTTCATTGTCCTCTGTTTCGTATATTTCTTCTGAAATATCGAGTGGGATATATTTCTTATTATAGTCACGTACCATTTTAAAGACATCATAGGTTTTAGGTTTTAGGTTTCGATCGTGCGTGTCGTATACATCAATCAACCAATACTCCCCTTCTTTGGGCTCATTGTAGCTTAGATAAGGCGCCGAATCTGGTGCAATTCTATAGGCTAAAAACTTATCACTACTCGCTTTTAACTTATAGCTTTCTTGCATGATATAGCGCTCACCACTTGCACCATTAGGTGTATTAAGTTGGTACGCAAATTTTGGTTTACCATTATTAACTTCTTCAATTAATTCTCTCTCATCAACATCGTCCCATTCGATGACTAGTGCTTCCCCGTTATGAATAAATTCATAGTCCTTAATTACTGGCCTCGGTTTCCATTGAACATACTGACGCAATTCTCTTTCACGAAGTTGTTCTTTGATAGAGGAGATAGAACCAATCATAACGACGAATAAAGTAAATAAAAATATCTTTGACTTAAATAACTTAGGCATAAACAGTTCCTCCTAATCACTAGCTCCTACAAACTATTTTACCATGATTCTTATAAAGTGTCAGTGGTTGAAAAAAAGGATTTCTACTCTTGGAAATCCTTGCATTATGTGAATACTGTCTGATAGAAAAACTCAAAGTAAACAAACATCAGACTAAACCTATCCTATCAAGAAGTATTCCTTATTTTGGAATCACCCATTTTGCATCACCATAAACAACCGTAAATGGTCCATCCCCATCTGTTAAATAGTTAATTTTATATATACCAGATTCTCCTGCCTCAAGGACTGTTGGCTGTTTGTAATTTAAAGTATTATTCAGCATATAAGCAGATTTTGCATGGCCATCATAGAGATCTACATTTGTATAATCTGGAGTATTTTCAATACGGAGAGGTGTTGGATTCGATATGGTGAATTCGACGATCAATCGATGTTGTTTTTTCCTTGTATCGATACGGTCTTGATCATCCTGAACATCCAAATTTGGATCGTCTGTTACACGATTCAGTGTAACTTCTAAGCCATTAGCAAATAGAACTGGCTCTCCAATCGCATAGCTTTTAACAGGATTTTTTGGGTTAAAATTCTTTAATTTTTCTTTTATCTTTTGTCCGTCACTATTATTTCCAGATGGGATGGTCCAAAAGATATTATTCTCATCTTGCTTACCATACTGATTATCCCCCTTCATTTGTTGAGGGATTTGTAAGAGAATAGCCAAGTTTTTTAAATCAATTCGAACATCACCTTGATTTGTCACTTCCATTTCAACCGTGAATTCCGTAGGCGAAGTTTTACTATAAGCATAACCGGATAATGAGGTTGCCTCGAAATTTTTGTTAACTAACTGTTGTAAAACTGTTGAAAGCATGATATAGGAAATATGATCATCACGATTTGTTTCTTTTTCAGCATACCTTTGATGGAATTCATCGAGCCAATCATAGAAGGCTTGATTGAAATCTGACTCATTAGGATTTTTATAATATTTATTCCCTCTCGATAAAAGCTCTGGGAAGTAAGTTGGTACCTGAATGCGAATGAATACTTTGTTTCCCTTAACTGCATAGCCCTTTAACTCATATTTTTTTCCAAAGCTCAATGCATTCGTCATGAGCTTCAAATACATGGGACCATATATTTTGAGGGGGTACTTCTCACCAAGATATTCCACATAAGTATTTGGATCAAAAGTACTACTGTTTTTTTCAATTTTAGGGATAATATAATCGTTCCAGAGTCGAGTATACATATCCTCTTGATTTTTTGCCCCATTGGCCTTGATTACTGTGTCTATTCTACTTTGATCTACATAGACTCCTTCAACGACCTGCAAAGCTTTTTGAACCCTTCCTTCCTCAGATAGAGGGGCTTCATTCGGTTGCTGTCCATATATTGAAATACCATCGCTATCATCTGACCTCATATATTGTGGAAGTTTTTCGAACGTTATGTATCTGATACTGTTCTTTGCATCCCAATCAAATGTTGCTGCAGGTCCTGTCTTGTCAAAATGAATGTTTTTTCGATCGATTTTCTTCTGTACTTCTTTATTCGAAGAACCTTGTTTTTCTACAGTTCCTTGTTTGCAGGCACTCAAACATACTGGTATAAGTACCGAACATAAGACAAGTCCCCATTTTATTTTCTTCTTCATTCCATCTCCTCCTAATCTCATCCTCATTTTACCATCAATCACCCCTTTTGTCAGTCAAATAGATAAGGCTGGGACAAAAGTCCTAGCCTCTCAATTGTTTTTGGATTGTCGAGCAAGACGCAGTGGTTGAGTGGCCTCTACTACGCTGATTTCATCAGCTTTTACAGCCCTACTCAACTGTGCGGAGGTGGGACGACGAAATCGAATTCTAACGAATTACCGATTT
>ERZ1699254.806-NODE-806-length-10173-cov-2.843918_pt1 | contig 10173 bp, 6 predicted proteins | sample MGYA00581522_ERZ1699254 | MGnify/ENA primary metagenome ERZ1699254 (study PRJEB42319, sample SAMD00040329) | human oral metagenome | material: saliva | host: Homo sapiens | study: EMG produced TPA metagenomics assembly of PRJDB4115 data set (Metgenomic analysis of... | reverse complement strand
GCCGCACGCGGGCGCGATGCGCACGGGCTGGGGTCACATGGATGAGCGCTGGTACTACCTGGGATCTGACGGAGCAATGTGTACCGGGGGGGTGCACAATGACGGGGCCTGGTACTACCTGTCAGGCAGTGGGACTAGGGTGACGGGGTGGCTGCGTAGCGGCGGCGACTGGTACTACCTCTCTAGCAGCGGCGCAATGACCACCGGATGGTTCCAGGATGGCTCCTCCTGGTACTTCTCCTCCGCCTCGGGCGTCATGCACACCGGCTGGTTGAACTCCGGAAGTAACTGGTACTACATGAGTGGAAACGGTGCGATGAGCACGGGCTGGACCAAGGTCGCCGGTGCTTGGTATTACATGGGTGGCTCCGGTGCCATGGTCACCGGCATGCAGGTCATTGACGGGCGTCGATCGACCTTCGATTCCTCGGGCCGCTGGGTGGGCTACGCCTCCTGACAGATCGAGGAACTCTTCGCGAATATCCTGCCTGGGTACTGCCCGGCCGCACATGGAAACGGCCGGACGACGCTTATATGTGGCATTTTCCGTGGTGTGGTGATTGTTCAAAGGGCTGGGTGGTGTAGAGCACCCGGAATTCATTCCTGAGAAGATGTAGAATTTTTACATCTAATTCGGAAAGAGAGAGTGCGATGCTGCGGGTCCTTCACCTCGACAACTGGAAGTCCTTTTCTGAGCCGGTTGATTTTACGATGATTGCGGGGAAGGAGAGTCGCTACGGTGGGACTCTCTATCGTGACGGAAAGTCCCGTGTCCTGCCCGTTGCGGCAATCTACGGCGCGAATGCGGCGGGGAAATCTACTCTCCTCGATGCTCTCGCCCACCTGCAGGTCATGCTGCGCGAGCCGCGTAAGCGTGGGCAACGCCTGCACTATCACCCGCACCTTCTCTTCGGTGACAACAGGCCCAGCGTCATTGGCGTCGAAATCGTCCTCGATGTACAGGATGCGACGTCGGATCGAAAGGCCATCGTCTACTACGAGGTAGCCTTCAATGCGGATGCAATCGTCGAGGAAGTCCTCTACCGCCTGCGCTCGGAAGACGAGGAGGCGGTCTTCGTGCGCCAGGGGCAGGACATCGCTCTTTATGGTGATCTGGAAGATGATTCGTCGCTCGATGCTGCCTCGAAGACAGTCCAGCCCAATCGTCTGTTCCTCGAGACCTGCTTCAATGCGGCTTTGGTCGACGATGAGAGCAGCCTGCTGGGTTCTGTCATCGACTGGTTTAAACGCCTCACCATTGTGGGGAGAGGCGCGCGCTACATCCTCATGCCTCAGCAGATTGCCCACGATGATGCATTTCGTGCTGCCGTCGGGCAGGGGTTGACGGTTGCCGACACCGGTATTTCAGGTATTTGCTACACGAGCGTTCCTCGGGACAAGGTTCCGGCACAAGACAAGGTTCTCGAAGAGATCGAAGATCAGCTGACCGACAAGACCTCCGAAGCATACCTTACTGCTGAAAGCGGGGCTGTTTTTCGTGCTCGGCTCGGTGATGATGGTGACGTCGTGTACGAGCGCCTCGTGACCGTCCATAAGGACGGTGCTCACGAGTTTCGTCTTCCTCTCGAGCAGGAATCCGATGGGAGCATTCGTTACCTGAATCTATTGCCCATCCTGTACTGGGCGGGAAAAAGCCAGCACTCGGGGGTTTACCTGATCGACGAACTCGAAGATTCTCTTCATCCCAAGCTGACGGAGGAGCTGCTTCGGCTGTTCCTTGACTCATCGGGGCCGGGCGAGAAGCGTCAGCTGATCTTTACGACGCACGAGCTCCACCTCCTGCGTGCCGACCTGCTGCGGCGCGATGAGATTTGGCTGGTCGAGAAGAACGAACACCGGTCTGAATTGACGCGGCTGACTGACTTTCCTTCCGACGTGCTTCGAAAGGGCAGTGACCTACCGCGGATATACATGTCGGGTCGCCTCGGTGGCGTCCCACGGATCTAGGGGGCGTCATGGGTAAGAAGAAGCAGGCGCCGACGAGGCACTCCTCTCGGGGAAAACGAGGGAAATCCTTCGATAGGGCCCCTCGGCCAGTTGTTATTCTCGCCGTCGAGGGGGCAACGGAGAGGGAATACCTGAAGGCGCTCAACCAGTGGCGCTATCGGGGAGCTTTCGCCTTCGATTTCTGTCGCAATCGAGACAAGTCGTCGCTGAAGAATCTCATCGTCAGTATCAAGCGGAAGGCTGATGATGTTGGGCGTGATGGTGCTGCTGGAGCCTGGATCGTCTGCGACGTGGATGATAACGCCCCCATATTCATGATCTGGAGAACTGGTTGGCTGGGGTCAGTGGGTATCTCCGCGCAGTGGAACTGTCGAATCCCTGTATTGAGGCGTGGTTCGTCTACCACTGTGCGGACGTCTGTTCGAGCCGGACCGCAAGTGCTGTCGTTGAGGAACTCCTCAGTAAGTGGGAACGGGGAGCTTATGAGAAAGCAATGGAGATTCCTCAGTGGTTTATCGAGGGAACCGACGCGGCTTGCTCGCGGGTAAAGCATCGACGGGCAAGCTTTGAGAAGGGGGCCACGGCGTGGGATGAGGCCCCCTGGACCGACATGCCCGAATTGATCGCATGGCTCGACCAGTTGTCGTCACGACGCGCTGAATAAAACGGCCGCTGGGCCGCCTACGCCTCCTGACTTTCCCCGCAGAACTTGTAAAGAACTCTCACGAAGCACCGCGTATTGACGCAGGTGGGCGGCGCTTTGCGCGGTATTCTACACACAAAAATCCCGCGCGAAAGGTCCCTCCGATGTCGTCACGCACCCGCCGCACCGTCCTCCTCGCGCTTGCCACAGTGGCGGCCACGGCCTCGTCCCTGACCCTGGTGAGCGCCCCGGCCGCCCGCGCCGACGACACCCAAAGCGGCGCTCAGAGCGGCACCCAGTCCGGTCCGTGGGTGCCTGGCACCACGATCCCGCTGGCGAACGCGAAGTCCGTCGAGGCCTCGACCGTGAGCGCCTCCACCCTCACCTTCACGCCCAGCACAAGCGAGCAGACGAAGATTTTCGTCCTCTCCTCCGGATCCTCCGACGCGATCCTCGTCGAGAGCGGCGGCTGGTATGGCATCATCGACGGCGGTGAAGACGCGGACCTGCCCGACGGCTCCGACCCGCGCTACCCCGTGCGCACCGGCATCGCGATTGCTGCCGCCTCCACCACCGACTGGCTCCTGCAATACCTCGACGACCAGGGAGTCAACGACACCAACGTGGCGTTCTACCTGGGCACCCACGCCCACTCCGACCACATCGCCAACGCAGACGACATCATCTACAAGTACCGGCCCAAGGTCATCCTCAGCCCCGAATACTCCGACGAATGGATCACCGACGACAACTCCCTATGGGACAACCAGTACGTCTACGATCACCTCGTGACCGCCGCAAACTGGGCGGTCGACAGCTACGGTGCGACCTTCATTCAGCGCCTCGACGGCTACAACACGCACATCGCGCTCGGCGGGGCCGACATCCAGATGATCCCCTTCGATGCGGACGAGTACTACAAGACGCGTGGTACCACCGACGCGAACCTCATGGGCTGGGGGACGAAGGTCACCGCCAACGGGCACACCGCTTTCCTGGCCGCCGACCTCATGAGCACCGAATCCGACTGGGAGACCCCCAACGGCTTCGAGGACCGCATCGCCGATGAGGTCGGCGAGGTCGACATGCTCAAGGCCGGCCACCACGGCGCTGAATCCTCCAACTCCATCCCCTTCATGCAAAAACTCCACCCCGGCGCGATCATCCAGACCGGCATGTCCGACGACAGTCCCGACCGCCTGTCCTTCCTGGTCCTCCACGGCGACACCAAGTGGTTCCCAATGGGCGACATCTGGGACTCCATTAAAGTCCCCGCGCTGATCTGTGAGTTCAGTGGGGACGGCATTACCTACGACGGCGTCTCCAACTCCGAGTGGGGCCACGAATACGAATCCGAGACCCCGCGCGCCTGGTGGTTCAAGGCGGGTCGCCCCGCCGCGACAACCGGCTGGTGGGACGGCCCCTCCGGCAACCGCTACTACTTCAACAATTCCGCCTCAGCCGTAGTCGACCAGTGGGTCGATGTTGACAGCATCTCGTACCACTTCGACGCCACCGGGGCGCTCATTGAACAGAAGGACGCGGACGGCAACGTCACGGTCGTCACGACCGCGTCCTCGAGTTCCTCGGCGACGCCCATCCCTAGCCTGTGGTGGTTCATCGCCGGAGGCGGCGCGCTCGTCGTCCTCGCAGGTGGTGCTGTGTTCCTGCGTCGACGCAAGGGCTGACCTTCCGACAACGACGAGGCCGCGGCATACGCCGCGGCCTCGTTCGTTTCTGGTGTCCGGGGGGCGGCGGCCCGCCCGCGAGATCGCCACACTCGAGCCTACGGCTCGGAGTGATCGATCTCGAAGCCCGGCCAGGCCTTGCCGCCGCCCCCGGACACTAACGAGCCGAGGCCTCGTTTCTTGCTGCTTGGGAGAGTCAGCGCTGCTCGTCGAGCTGGTGGAAGATCGCGGTGAGCAGGGGCGTGACCACCTCGAGGGTGTCGAGCGCACCGCCGCGCGAGCCGGGGGAAGAGATGATGAGTGCGCCCGAGGAGTCGCGCGCGGTCACGCCGACGACCTCGCGGGACAGGCCCGACAGGGGGGTATTGGCGAGGCCGTGTGCGCGGATCTGCTCGGCGATGCCGGGGATCTCGACCTCGATGATCGAGCGGACGACCTCGGGCGCGTAGTTGCCCACGCCGAAACCCGAGCCGCCCAGGACCAGGATGAAGCGCGCACCGGCCTCGAGCGCGTCGCGAATTTCCGTCTCGAGGATGTCGGCGCTCTCGGGGATCGCCGCGACCGTCACGGGACCCAGGCCGGCCTCGGCCAGCGCCGCCGTGCAGGCGGGGGTCGCCCGGTCCTCCTTCGTGCCGCGCTGGATGCGGTCGGAATAGGTGATGACGTGGGCGCTGATCTGGCTGAGGTCGTAGTCGACGGGCTTGGGCATGGTGTCCTCCGAGAATGATGCGTACGAATGTGATCCTAGTCCCTTCCTCGTGGTGAGGTGGGGCTTAGAGCTGAGCGTGGTCGCCAGGTGATTTTGTGCGTGCGTGGCCCGAGGGAAAAGTGGCGTCTGGGTATCCGTGCGCGCTGATGTACGGTTGCCGGGACTTGCGCGCGGCGGTTTGCCCCGTTTTATGATGGGTGAAAACAAGTTAAATGAGTATCTCGGTTTCCCTGAGATTAAGCGCAAAAGTAACAATTTGGGTGCGCTTTTGCGAACCGTTGCGAGGTGATCGTGCCCCTTGTTAGATTTAACGCGTTCGATTCCCTCTCAAAAGGAGATACGAGTGCGTTTCCTTCGCATCCTCCCCGCCATCGGCGCCGCCGCCCTGGCACTTGCCGCCTGCGCGGGCGGCTCCGCCCCCGCCGACTCCACGGCCTCGGCCGAGGCGACCCAGCCCGCCGCAGAGACCACCGTCCTCAACGTCTACGCCGCCGCCTCCCTCACCGAGACCTTTGGTGAACTCGAGAAGACCTTCGAGGAAGCCAACCCCGGCGTGGACGTTCGCTTCAACTTCGCGGGCTCCCAGGATCTCGTGACCCAGCTCGGCGAAGGCGCGGACGTCGACGTCCTGGCCACCGCCAACGAGTCCACCATGAAGAAGGCCGCCGATGCCTCGCAGGTCGACGCGCAGACCATCTTCGTCACCAACACCCTCACCCTCATCACGACGCCCGGCAACCCGGCGGGCGTGACCGGCCTCGACTCCTCGCTCGACGGAGTCAAGCTGGTGATCTGCGCACCCGAGGTCCCCTGCGGAAAGCTCACCAAGACCCTCACCGAAAAGCTGGGTGTGACCCTGAACCCCGTCTCCGAGGAGCAGGCCGTCACCGACGTGCGCGGCAAGGTCTCCTCCGGCCAGGCTGACGCCGGCATCGTCTACAAGACCGACGCCCTCGCCGAGGGCGACGCCGTCGAGACCGTCGCCATCCAGGGCGCCGACGAGGCCGTCAACAAGTACCCGATCGCCCTCGTGAGCGCCTCGACCAAGAAGGATCTCGGCCAGAAGTGGATCGACCTGGTTCTGTCCGCTGAGGGCCAGAAAATCCTCGAAGACGCGGGCTTCACGCCTGCCGCGAAGTAACATCGACGCGTGAAGTCACGCAGGACGCCCGCCGTCAGCCCCCTGCCCGTCTGGGCGGGGGGCCTCGGCGCGCTCGCCCTGTGCTTCCTGCTCCTGCCCCTGGCCTTCATGCTGGGACGCGTCAACTGGGCCACCCTCGGCGCGACGCTCGCGACCCCGGAGGCTCGCGACGCCCTCGGCCTGTCGCTGCGCACGTGCGCCGTCGCGCTCGGCGTGGATCTCCTCCTCGGCGTCCCCGCTGCCCTCCTGCTGTCCCGCTCGTGGCGGGGCGTGCGCGCCGCCCGCATTCTCGTCGCCCTGCCGCTCTCGCTGCCGCCCGTCGTCGCGGGCATCGCGCTGCTCGCTGCCTTCGGCAGGCGCTCGATCCTCGGGGCCCTCCTCGGCGGCGCCGGCCTCGACATCGCCTTCACGACAACTGCCGTCGTCATCGCGCAGGTCTTCGTCTCCCTGCCCTTCCTCATCGTCACCCTCGAGTCCGCGCTGCGCGCCCGCGAGCAGGGGCTCGACGAGATGGCCTCCTCCCTGGGGGCCTCGCCCACGCGCGTGTTCTGGCAGATCACCCTGCCGACCGTCCTGCCCGGCCTCGGGCGCGGCGCCGCCCTCGCGCTGGCCCGATGCCTCGGCGAGTTCGGCGCGACCCTCACCTTCGCGGGATCCATGCAGGGCGTCACCCGCACGATGCCCCTCCAGATCTACCTGGCCCGCGAGTCCGACGCGGACCTGGCCCTCGCGCTCGGCATCGTCCTCCTCGGCGTCGCGGCCGCCGTCGTCGCGCTCACGGAAACCCCGTGGGGACGCCTCGCCTCCCTCCTTCGATCGACGAGGTCCGGGTTGGTTGCCGCTCCCGCTGACCCTTCCGCTCGCTCCCCCGAGGCCCCCGCCGCGCTCGCGGGAGAAGCGGGGGAGAGCGTGGCCGTGCGCGTCGCCGGAACCGTGGCGGCGCGCGGATGGGACGTGGACGCGGAGCTCCGCCCCGGCCTCGTCACCGCCGTCGTCGGCCACAACGGCGCCGGAAAGTCGACGCTCGCCCAGGTGATCGCCGGGACCCTGCGCCTGGATAGCGGGACCGTCAGCATCGGCGAGCGAGTCGTCGATGATGCCGCCACGTTCGTGCCCGCGCGCCGCCGCGGTGTCGCCATGGTCTCCCAGGCGCCCCGCATCTTCACCCACATGAGCGTGGCTGCCAATGTCTCCTTCCCCCTGCGCGTGCGCGGGGTGGGGCGCGCCGAGGCCCGGGCCGCCGCCCTCGAACAGCTGCGCGCCGTGGGGATCGCCGACCTCGCGAGCAAGCGCGCCTCCGACCTGTCGGGCGGCCAGGCAGCCCGCGTCGCGATCGCACGCGCCCTCGTCTTCCGCCCCGAGGTCCTCATCCTCGACGAGCCCACGGCCGCCCTCGACGTCGAGGCCACCGCCCAGGTCTCCGCCGTTCTACGCGAGCGCCTGGCGGGTTCCGGCATTACGACCCTGCTGGTCTCACATGACATCGCCGAGGTCCTCTCCCTCGCCTCCCACATGATCGTCATGGGGGAGGGGCGCATCGTCGAGGAGGGCGAACCCGCCCGCGTGCTCGCATCGCCCGCGTCGGTGTTCGCGGCCCGCCTGGCCGGGCTCAACATCGTGAGTGGGCCTCCTGTGGCGCGTCCCGGCATGGTCGGCGTGCGCGTCGGCGACGGGGCGCTGTGGGCGGCTTCCGACAGCGTTGCCCCTGGCGAGGAGTCAGCGCGCGTCGCCCTCACCTTCCCGCCCGAGGCCGTGGCCCTGTCCCGCGAGGAAGCCCACGCCTCGCCGCGCTCCGTCCTGCCCGGCGTCGTCGCGGGCATCGACGTCGACGGCTCCCTCGTGAGCGTGCGCGTCGCGCTCGCGGAGGGCGTCGTCGTGACCGCCCGCGTCACCGCCGCCGCCTGGTCTGAGCTGGGCCTCGGGGTTGGCGATCGCCTCTGGGTGAGCGTCAAGGCCACCCAGGTCCGAGCGATCCGCGTCGCCTCCGCCTTCTGAGTCTGCGTGTGCGCCGCTTTGAGCAAGCGCCGTTGCGCCTGGTGCGTAGTCAACGGGTGTCAGCTTTGCCAGTTTTCGTTCTGCCTGTCGGCAATATCCGACGATCAGGCGTTGAATGGCGCTTAGTGTTGAATTGACAAGCTGATTGCGGGGGGTTTCGACGTGCAAGTCCCCGAAGAACAGCGGACGATGCCGCTCGATTCGCTCACTAAAACGCTTGAGATCACCCACCATGTGGCTCAGAGCTTTGTGCGAATCAACGAACTCGAGATGGCAGAGAAGGGCAGCGGCGAAATTGTTGACAACGAGCCGATCTAGTGCCTCGTTGAGGGCCTTTTTCTTGCCGGAATTACGACGTGGACTGACTTCGCACATGCGAAGGGCGGCGAGCGTCACCTCCTTGTCGTATTTTCTCCCCTCAGATTGACGACGTTGTTCCGAAGGGCGTGAGACGTCGGCGAGCAGGCAGTTTCCATGGGAAACAGCGTTTCGGAGTTTACGTACGATGAGTAGCAGGTGTGCGAAGGGAGCGCTCTCTCCTTTGTAATCGTAGTAAGACGAGTAGAGGCGGATATGTTCGTTCAATGGGAGCAATTCCCATAGGTGCCACAGGGAAGGATTGTCATCGCATGCCATCCACATGTCCTCGGTGTAGGGGTTGGAGCGGATGGAGGATGTGTCGCCGTTGAGAATACGGCGCACGAGTACGTCTGACAGGTCCGGTTTAGGATCGTTCATAATGAGCTGATTGAGTCGAACTTTGAGGAAATGCTCGGTACTCAGCGCCAGTGAGAGACAGATGCGGCTCAAGGCAAAATCGAGGTATGACAGCTCAACGAGGTGGCCGAAATCGAGTCCCGTGTACGTGTAGGAGTCGTCTGAGAGAACTCGAGTGTAGTTACGTTCATAGGACTTGATTTTGAAGAAATATGAGCGTGAGTAGAGGAACTCTCGAGCCTCGTTCTCGGACATGAGCTCGAAGGAGACTCCGTGACTCTTCAGTAGCCCAATCTGCTCATCAACGGTGATGCATTGAGTCATGTGGACCTCGTTGTGCTGAAAATTATGAGGGGGTCGAACCCTCAGATTCGACCCCCCGATACCCTGGAGCAGAACCCCTGGGCATCTGACGTAGTAGTCAGCAGTCTACTACTGGCGAGTCTTTCAGTCAATGATCGAGCTATTATTGTTGTTGGAATCGCAGTACTGCCGTGAGGATGGTGAGCTCGTTTCTTACGTCGGAGGTCTTGCTTCATCTCTGGCGGCACGGTGCTATGGCCCTGCGGGAGGCAGTGTCGCTCCCTTGACGCGCAACAGGGCCTCCAGGCGGAGCGTGGGTGCCCCGCCTACCGCGCCACCGCCTCATGCGTTGTTGGTGCCTCCTGGTGGATCGAATTTTATCACGCTTCATATGTTGTAATTCTTGGTTTTCGGATGAGTGGGATCGGCACCTCCAAACCGCGAAACAAATCCTATTTTCGCGGTTATTCTGCGGTTTTAGCTCGTGCCCTTCCCTCGGTGGTGGACAGCTTTGACTCTGCGAAAGGGGTTTCCTAAGTTGTGGTGAGAACCCAGGAGGTACCTCATGACAACACAGCGCGCCAGTGAGCACCGCCGCCCCTATCAGCTCGGCATCGACGTCGGCTCCACCACGGTCAAGGCCGTCGTCCTGGACGGAAACCGCCGACTTTTCTCCGACTACCGGCGCCACAATGCCGACGTGCGCGCATCCCTAGGAGCCCTCCTCGCCGACGTCGAACGTGCTCTGCCCGGCACCCGCGTCCACGCGGCCATCACCGGCTCCGGCGGCCTGACCACCGCCCGCGCCATGGGCATCCCCTTCGTCCAAGAAGTCATCGCCGGCACCGAGGCCACCCAGCGCCTCCACCCCGAGGTCGACGTCGTCATCGAGCTGGGCGGCGAGGACGCCAAGCTCACCTACCTGCACCCCACCCCCGAGCAGCGCATGAACGGCACCTGCGCGGGAGGCACCGGCGCGTTCATCGACCAGATGGCGACCCTCCTACAC
>ERZ1699254.805-NODE-805-length-10186-cov-7.614475_pt1 | contig 10186 bp, 8 predicted proteins | sample MGYA00581522_ERZ1699254 | MGnify/ENA primary metagenome ERZ1699254 (study PRJEB42319, sample SAMD00040329) | human oral metagenome | material: saliva | host: Homo sapiens | study: EMG produced TPA metagenomics assembly of PRJDB4115 data set (Metgenomic analysis of... | reverse complement strand
TACAGGCAAATCAATGATTAAGGAATGGTCATGCTTTTTATAGTGAACAATCACCACGTTTAAAATAAGGATTAACCCTTTCTTTGCAAACGGTCAAATCTATGTTTAAGAAATGGCCAAGCCTTTTATGGTGAGTCATCACCACGCTTAGAATAATGATTAATCCTTTGCAAGCATACAGGCAAATCAATGATTAAGGAATGGTCATGCTTTTTATAGTGAACAATCACCACGTTTAAAATAAGGATTAACCCTTTCTTTGCAAACGGTCAAATCTATGTTTAAGAAATGGCCAAGCCTTTTGTGGTGGGTCATCACCACGCTTTGAACTATGATTTACCCTCTCAACGAAAATACTCAACGATTTTGAAGAAAGAAGTCAATCCTTTTTTAAGAAAGAGCAGACCTTTTGGTAAAATCTATCACCTTTTTTGTGAAAAGGTCTTACTTTATTTTGCAAAAATAGTTGTTGCTTTATGACAAAACTATCGTACTTATTTTTTACCTTAATTCCGCAGCATAAATTCTTGCAAGAACTCCAAGTGTCTGAGAAACAAAGTTCTCAAAATACTTGGATATGTCAGAAATTTCACCTATCTTGGTGCTACAAACATAATAAGTAAGCAAAAATCTGACATGACAAAGGTAGCAATTAAAAACGAGAATATCACTTCTTTCGGTGGAATTTATCATATTATGGACGTTTTCTCAAAGCTGGACTTTGAAAAACTTACCGAATCTGTATTGGGCAAACGTGGAAGTAGCGGCAAGGCATTCAGCCATGGAAGTATTTTCGGCTCTCTCTTCTTCAGCTACCTTTGTGGTGGAGATTGCCTTGAGGACATCAATGCGCTTATAGGGCAGTTCAGGCAGAGACCTAATACGCTATTACCCGGTGCCGACACTGTGGGTCGCGGACTAAAGGAGCTTGCCGAGGAAAATACTGTCTATAAGAGCGAGACCTCCGGCAAGTCGTATAGTTTCAACACGGCAGAAAAGCTGAACACCTTACTATTACGGATGATACGGAGAATGGGGCTTATAAAGGTGGGCAGTCATGTTGACCTGGACTTTGACCACCAGTTTGTTCCAGCCCGCAAGTTCGATGCAAAGTATTCTTACAAGCAGGACTTTGGCTATTTCCCTGGTTGGGCTTCCATTGGGGGAATCATAGTCGGAGGTGAGAACCGTGACGGAAACACCAATGTGAGATACCATCAAGAAGACACGCTCCGTCGCATTATGGACCGTGTAACCTCAGAACTTGGTGTGGTAATAGAGCGTTTCCGTGCCGACTGCGGATCGTTCTCAAAGGAAATCATACAAACCGTAGAGCAGCGCTGCAACACGTTCTACATTCGTGCTGCCAACTGCGGCAGTCGCTACGAGAATTTCCAACAGTTGAAGGAATGGAAAAACGTTGAGATTGGCTATGAGAAATGCGATGTCACATCCATCAGCATGGACAGCTTGATAGAAGGAAAGTCATACAGACTTGTCGTACAGCGTAGTCCTTTGAAAGACAAGGATGGCAAGCAACAGACGGATATGTTCGGAGTAATATACACATACCGCTGTATCCTCACCAATGACTGGGTGTCTACCGAGAAGGACATCATTACATTTTATAATGAGCGTGGGGCAAGTGAAAAGAACTTCGACATACAGAACAATGACTTCGGATGGTCGCATCTGCCCTTTTCCTTTATGGCTGAGAACATGGTTTTCATGATGGTTACCGCCATGCTGAAGAACTTCTATCTCGTCCGTCATATCAGCGAAAAGGTCAAGCCGCTGAAAAAGACAAGCAGACTGAAAGCCTTTATCCTGCATTTTGTCAGTGTACCAGCAAAATGGGTGAGAACGGGAAGGCAGAACGTTCTAAACCTATATACAAATAAAACATACTACTCTGAAGTATTCCTTGAATAAACAGTATTTCTTTGTGGCTATCATATCCCCCATTGGGTTTGGGTGGGGGGATTTCATGCCTATGCAAGAACCAAGAACCCCAGAAAAATCCCAAATCAATGGATAAATACCAAAATGTCACGTCAATATATAAAAGTAGATCGCAAAAAATAATGCTGCGGAATTGAGGTTTTAATGAAATTAGAGAGTATTCCTATTGGTTGGTTATTCTATTTTTCGATAATTTTACCGTCATCCCTAATTATATAAGTTTTAACTTTCTGAGAAGAATCTATAAATGTAGTTTTAACCTTAATAGAAAAGTTTTTGTCAATTCTAAAGGATGTAATCTCCTTAGACTCATCACTATCTGGTTCAAACCAAATTCCTTCAACATAGAGGTTTGATATGATGGTATTATTCTTGATAGATAGTAAATAAAATCGATAGTCAAAATCCCCACAATCCATTGGAACCAAAATCAAATATATATCGCCTTTATTGGGCAACGGTAGGTACCTGAGTTTGTTCCCTGTATCACAAAGAAATTCAGAAACACCTTTCAGGTACTTACTTTCTATCAAATTGTATTTTACTGTCTTTATGTCAATACGCTTATCGTATGGCAATGTTTCGTTACTCTTTGCCAAGAGACTCTTATTCGTAATTGCCCTAAGGGATTTATTGTGCATATCCTCCGTATTGGAATAAAATCCACTTTGGGGATTCTTATAATGTAAGACAAATTCTCTTTTATATATCAAGAACAGATCTTTCCCATTACAAGGTATTGTTTGCCATAAAGTATAATCCTCCCAATCAAAAGCACCATTCTCTTCATCCAAATATCTTTCTATTTGTAAATATGGTATTGAATCTTTAATATTTAATGAAAACTCTTTATTGGCTTTAATGAAATAGTTATGTAAATCTTTTATGTAATATCGGGTATCATACATAAAATAGGATTTGGGTATCTCTTTATGTTGGCTAAAAAGAATCTTTTGTTTTCCATTAATAATAAGCGTGTCCTTGTTTGTCTCTACTTTTGGAGGAACTGAGAGTCTAGTTAATAAGGAGGAAGCTGCTTGTGAGTCTGAATTATATATATTATCTAATGATATAAATTGCCAGTTAATACGTTCTCCTACACAAGAAGACTTCACTTCTTGTTCTGAATAAATTTCTCTTTGCTCAGATACATACACTTTCTTTGAAGGCGCTTTACATGCACATAGAGCTGATAAAAGTAAAATAATAACACACCTCATATCTAATTGTTTATGTAGTTGCTGTTGTTAAAGATGTCAACTTCTTTAAGTCTTCTGTTTCTTAAACCTTTTTCTGATGCCGTTCCTCTATTGATGATGCTGTTTCGAGAGGGAGGATACGTACTGTTTCTTCTGGTTTTACTTCCCAGAATACTGATACAAAATTGGGGTCTGCTCCATTTTCTAAAAGAAACTTTGTCATGTCATAGTTATGTTCCCATACGGCATAAAGCAGATAGGACATACCATGTTTACCCATAGAATTTACGTTCCATCCTTTGTGCATCATATCAAGGATTTTATCCTTGTCGCAATCATGAATGGCTTGAATAATGGGATATTCTTTCTCACTAAAAAAACGCTTGTAAGGTGCTTCACTGTTAAACATACTGCATGAGGTTAAAATGAGTGATGATAGTAATACTATTATATATTTCATTACCTTATCATTCATTCTCTTTAGTTTTATTTATAGCGGGTTTATATGGGAACTCTACGCCTATACTTTTTAATCGCGCGACAAGCTTTTTAAAGTCTGGATTATCGTAATCGCCTATACCGCTATCTATATAATCTTGCACCCAAAAAGCGACATTTACTTCTCCCTCGAAAACGCCAACTCCTCCTGTCTTCATCGGGTCAGCACCTTTGTCCCATAACCATAGTACGAAAGCCCATTGGGCAGTGACCGCCTGATTTGTAATTACAGTTTCCTTGACACTGTCAAACTGATTTATGTCTGCTCCATGCTCTAATAAGAATTCTATTTTTTTCTTATCTTCATATAATGCAGCCGCAAATAAAGAAAGCTGCGCTCGCGTGTCATTTGGATTAGCCCCATGTTCGAGCAATAATTTCATGTAGTTCATGCCATAATCATCATAACATGAAATTTCTAAAGGAAGACGAGGCTCTATCACATCGGGTGTACTTGTCAGTGGAGAAACCATGTTAGGATCTGCTCCATTTTCTAAAAGAAACTTTGTCATGTCGTAGTTATGTTCCCATATAGCATAAAGCAGATAGGACATGCCATATTTCCCCGTAGAATTTACGTTCCATCCTCTGTGCATCATATCAAGGATTTTATCCTTGTCGCAATCGTGAATGGCTTGAATAATGGGATATTCTTTCTCACTAAAAAAAACGCTTGTAAGGTACTTCATTGTTAAACATACTGCATGAAGTTAAAATGAGTGATGATAGTAATGCTATAATATATTTCATTGCCTTATCATTCATTCTCTTCCGTATTATCCATGGCTGGTTTATATGGGAACTCTACACCTATACTTTTTAGTCGCGCAACAAGCTTTTTAAAGTCAGGATTATCGTAATCTCCATTTCCATAGTTTATAAAATCTTGTACCCAATACGCAACATTCTCCTTACCTCCAGTATTTCTTCCAATACCTCCCGTTTTCATCGGGTCAGCACCTTTGTCCCATAGCCATAGTACGAAAGCCCATTGGGCGGTTATCGCCTGATCTATTATTACAGTTTCTTTCGAACTGTTAAATTGGTTAATATCTGCGCCATGTTCTAATAAGTATTCTATTTTTTGTTTATCTTCATACAATGCTGCTGAAAATATAGGAAGTTGCGCTTGCGTATCATTGGGATTAGCTCCATATTTGATTAACAGCTTAACAAAATTAATGTTATAATCTTTATAGCAAACTGTTTCGAGGGGGAGGATACGTACCGTTTCTTCTGGTTTCACTTCCCAGAATACTGATACAAAATTAGGGTCTGCTCCATTTTCTAAAAGAAACTTTGTCATATCATAGTTATGTTCCCATACGGCATAAAGCAGATAGGACATACCATGTTTACCCATAGTATTTACGTTCCATCCTCTGTGCATCATATCAAGGATTTTATCCTTGTCGCAATCGTGAATGGCTTGAATAATGGGATATTCTTTCTCACTAAAAAAACGCTTGTAAGGTGCTTCATTGTTAAACATACTGCATGAAGTTAAAATGAGTGATGATAGTAATGCTATAATATACTTCATTGCCTTATCATTCATTATCTTTCCTATTAATCATAGCTGGTTTATATGGGAACTCTACACCTATACTTTTTAGTCGCGCGACAAGCTTTTTAAAGTCTGGATTATCGTAATCGCCTATACCGCTATCTATAAAATCTTGCACCCAAAAGGCAACATTTACTTCTCCCTCGAAAACGCCAACTCCTCCTGTCTTCATCGGGTCCGCACCTTTGTCCCATAGCCATAGTACGAAAGCCCATTGAGCAGTGACCGCCTGATTTGTAATTACAGTTTCCTTGACACTGTCAAACTGATTTATGTCTGCACCATGCTCTAATAAGAAATCTATTTTTTTCTTATCTTCATATAATGCAGCCGCAAATAAAGGAAGCTGTGCTCGTGTATCATTAGGATTAGCCCCATGTTCGAGCAATAATTTCATATAATTCATTCCGTATTTATCGTAGCATGTTCTTTCAAGAGGGAGCATACAAACTGTTTCTTCTGGTGTTTCATCCCAGAATACTGACACAAAATTAGGGTCTGCCCCATTCTCTAAAAGAAACTTTGTCATGTCATAGTTATGTTCCCATATGGCATAAAGCAGATAGGACATGCCATGTTTACCCATAGAATTTACGTTCCATCCTTGGTGCATCATATCAAGGATTTTATCCTTGTTACAATCATGAATGGCTTGGATAATGGGATATTCTTTCTCACTAAAAAAACGCTTGTAAGGTGCTTCACTGTTAAACATACTGCATGAGGTTAAAATGAGTGATGACAATAATGCTATAATATATTTTATTACCTTATCAATCATTCTCTTCCGTATTATCATCCATGGCTGGTTTATATGGGAACTCTACACCTATACTTTTTAGTCGCTCAACAAGCTTTTTAAAGTCTGGAGCATCATAATCTCCATTCCCATAGTTTATAAAGACTTGAACCCAGTATGCAACATTTTCCTTACCTCCAGTATTTCTTCCAACACCTCCAGTCTTCATAGGGTCTGCACCTCTGTCCCATAACCACAGTACGAAGTTCCATTGTCTTGCAAGGGCTTGATCTATTATAACAGTCTCTTTTGAACTGTTAAATTGGTTAATATCTGCTCCATGTTCTAATAAGTATTCTATTTTTTGCTTATCTTCATACAATGCTGCTGAAAATATAGGAAGTTGCGCTTGCGTATCATTGGGATTAGCCCCATATTTGATTAACAGCTTAACAAAATTAATGTTATAATCTTTATAGCAGACTGTTTCGAGGGGGAGGATACGTACCGTTTCTTCTGGTTTTACTTCCCAGAATACTGATACAAAATTAGGGTCTGCCCCATTCTCTAAAAGAAACTTTGTCATGTCATAGTTATGTTCCCATACGGCATAAAGCAGATAGGACATGCCATGTTTACCCATAGAGTTTACGTTCCATCCTCTGTGCATCATATCAAGGATTTTGTCCTTGTCGCAATCATGAATGGCTTGGATAATGGGATATTCTTTCTCACTAAAAAAACGCTTGTAAGGTGCTTCACTGTTAAACATACTGCATGAGGTTAAAATGAGTGATGACAATAATGCTATAATTTTTTTCATTGTTATGGATTGTTTCTTTAAAGAATGTTGGCAATAATTGGTCTTCCTAACTCTGCCTCCTCAGCTTGTATTGCTTTGAAGAGTAAAGGGAGGTCGTGTCCTTTAGCAAAATCAAAGCTGTCCAGAGTGTGCAACATAATTCTTTCACCTGCAGCCTTTGGCATTAGAGATAGGTTGTTACTTGCCATGTTTAAGAAATCTTGATTTGAATAATAGGTATGAACCTTTGAGGTATCAGGATTCTTTACGCCATACTTTTTATAAGTATTCGGATGAACGCCTGCAGGGCAGAAAGCGTAAGTCTTACTGCCAGTAGCAGCACCAGCAGCTGTTGCTAAACCACCACCAAGAGAATGACCTGTAATAGTTAACTGTTTCCCTTTTGGCTTATTTGAATTCACTTTTTCTGCTAATTTTATAGACTTTTTATATTGTTCACTTCCCATACCTAATCCCTGCTTCATGTTATCGTCAGTCCATTCTTTGCTCCAGTCATGTATTAAATCATTTTCAGGATGGTCAGGGTCACTGTAGGTGCCACGATAAACAAGTACATAATCTCCATTCGTGTCTTTATAGATATCAGCTTTAAAGCCTGTATGTGGGTCGTCAATTTCTCTTAAATCTGTGATTCCTAACTTATCCATTTCCTCTGCATTCAATTTCTCATACCCATCAAGTTTTTCATCCTTATTCTTAAGCATAGCTTGTTGTTTAGGGCTTAGCCCATCCATAGCCTCGTCCATGTCATAATCATCCTTATCTTTCTTTTTTGTCGTTCGATTATAAGCAAAGTAACTTAAGACTAACATTTTAGCGGCTTCAGAAAAGTCAGGTTTTATGATAGTTATAAGTCCTCCTTGTATGCAATTCAACATAGCTCCTTCAAGTAAGGCTTTCTGACCACTGATTTTTACGGATGAATGTACTCTTGACCAAGTAGACATCTTTGTATATGCGGCGCAGATATTTGGCATTATCACATTTTGAACCATCTTTGATACTTTTCCATGCAGGAAAGAGTACATTCCCACTGCACCAAGCACAGCACCGGCAGTACTTCCTACTTGGGCACCTTGAACTGTTGCACTAATCATAGTGCCAACTTTATTAAAGAACCCCATATCCTTGGATGCATCTTTCCCCGCTCGCCAACCTCTCAGTGCACCGACTACTAATCCTGCTAAAGCTCCACCTATTGCGGCTTGCTGACATAGAACAGAGGTAAGGAGAGTCATATTCATCAATACAGTTGAAAGCACACTGATGAAATCTGGCGTCTTATAGCATCCATAACATTCGCCCATTCTGTCATTCTCCGTAGCGAGCAGTTTCCCATTACTACGTTTGACACTGTTCTGGCTTGTCACTTTAATCAAAGCTTGATGTGCACCAAGTGTACAAACAGTGATATCTTTATCTTGTATATATTGCAAACTCATGATCCTGTTCTTTCTATTTTAAATTCTATCTGAGTAATATATGAGTAACCCTCACTTGCTTGCTCATGTATTATCGTTTGTGCAGTGTCGAAGAAATCCAATTGTTTGTCTGAACATAGATATTTAGTCTCTATATGGTATTGGTAGTCAAATACAGCATGATTAGTTAAGGGAAGAATCTCTCTCTTGTATTGTTCTTCTATACTATCTATGTCGTTTATTAGACCTTCGCCTTGTTGTGTCAACTCTAAAACACCATTAGCTAAAGTCTCTTTACCGATTCTTTTTATTTTTGTACTTACCTTATGAGTACTAAACAAAGAAGAAGCAGGGCTAATAGTAAATGATTTTCCCCCACCAAACCATGACCATAATGTATAATAAAGTAAAGAGTCCTTCATTTCGTTCTCGAAAGAATCATAGCCTTCTTTCGATAAAGCCAAGAAATTCTTTATAGAATCGTCAGAACCAAATATCTTTTCTACTTCATCCTTACTTTTTTCCCATGCTTCACCTATTTCTTTTTTATTGCAGATTATAATCTTATCATCATTGCCAAAGTCAAACAAAACCTTATAAGCAGGTTTGTTTATAATGGTGAGCAGTTTAAAAATTTCAGCATTCTCTTCTTGCTTCGGTGCGTCCAAAACCTCTATGAGTATATGTCGTTCAATTGGAAACGACACAGCCCATTTCTGAGTAACAGAATTTTCCACAATAATGCTACCATTCATTAGGAGTTTGGTGGTCTGCGTGATATGATATATTTTCTGCATCATTCATCAAATTAATATTATTAATTAATTTTGACGTCATTATAGCCAGTGATTTTCACATCTCTGTTACTGTTGACATTCACATCTTTGTTACTATTGATATTCACATTTTCAACATTATTAATAGTAACATCTGTGTTAACGATAACTCCCGTATCATCACCATTTGTATTAGATATTTGTGTTACATCAGAAGATATAACTTTTACGACTGGGGAGATTATATCAATTTCACCATCTGTTAGTTGGATATAGGTCGACTCGTTTATGGAGATGCGGACCTTTGTATGTCCAGATAAGTCTATATTACCATCCTTATCCATTCGTAGAACACTGGCGTCTTGACCAACAGTTGTGGTTGCAGATGCTCTGGTAGCTAAAGTTTGGTTACCAGCACCATCAAAGTTCATGCTTACGCCGCCCTTGTCATGCAGCGTGACACTTCCTTTAGAATCATCAAGTTTCAAGGAACTACCTCGACGGCTGGTAAGGCTCTTGCAGTTGTTGCCCTGACCACCGCCACCACCTGTTGTTCCATTAAACAGGCTACCCATAACGTAGGGGCGGGCTGGGTCACCATGGCGGAATCCGAGGAGAACTTGGTCGCCTACCTCTGGGATAAATACAAAACCGCGGTTGCTCTTTACGTCACTACTACTACCGCCATCTGGGGTCATCACACGCACCCAACCTGTCTGCATACCATCTGTCTGCCAGTTCATACGTACACGAACACGACCCTTGCCCTGTGGGTCAGCATTGCTGAGCACAGTTGCCATCTGTGTCTCAGCCAATGGCATACGCACCTTTGGACTTGGCATTGCCTTTATTGTTGCAGGGATAGCCTTGAAGCGGTTCTTGTAGTAGCTGCCTTGACTCACCTCATGGGTAATCTCGATGATGATAAAGTCACCCAAACTTTCTTCTGATAAGTTTCCTACACGTTCCAAGAACGAGCTGTAGAGACTTACGACAGAACCTACACGCAGGGTCGGTACCTGACTCTCAGCTGTGATATAATGTGTCTCAGCCGTCTCAGCCGCTTGCTTACGACCCATGTAGTTAACGAGTTCCGTCTCATTGCTGATACGTGGCAGCGCATGCTGTCTTGCAGGTTTTGAGAACATACCTAATGATGCACGGAAAGCCTCACCTGCAAGTTTGTCATGACCATATGCCA
>ERZ1699254.799-NODE-799-length-10279-cov-3.270193_pt1 | contig 10279 bp, 9 predicted proteins | sample MGYA00581522_ERZ1699254 | MGnify/ENA primary metagenome ERZ1699254 (study PRJEB42319, sample SAMD00040329) | human oral metagenome | material: saliva | host: Homo sapiens | study: EMG produced TPA metagenomics assembly of PRJDB4115 data set (Metgenomic analysis of... | reverse complement strand
GTAGAGGCCCATAAAGGTCGTATTTGGGCGCAAAGTAGAGAGGGTTATGGAAGTATTATATTCGTAACACTACCTTGTGAACAAATTGATGATGAATGGTTATAGAGGTAAATAATATGAAAAGTAAAAGGAAAGAAACTGTTAAATCAGTTGTATTAGGAATATTAGTTCTAATGAGTTTAACGCTATCTTATCTTATTATTACTTATCAACCAGATTACGAGATCTTTACGAAAAGATCTACTCAAAAATCGGTTGAATCAGACAAAAATAGTCTTTTAAATTTTTTGATTCCTGATAGTGTCGTAAAAAATTATGAAGGCTCAAGAGAAGAACCGATAGTTCAGAATTCTATAACGAAGGTAGCAAGTGTTGATGCTGTAAAGAATAAAAGGGTATTGAAGGATTTGTTGTCGATAATCTCAGATAGTGAAAGTACAGAGTCTAGGGTTAGAAATCGAAATATAGAAGATATTACAACGAATAATGTTGAAAAAATCATGATAAATTATCGGGTGACCTTGGATTCAGCTTTGGTGAAACCTTTGTTCTTCTCAGAGGAAAATTCTAATATCAGTTTGGAATTTGATACGATAGTTTTACTAAAAGAAAGACCAAATATGATTTATTTATATAAAAAAGATGATAAAAACTATCTACAGATTACTCTGAAGGATGAAATCTATAGCAGGGTAAATAGTAAGTTTAACGAGAAAAAACAAAGCTATGCCAAGTATAATTTGAATAATAGGTTTATCTATTTGAAAGAGTCTGATGAGGATAATGTTATAGATGAATACAGTGCTGAAGAGATTAGTTTAAATAGGTTAGCTAAGGATATTTTTGAGAAAAAGGATAATCTTAGAATTAGTAATGAGGATGAAGTGACCGATGGTTATGGTATCTTACAATCTATAAACAACAGATTAGTATATACAAACCCATCGAACGAAGGTGGGAAAGAAGTTGGAGCTACAGTCGCTATAAACAATACCATGAGTTTCTTGGGACTTGGATATATAGGAGATACAGATTATCAGCTTACTACCGCTCTAGAAGGAATTACTATTTTCCAAGAAGCTTATAAGGATTCGATAGCTTTTAGTAAAGAAGGTCATGCTGATATTATTTCTGAGGATAATAGTAGTGGAATATATAAGCTAACTTCACCAAAGATACTTACAAAGACTTATCTTTCATCAAAAGAAGCGGAACTTTACTCTATTGAGAAAACTGAATATGTAATTAATTATCTTTATGAAAGAGTTAACCTTAAAGAAATAGGTGATATAGTTCTAGGTTATGATAAGGTCTATAATAAAGATAGAAATAGTTTTAGCTATGTGCCAGCGTGGTATGTAAAATATAATGATAGATATATGAGTTTTAAAAAATTAAAAGAGATGATTGACAAGGGAGAGAGACTATGAACTGGGGTAAGATGAAGACGTTGTTTATTTACCTATTTGTTGCGCTTAATGCTGTCTTGTTAACATTTTATATATATACAGTTCAGAAGAATAAAACAGAGATAGTTCAAGAAAAAGAAATTATTGAACGTTCTATGAAAAATGATAACATAACTGTAGAAGAAAATGCAACGAAACGTGATAATCTTGGTTATGTGAATGTTACAATTTCTGATTTGAAGGATATCCGTAAGGAAGATAGTGGTCTAAAGTATGAAGTTGAAAATGTTGATAAGACATCTGCTTTAAAAGTCAGTTCAGAGAATGCTATTACCAATGTAAACAAAGGTAGTTATAGAGCTGAATTAGATTCATTCTTGCTAGAAAAAATGAAATTAAGTGCAAATTATATTTTTTCTAGTTATAATTCATCAAAAAATGAAGTTATCTTTGAACAGCAAATAGATAGTTTTAGAGTATTTTCAAATAAAAATGCACGAATTGTCTTTAGTGTTGAAAGTAATGGAGATATTAAAAACTTCATATTGACGAGTGTTTCGAATATAAGAAAAGATAAGAACGAGGCGCTAGTGCCATCTAGTCAAGCGATAAATAGATTATATCACGAAGACTTAATTCCTAAAAACTGTCGCGTACGCACTACTTTAGGGTATTATACCTATATTTCACAAACGGAAAATCAAGTGTTGATACCGACTTGGAATGTAGAAATAAGTGATAAAGATGGCCAAATTAGCAACTATTATGTAGATGCAATAAATCTAAATGTACTGAACAGAAAAGGACATAACTCATAGATAGGTATTTAAAAACAAAGGGTCTTCGGAATATATAGTGGAATTACTTTCTTAATAGTTTAAAAACAACTGGTGTTTAAATCGGATTTTCTGGTGGGATGTTAGGATAATCAATAGTATTATATAAAAGTATCAATCACATACGAGTGATACTTTGGGAAAAAAATAAAATAGTCCAATTTACTTGACCGTGTACTATGGTACATGGTTTATAATATTCAGGGGGTGAAATAAGATGATTTATCGCATTAGTGAGTTTGCAGATAAATGTGGAGTTAATAAAGAAACGATCAGATATTACGAGCGAAAAAATTTATTACAAGAACCTCACCGAACGGAAGCTGGTTATCGGATATATTCATATGATGACGTTAAGCGTGTTGGGTTTATTAAACGAATACAGGAACTTGGTTTCTCTTTAAGCGAGATTTATAAATTACTTGGTGTTGTAGATAAAGATGAAGTTCGTTGTCAAGATATGTTCGAATTTGTTTCTAAAAAACAAAAGGAAGTGCAAAAACAAATAGAGGATTTAAAACGAATTGAAACTATGTTAGACGACTTAAAACAACGATGTCCAGATGAAAAGCAATTACATTCGTGTCCAATAATAGAAACATTAACATGAGAGATTAATTAACGAAAGGAGCTTTTTTATGAATAAATTTAAGGTAAACATTTCAGGAATGACTTGTACGGGTTGTGAAAAACACGTAGAATCAGCACTTGAAAAGATAGGTGCTAAAAATATTGAGTCTAGTTATCGTCGTGGTGAAGCAGTATTTGAACTGCCCGATGATATTGAGGTTGAAAGTGCAATAAAGGCGATTGATGAAGCAAATTACCAAGCCGGAGAAATTGAAGAAGTATCATCACTAGAAAACGTGGCGTTAATTAATGAAGACAATTATGACCTTCTTATTATTGGTTCTGGTGCTGCTGCCTTTTCTTCGGCAATTAAAGCTATAGAATACGGTGCAAAAGTTGGAATGATTGAGCGTGGAACGGTTGGGGGAACCTGTGTGAATATTGGCTGTGTTCCGTCAAAAACTCTTCTTAGGGCAGGGGAAATCAATCATTTATCAAAAGACAATCCGTTTATAGGTTTACAAACATCCGCTGGAGAAGTGGATTTAGCTAGTTTAATCACGCAAAAGGATAAATTGGTGAGTGAACTTCGGAATCAAAAATATATGGATTTAATTGATGAATATAATTTTGATTTAATTAAAGGTGAAGCAAAATTCGTTGATGCTAGTACGGTTGAGGTCAATGGGGCAAAGTTATCTGCAAAACGCTTTTTAATTGCAACAGGTGCATCGCCTTCGTTGCCCCAAATTTCAGGACTTGAAAAAATGGACTATTTAACTAGTACAACACTTCTTGAGTTAAAGAAAATACCAAAACGATTAACTGTAATTGGTTCAGGATACATTGGAATGGAGCTTGGACAACTATTTCATCATTTAGGTTCAGAAATAACGCTTATGCAAAGAAGTGAGCGACTTTTAAAGGAGTATGATCCTGAGATTTCAGAGTCAGTTGAAAAAGCGTTAATTGAACAGGGTATAAACCTTGTCAAAGGGGCAACTTTTGAGCGTGTTGAACAAAGTGGAGAGATAAAAAGGGTTTACGTAACAGTAAATGGCAGTAGAGAAGTCATTGAATCAGATCAGTTACTTGTTGCCACTGGAAGAAAACCAAATACGGATTCTTTAAATTTAAGTGCAGCAGGTGTTGAAACTGGAAAAAATAATGAAATCCTGATCAATGATTTTGGTCAAACAAGTAATGAAAAGATTTATGCAGCAGGAGATGTGACTTTAGGACCACAATTTGTATATGTAGCAGCCTATGAAGGTGGAATTATTACTGATAATGCTATTGGTGGATTAAACAAAAAAATAGATTTATCGGTAGTTCCTGCTGTTACGTTTACGAATCCGACGGTTGCAACGGTTGGTTTAACAGAAGAACAAGCAAAAGAGAAAGGGTATGATGTGAAGACATCTGTATTACCTTTAGATGCTGTTCCAAGAGCAATTGTAAACCGTGAAACAACCGGTGTATTTAAACTAGTAGCAGATGCAGAAACACTAAAAGTATTAGGGGTTCATATTGTATCTGAAAATGCAGGAGATGTCATCTATGCAGCATCATTAGCTGTTAAATTTGGCTTAACGATAGAAGATTTAACAGAAACCCTAGCACCATATTTAACAATGGCTGAAGGGCTAAAATTAGTTGCACTTACGTTCGATAAAGATATTTCGAAATTATCTTGTTGTGCAGGCTAAGGGAACTTTTTTACAACTCCCTATTCAAGTGAACCAGCTAATGCTTTAAGGGATTTTCTAAGTGCATTTGTGGTCACAAAAATAATTTAACACTGATGATTTCGACATCAAATCTATAATTGATACCTTAACACCGCAGAGTAATAAAGGATGAATAATATGTCAGACTTATTATCCCTACCAGACATTAAAACAATAGAACCGCCACAAGAAAATGAAACCGATATGATGTTTAAAGTTGAAGCAGTCGGACCACCTGAACGTTGTCCTGAATGTGGTTTTGACAAGTTGTACAAACACAGTTCAAGAAATCAACTAATTATGGATTTGCCCATTCGTTTAAAGCGAGTGGGCTTACAATTGAACCGTAGACGATACAAGTGTCGTGAATGCGGATCTACCTTCTGGGAACGCCTAATATCTGTAGATGAAAAGCGTAGTATGACCAAAAGGCTTTTAAAGTCCATTCAAGAGCAATCCATGTCTAAGACCTTTGTAGAAGTCGCAGAAAGCGTTGGTGTTGACGAGAAAACCATTAGGAACGTTTTTAAGGACTATGTGGCACTCAAAGAACGTGAATACCAGTTTGAAACTCCTAAGTGGCTTGGGATAGACGAGATACATATTATCCGTAGACCTCGGCTTGTATTGACTAATATTGAACGCAGGACTATTTATGACATCAAGCCTAACCGTAACAAGGAAACAGTCATCCAACGTCTTTCAGAAATCAGTGACAGGACTTACATTGAGTACGTCACAATGGATATGTGGAAACCCTACAAAGACGCAGTGAACACTATCCTTCCACACGCTAAAGTTGTCGTAGATAAGTTTCATGTAGTTAGAATGGCTAATCAAGCCTTAGATAACGTCAGAAAGTCTTTGAAAGCCCATATGAACCAAAAAGAAAGACGTACCCTTATGCGTGAAAGGTTTATCCTTCTAAAGCGTAAACACGATCTAAATGAACGTGAATCATTCCTCTTAGATACTTGGTTAGGTAATCTTCCTGCTTTAAAAGAAGCCTATGAACTCAAAGAAGAGTTTTACTTGATATGGGATACTCCTGATCCAGATGAAGGTCATCTTCGTTATAGTCAATGGAGACACCGTTGTATGTCCAGCAACTCTAAAGACGCATATAAAGACCTCGTGAGAGCCGTAGACAACTGGCATGTTGAAATATTCAACTACTTTGATAAAAGGCTCACTAATGCTTATACGGAGTCAATTAACAGCATTATTAGGCAGGTAGAGCGAATGGGTAGAGGTTACTCGTTTGATGCCTTACGAGCCAAAATCCTTTTCAATGAGAAGCTCCATAAAAAGCGTAAGCCACGATTTAATTCAAGTGCTTTCAATAAAGCTATGTTATACGATACTTTCAATTGGTATGAAGTGAATGATCACGACATTACAGACAACATAGGTGTCGATTTTTCCACACTTATTAAGAATTTGGAGAAGGGTGATTTATAAGCCCTTTTCCACCATAAAATCCGAATACCCAAAACAAAGAAAAAACTATTCGTTGTGATAAGTGCAACGAATAGTTTTTTTTGTATTAATCAGCTAAGTAAGCTTTTAGCATCCAAACATTTTTTTCTAATTGAGTTTTTAATCCTAATGCTAAGTCAGAAGTACCTTGATCTCCTTCGTCTTCAGCTACACCCATAAGGTGAGTTAAGTCGTTGATTAATAATTCGAAGTCGTGGAATACAGCTGCAACCATTTCAGAAGTTGTCTCTTGTTCAGTTGCTTCTTTGATAGTTGCGATTTCTAAAGCACCTTTAAGTGTAGAAACTGGACGGCCTCCAATTGCTAATAATCTTTCAGCAACCTCATCTAAAGATTCAGTTGTGTGGTTATAGTAGTTTTCAAATACTTCGTGTAGTGTGTAGAAGCTACGTCCTTTTACATACCAGTGGAAGCTGTGTAATTTTGTGTATAATACTGTTAAGTTAGCAACAAGTTTGTTTAATTCTGTTGTGCGTGTCATAATAATATCTCTCCTTTATTTTTGAATTTATACTTAAATTATAGCACCATGAATTTCTTATGTAAAGTTAATAAGCTCATAAAAGTTATTGAGAATTATTCTCTAAAAAGAATGTTGATTTAGCAATGTTTCCTAAGGGAAAGAAATATAAATGATAATCGATATCAGAGATATTTATTAATTTAAAAAATTTGAAATAAATTTTATTAGTTGATAAAATAAAGAGCGAAAGGGGTAGAATCGATGGCAAGATTGTGCATAATTTTAATAAAACTATACAGACGATATATATCACGTTATACAAAACCAACATGTAGATTTTCTCCTACTTGCTCAAGTTATGCAGTAGAGAGTTATCAGAAATTTGGATTTTTTTTAGGGACATATTTAACCGTTAAAAGATTACTGAAATGCCATCCATTTTATAAGGGTGAATACTTTGATAATGTTCCGTTGTTTAAAGAGGATATATTTAAATTCGGTAGAAAGAATAAAAAATAAAGCTCTATATTTATCGTAGTAAAGGCTATTGATAAATATAGAGTTTTTATTAAAAAAGGGAGGGTTGACTATTGCTAGCCAACCCAGGGGGGCGGAATTTTTTGAATAAATATAGAAAATAGGATTGACTTTTGCCGAGGTGATTAACTATAGTTAATTTGCCCAGCAACAATAACTGTTTGTTTTAACCCTATGCAATATAAAAAGTATTTGTGAGGTAACTCCTCATTTATTATCCACAAATTCCAACTGTATTTATGTTATTTCTCAACACTGTTTCCTGCATCTAACCATGCGGCAATTCCGCCCGGGAATCTATAGACATTTTTATATCCAGCTTTTTTGCTAAGACTGCTCCAACGTTTCTTCTTTCACAAGCTACAAAACCACAGTATATAACTATTTTTTTGTCTTTATTATCCCCTAGAGTTTTTAAAAATGCTTCTTTTTCTTCTGGTTTTAAATCTTTCATCTCTTTTGGTAGACCAGCATGAACCGCATCTTTAATTTTTGTTTTTTCAAATCGATCCGCAGGAATTGTATCAACTAGAATCATGTCTTCGTTATTGTCTATAGATTTCTTCAATCCATCTGCGCTAATCAGATTGTAATCCCCTGTTTTTGTAGCTTTAACTAATTTTATAGCTGCCTTTTCTACTTCATTTTCTTTTCCGTCTTTTGCAGAACGATTAAGTCCATCTCCGTTCCTGCAACCTACTAAGGAAACTGAAAGTAATATACTAGATAAAGCTAGTGTAATTTTATTTTTTTTCATAAAGTCAGCCCTACTTTAACTTTCACTTTTATTATAACATAAAAAAATACATATATAAACAAAATATATAATAAAATTTATTATTCTTAAAAAATATAATAATTCTGATTAACGTTGATTTTAATATGTAAACTAAAAATTATATAATGAATTATATAGTTTATGATAAAAAATTAATAAGTTTATTAATTAAAATTGTTGTTAAATATCAAAGTAATTTTTTATATTTTTTATGTAAAAAATAAGACTCTAATGAATAATGCATTAGAGTCTGTGAGTTACTAATATTTATTTTTTGTTAAGTATTGTTGAAATTGATTTAAGAATTTTTAAAACAACTCTATCTTTTTTATTAGCTAATAATTTTGTAATAGAATTAGACGCTTTAGTATTTTTTTCATTTTCTTTATTAGCTAGCATCCTTTTGACGAAGTCTGGCATTTCAGGCTTTTCGCCATCTTTTTTATTTGCTAACATTTTCTTAACGAAGTCCGGCATTTCAGGCTTTTCACCATCTTTTTTATTGGCTAACATTGCTTTAACGAAGTCTGGCATTTCTCCTTTTGGTTTATCCATTTCATTAAATGTTGTTCTCTCTGGATTATGCGAAATAAAGGGATTGTTTTTGTTAGCTTCAATCGTTGACACAAGGGCATCAATTAAACGAGAATCGTAGTTCGGCATAGGTGGTCTATGATAAGCTACTCCAAACTCCTCACAAAGTTCTCGACATTCGACATCATTATCGAAAAGAACTTCGATGTGTTCGCTTATAAAGCTAAGTGGAACAAATATATAATGTTTAGGATGTTCTTTTTGATCTCTTAAGTACTCAAGAACATCAGGTTTAATCCAAGGCATACCGATATCACTTTCACTTTGCCAAGTATTTACATAATTATCAGGGTGCAAATCTAATTTATTTGCGATAATATCAGTCATATTATAAACTTGCTCAACATATGGATCATTGAACTTAAATGCAATTTCTGGAACACTATGTGCTGTGAAAATTGCCTTATAGCTATCAGTTTTTATGTCGTTTTCTATAATTTTTTTAATTTCATCTACCCAATAGTTAATAAGTTCTTCTTCTTCGTACCATGATTTTATAATATTAAATTTGATTTTATCACTTTTAATAAATCTTTCGTAACCCATTATTGAATAAATAGAGTAATGAGGTTCTAGTACTAAGCAAATACATTGCTCTATGCCATCATTTTCCATAGTTTTGATAACGTCAGGAATAAATGGTCTTGAGAATTTATTTGCAAAGTATATTGAATATTCTTCGCCTAATTCATCTCTAAGTAATTCTACTTCTTTTTTTGTAATTTCTTGAAGTGGTGATTGTTTAATTTTTAAATAATTGCCTAGCAATAAGTTTATTTCGTCGTCATTAGGACGTTTTCCTTTTCTAATGTTAGTAAAAAATTCGCATATTCCATCGAAATCATAACTTTCTGGCGAACCATAAGTCATAACAAGAATAGATTTTTTCATATAAATAAATACCTCTCAGTTAATGTATAAATTTATTATAGCACTGTACATACAAGAAAGCACGAATTTTTATTTAAGAAGAGTCGGAGGTGCATGGGGGAGGAGAGAGATTTATAGTTGAAAAAAAAGAGAAAAAGAGTTATTATCAATAGTAAAGTATAAAATATGCTTTTTGTGGATAATGAATATCCATATTGTTTTTATAAATGTGAAATTTTATATGTTTAAAGAAAAAAGGAGGCGGAACTATGAGAAAGAGATTTGTAGGAGCGGTAACATTGATTACAGCAGTAGCGGGGGTTATTTATATGAAAAATAATCCAAAATATAAAGAGATAGTTCAAAAAGTAAAAAATGCAGATGCCCGTGGTTTATATGAAAAAATTATTTTAGAAAAAGATAAGTTAGCCTTTACAAGTAAAGCTAAAATAAAAGATTACAAAGTAGATTATGAAAGTATTAGAAATATGGGCGAAAAAATATTCGCAAGACTGATTATTAATAATAATGAAAAAGCTAATATAGAAATTCTTATGAGTGATGATGCGCAGCAAGTTGAGGAAGTAGGTCATTCAGAAGAAGTTGATAAAATATTAGAGAGCGAAGAAGAGTAATAAAATAATCCTCTGAAATGAAAGTTTCAGAGGATTGTTTTGTTTTAAGGGGTCATTAAGCATTGATAATTTATATAAAATAATTAATTTTTGGTATAAAAAATACATTTCAATAAAGGGTTTTTATAGAATTTTGAGAACGAATTACTCAGAAATTATATTTTAAAATAAATTTAAATTATGAGATAGATAAAACAACAAGAATATAGATATGAATTGTCAGAAAACACAGCTTTATTTTTCGATTTAAAATGCTAATTTATCAATGATTAGAGCTTATTCAAATTTTTTTAAAAACAATCTAAAAAATTATAATTTATTAATGCTTCTAACTAGTTTTAGGACATATAATAGTAT
>ERZ1699254.797-NODE-797-length-10285-cov-3.453633_pt1 | contig 10285 bp, 6 predicted proteins | sample MGYA00581522_ERZ1699254 | MGnify/ENA primary metagenome ERZ1699254 (study PRJEB42319, sample SAMD00040329) | human oral metagenome | material: saliva | host: Homo sapiens | study: EMG produced TPA metagenomics assembly of PRJDB4115 data set (Metgenomic analysis of... | reverse complement strand
ACTTCAAGCACAACAACTACTACTGAAGAGCCTAAGACTACTTCAAGCACAACAACTACTACTGAAGAGCCTAAGACTACTTCAAGCACAACAACTACTACTGAAGAGCCTAAGACTACTTCAAGCACAACAACTACAACTGAAGAGCCTAAGACTACTTCAAGCACAACAACTACAACAACTACAACTGAAGAGCCTAAGACTACTTCAAGCACAACAACTACAACTGAAGAGCCTAAGACTACTTCAACTACAACAACTACTACTGAAGAGCCTAAGACTACTTCAAGCACAACAACTACAACAACTACAACAACTACAACTGAAGAGCCTAAATCTACAGTAACTACAACTAAGGATAAACCAGGGCTTCCAGAAACTGGTGAAAGAAAAGGAACATTTGTAACAATTCTTGGTACTATCATCCTTGTTTCATCAATTCTAGTTGTTAGAAATTCACTTAAATCTAAAAATAACTAATTTTAATGAACACAATTAAAGTGGTTTAATTTTAGAGTATTTAAGTTCACAACCAAAAAAGGGTTTACTAAAAAAGTAAACCCTTTATTTTTTATGATTTATAATAGAGAAAATCGATAACCATTTTAAAGTTATCGATTTTAAAATGTTTTAATCTTTTTCACCAAGTTTACTATTGATTGTCATCATAATGCTAGCAATCTTTTCACCCCAATATGGATCGGAAGCGTAAAGAACGTTCATACCAGATGATTTGTTACCAAGATAGGTTCTACCTTCATCAATATAATTTTCTCGAATCCATTTAGCTGCACCCAAGATTCCCTTATCAACATTGTCAAAACTCTTTGCAGAATCATATGGAGTTGTATCATAGGCGGCAATACCAAAGAAGTTATTCTTATCTTTTGCAATCTGACTACGTCCCCATGCACTTTCTAGAGCACTGTGCGCCATTAGATAGAGTGCGTTGACCTGATAGCGTTTCTCCGCTTCTTTGAAGACCTCTCCTTTACCTGCAAGTCGGCTCCCCTGAATATTCATAAGAGAATACACTTTATCAAGTTCAGCTGCTGTATAATTTGTTGGCTTTCTTAGGTCTCTATATAGGAATGGATTCTCAACTTTAAAGTTATTAAAGTTTATGCCATCTGCTGAATAGTATTTTGTACCAATAGCCATAGATGAACTGTGAGGTGCAACACGAATACTTGTATAAGGTGAAAGCTCATGATAGACATATCGACCATCACTTGTGTAATGAGGAATAAACTCATTATTAGTGTTAACAGCTACAAGGTCACTCTTATTCATAAATCCTGAAAGACCAGAAATTTGGACTGGAAGTCTGTCACCTTGAGACTCTGTGTCAGAAACAGCAACTATAGTACCTTGAGAAATATAGCTAAGTCTAGCTCCAGAAGCACTATAAACATAGGCTGTTATTGGTTTTACTTTATAATAACTAGATGGGTTAGAGATCCACTTCCCGTTATTTTCAAAGCTATAATTTTTACCATTGATTTTGAGTGTTCCAGTAGCATATAGTCCATCTTCTTTTAGATAATACCAAGCATTGTAACTCTTATCAAAGATCCACTCATTCTTGGCCATATAACCATATGATTTGAGATAGTAGGACCCTTGCCATTGGTTTTCAGCATAAGAACCATCTGATTTTAGGTAGAACCAACTATTGTATTTTTTATCAAAGAACCATTCGTTTTGAGCCATGGCGCCACTATCTTTTAGGTAGTATTTATCTTTCCATTGACTACTCAACATGACCCCGTCTTTATCAAATAAGTACCAAGAGCTATTAATCTTTTCCCATTTATTACGAACGACTTTTCCTGAATCAGTAGCATAGTACCACTTTTCATCCATTTTTACCCAGTTCTTTTCAGCCATAGCACCGCTAGTCTGAAGAAGATAGTCATTATAAATGGTTTTGCTTAACATGATACCAGTTTCATCAAAACGATACCATGAACCGTTAATTTTTTCCCATTTGTTGCGGATAATCTTTCCTGATTCTGTGGCATAATACCACTTCTCATCTATTTTTACCCAAGAAGTTTCAACCATAGCACCGCTTTTATTAAAGAGATAGTCATCATAAACTGTATTGCTAAGCATGGTACCGTCTTGGTTAAAATAATACCAGTGACCAGCTATTTTTTTCCAATTCGTAACAGCCTTTTTATTTTCATAATAACGCCATTGACCATTCTCTTTTTGCCAACCTTCTTTGTTGACCTCTTCAGTAATTTCTTCTGTTGAAGAGTTATCCTTGGTAACAGCTGTTTCCGGTTTCTGTGTGGTTTGAGAAGATTCTTTTTCAGGATTCTGTTGATTTAAGTTTTGATTCTGCTTATCGTTCTGCTCTTGACCTTGAGCTTGCTTTTTCTCTTTAGCTTCCTTACTCGTTCCATTTGCTACAGTTTTTTCTGAACTTTGTACTTTGTTTGTAGCTAGGTTTTCCTCTGCTAATACAGTTGTTTTAGAAATCCCGGCTATGGAAAGAACAACTGTACTTGCTAGTAATATCTTTTTCATTTCTAACCTTTCAATTTTATAAATTCATATTCTATATTTCTTGCTTATCTCTTTTAAAGACGAGAATTATCCATTTTATTATACAATATAATTTCAAATATAAAAGTAAGATCTTTAAGAAGAAAGAAACTTGTAATATTGTTAAAACATTTTAGAAATAAAAGTCAACAAAAAGTAGTCGAACAGGATATGAACGACTACTTTTTATCATTTATCTAAACTTCAGCTGTTCTGAAATTCTTCTTCAGTCGAATAGGATTTATAAATATTGATAAAAGAGCTAGAACGACAAACCCGATACCTACATACCAGTATGGTGCATCAAGTGTGGTTGAACGACCAGAAAGATTGACAATTCCGCGGAAAAGTGTACCCGCTGTAATAATCGCTACTGCCGAATTCCATAGATTAAAACTAATACGAGAAAATTGTGGAAGAGCTTTGAGCAAGATTGCTAGTAGAAATCCTCCAATAAGAGGTACTACAAATAAATAGTGCATATGAACTGATGTCTCTCCAAAACTAAATGCTTCATAAATTCTAGAAAAAGCAAAGAAGAAAATAGTGATTAGTGTATAAGAACTGACTGTTTTTTTAAACCGTTTTTTACCAAGATTAGTAACCGATGTAGACAATATCACTCACCGCCCTTTCTGAAATTTTGTTTCCTCCAGTCGTTGGTTTATTGATAACCTGACCGTTGAAGTAAAGTGTAGAGGAACCCCCACCATCAAGATTGTAGGCTGTTTTTGCACCATAGGATTTCATAACTTCAGCTAGCTGGTACAAAGAGAGACCTTCACTTTCAGAAGTACGTCCGTCAGAAACTACAATAATGTAGTGGTTTTCGTCGATAATACCAATAGCTGTACGTGGATTCGAAGCCATAGCTTGTCCAACTTCTTGGTTTTTTCCTACTGCTATTTCACCATTTTCGACCAAGGCAGGGCCAAAAGCTAAGAGATTAATAACTCCGTCTTTGACTAGTTGCTCAGCTGAAATCTGATCCTCGTAAATAATCTTGAAAGAACCATCTTTATAAATGGCTAAATCACCATTATTAGAATTTTCACGGACAGTATCACGATAGACAACTCCATTACGGATAACATAACCCGAAGAGTTAGCACCGTAATAGTCACCATTGACTGCTAAAATTGCATCATTTTCTGCAGCAGTGACAGATGTTTTAGCTGTTACGTTTGTTCCAAATGAGTTTTGAGCAAATGCTGTTTTTAGATATTCTGATGAACTTACTGTAACATCTGCAACATACACTTGGGTATGATTAACCGTCGTTTCAGTCAAATTGATAGAGATATTCTCGTCCTTATAACTTGAGTCAGTTACTGTTGCTGTTTTAGCTGCTTGGCTAGCTTGAGCTGTATTAGAACTTGTATTAGTTGTTGCTACTGTCGAAATAGTCTCAGCGAGTACAAAAGTTTTCAACATTGAGTAACTAAAGGATCCTGTCAAGAGTAAACCGAGAATCGAGGCATAAGCATATGGTTTCTTTAAAAATTTCATAATACAGTTGATGTCCTTTCCTTAAAGATCAATTTCTTTTGCACTGTCCAAGAGACAGCGAAGAGAAGGATGCCGACGATAATTTTGGCAATCAGAAGGTTGATACCAAAGACTGTAAAGAAGAGACGAATCAGTAGCGTGTCTAAGACAAAGAGTCCAACTGCTAGACCAAAGTATCCCATTCCTGTTTTCACAATGCTATCGTCGTTTTTAAAGACTAGTTTTTTATTTGTAGAGTAGTTAAAAACGGAGCTTGTTACACGAGCTAGTCCGTTAGCTAGGAAAATTCGGAAACTTGTTGGCGCTGTTGGTAAAAACAAGATTGCAATAGCGTAAACGATATAGTCTACAACAAAACTACTGAGAGATGACAGGGCGAATTTAAAAATATTTTTATAAATCATGAGCCCATCTTTTATTGGTCGGAAGTGTGAATCCTCATTATCATTGATATAGACAGTTTCGATGGGAACTTCTAAAATTTGATATTCTTTAGTAGCTTCAAGTAGCATATTCATTTCATATTCATAACGTTGTCCTTCGATCTTTAGCATAAAAGGAATAAGATTTGTTGTAAAAGCACGAAGTCCAGTTTGTGTATCTGTTACACCTACTCCTGTTTGAAGTTTAAAGAGAGCTTTTGTCAAGCTATTTCCGAAACGGCTACGAAGGGGTACTTTACCTGTGAAGGCCCGCACACCCAAGATTAGCTTATTAGGATTTTCAGAAGCTTTGTTAGCCGTACGGAAAATATCCCAAATCTTATGTTGCCCATCTGCGTCTGCCGTTACAACCGTTCCATAGCTATTTTGTTGTTGGATATAATCAAAGGCCGTTTTAAGCGATTGGCCTTTACCTTGATTCACTTGATGACGGAGCACCGTAGCATATTGTTCTGCTTTATCAAAGATATTTTGACACTTTGATGAACTACCGTCGTCGATAACTAGAATACGAAAATCACTCTTTTCGTGGATTTTTTCGATGAGTTTGATAAGTTTATTATCAGGTTGATAAGCTGGAATTACTATATAGTTCATACCGGCACTCCTTTCTTAGTGATGGTATAACTATACAGAACATCGCTTAAAGATACCTTATATCAGTTTTCTTTAAGAAAAAGTTTAGAATAATTTAAGGTTTTGAAAAGATTGTTAATCGTTGCTTGGAATAAATATACACAATATCCCTTAAATGCCTCAGACTTCACTTAACACATCATTCAATTAAAAAAGTCAGCCCCAAAGGGTTGACTCATGTTAAATCTTTGATTGAGACTCACTTATTATCGTGTGTCTTTTTTAATAGTGAAATTCCAAAGAATCCCATTAGAATAGATGCGATAGTAAAGAATAATTTAGAATTTGCCTCACCTGTATTTGGTAACTGTGCTTGTTCTGCTACAGATTTTGACTCTGCTTCTGTTGCTTTTTCGGAACTAAAAGACTGTATCTGTCCAGATTCAGAACTAGAACCAGGAATCGGATCTACCGTAGTTGTAGTTGTTGGCTCCACTGTTGTAATTGTTGGTTCTACTGTCGTTGTAGTTGTCGGCTCTACTGTCGTTGTAGTTGTCGGTTCTACTGTCGTTGTAGTTGTCGGTTCTACTGTCGTTGTAGTTGTCGGTTCTACTGTCGTTGTAGTTGTCGGTTCTACTGTCGTTGTAGTTGTCGGCTCTACTGTCGTTGTAGTTGTCGGCTCTACTGTCGTTGTAGTTGTCGGCTCTACTGTCGTTGTTATGATTTCCTTTTCATATTCATAAGTAATATGAACTGTTCCATTTTTTAACGTTCCAGTTTCCGAATCAGAAGAAGTCGAGAGTCCAACAAGACGATATGTGATTCCATCAACCATTATTTTGTCAGGTCGTTCAATGTTATTATCCCCGACTTTGTATGTAACTAACTCTCCAGTTGAATCATAAATAGGAAGTTCAGAAATCTTGTTGTATGTTTCTTTTAATTTTTGGTTAGTACCTTTGATAAGATAATCTACAACTACATTACCTGTATATAAAGCCGATACATCTTGGTCAGCCATATCTTCTTTTTCAGATACATAATAAACTACATTCGTGTTTGCCCTTAGCGTAAATTTATCAACATAATTGAAAAAAGTTGATTTATCTATATTGGTATCTTCAGGAATTCTTGTCCAATCACCATTATTTGGGGTGATATAGGTATTGGGATTGGACACTGACTTGATAAGATGACCATTCCTTACATAACTTTCATCAATGGATGAAGGGTCTCCCATACCACCAATATCTCCATTATCCAAATCAACTGCTAAATGATGGTTAGAATATTCTTCTAAGTTTTGAGATCCGGTTTCATAACTCTGAACACCACCTTCTTGACTAGATTTCCAAATCATTCTGGCATCAATTGGTAAGTATTTTATTTTCTTTGCTTCATCAATTGGAACTGTAACTTCTACTTTGTAAGCTTGACTCTTATCAAAATTGGTAAACAAACCATAAGATTCAACTTTGCCATCTGTCATATATCCATATTCGTAGTTGCTAGTATTGACTACATAAGGTGTTTTCCCAGATTCCAGTTCTTCAGAAGTCGGTGTATTAAAGGTTTCTCGATCATAATTTTCTGTATCATCAAAGCCAATCTCTTTCATTGGAGCATTGACATTGATAGGTTTGCCCTTTGCGTCTCGTGTACCAATAAGAGTAAATTTTACCGTAGCATCCTTAATCTTAGGAATTCGAATCAAAAGATCATTTACTGTTTGTCCATGAGTGCTAGAACTTATCCTCTGATAAGCAACTGTATAGCTATAAGTGACGCTTTTCCCATCTGTACTTACAGTAGCATTTTGCCCCTCTACGTTAACCTGACCACCATTAGAAATGATATTGTCATTCTTTAAAATTTCAGTACTTGTAGTGTTTTCATCAGTTGCCGAAGTAGAAAAATTTGCACTTGGTGATTCAAGAATGGCAATATTAGTAGTAGCAACTTGTTCATCTGCTTTAGCATTAGTTTGGATATAAGCATTTAATACGAAGACTGAAAGAGATGCTATACCGAATTTTAATAATTTATTCATGATTAAGGACTCCTACTTAGAATATAATATCAGTTAATAAAATTAGACTCATAGTCTAAAAAAATCATCCTTTATTATAAATAAAAAAGATTAAGATTGCAACAAATTATATAAATTCCTTCTTTAAAGAACATTTTAGCTATAATCTATATCCAAGAAAAATTCCACCAAATTCTATCTAGTGGAGGTTTTTTCTTTTATTCTATTTTTTCTCTTAACTTCTCGACAAAAAGATAGGCTGCTGGACAGGTTAGAGTATTTTTGATTGTGAGGTTGTTGATTTGGTAGATTTTCTTTCGGTCAGTATGTGGAAATTCTCTACAAGCCTTGGGACGAACATCGTATATAGAACATAGATTATCGCCACCTAGAAATGGACAAGGCATAGATTTAAAAACCTTATCTCCGTCTTCATCAACTTGTAAGAATTCGGCTTCGAAGGCAGGAAGTTTCATCTTAAAATACTTAGCAATGCGTGTGATATCAGCTTCTTTAAAGTCGGGACCAAGAGTTTTACAACAATTAGCACAAGCTGTACAATCAATCTCTTCAAAAACCTCTTGGTGAATCTCAAGTGCGATCTTATCCAAATTTTTAGGAGCTTTTTTCTTTAGGTTTCCTAGAAATTTTCTGTGTTCCTTTTGTTTTTGTAGCGCTAATTGATGATAATATTCAATATCGATTTCTTTTGGCATAAATTCTTTTACATCCTTTTCTAAAACTAGTATACCATAACTGAAAACAAATAAAAACTACTGCCAAAAAGCAATAGTTTTAATAGGTTAGTTAACCTCGACTACTTCTACAGTATCTTTGCCAAGTAAAATTAGGTGTTTCTCAATTCTATCTATCTGATAAGAACGAGATAGAGCCTCAGCATATAATTCTAATTGACCACGATAACGTTCAATAAGTTGACTTGAAAACTCGTATCGATCGGTCTTATAGTCAAATAGAACAATCTTATCATTATAAAGCAAATAACCATCTAAAATACCACGGACAACAAAGTCTTCCTGACTCTTAGCATCTCTTTTTAACATAGAGAAGGGTTGTTCTCGGTATAGTTTATCTTGATTAGCAAGAATCTCTTGACCAAGAATTGTATCAAAGAAGGATAGGATTTTTTCTAGATTGACTTTCTCCTTAACGGCAGGACTTGCTTGCACTTGATCTAAGGCTTCTGATAGAGTTTTCAAAGTAGGCTTCTTATTGAGGTTAATTCGTTGCATCAATTCATGGGTCGCACTACCAATCTCAGCCCCTGTAACTTTTTCAGTTTTTGAAAAATCTGGAAGCTCAAACTGAACAGTAGTCTCTTTTGGTTTACTTTGACCAGCTACTACAACTCCTTCCATATCCATGACCGGTTCATAGAACTTTTTAATCTGACTCGGTGTCTGAACACTTGGAAGATTAATTGCTGCACGGTGGATCTCGTTATACACTTCCACTTCTTTTAGCATTTCCAACGCATCTTTGATGGCTTCTGACTGACGGTTTTCTGCTTGGGATAGGTTTTGAAGTTGACTTTTATGTTCCAATTCTCCGATAGCTTCTTTGGTTAGGTCTTCTTCACCTTCAAAGCGCACACTAAAGTGCAAATCCTCTTTAGAAAATGCTTGATAGATGGCCCAAATCCAATCCTGGAAATTTTGAGCGTCTAGTCTAATTTCTCGACTCAAAAGACCTTTTCCATTTGTCGGATATTCTTTAGACTCTAATTTTTCACGTGATCCTTTTCCAACTAGATAGAGTTTTTTCTCAGCACGTGTCATGGCTACATAGAGCAAACGCATGAGTTCAGAATAACTTGCTAATTGGAGTTCTTCCTCATTTTGCGTATATGTTAAGCTTGGGATAGATAATTTAATGGTAGATGGAACATATTCCTCTTTTGCATTTGTAGCGACTCTAGCTACATAATTTAATCCAATTCCATTTGTGCGACTGAGGATAACCTCAGACATAGTATCCTTCTTGTTGAATTTTTGATCAATATTGAGGATAAAGACATAAGGAAATTCAAGCCCTTTACTCTTATGAATACTCATAAGTTCTACTGCATCCTTAGGTGGTGCTACAGCAACATTGGCAAGATCATGCTGGGCTTCCAAGACTTGGTCAATCATTCGAATAAATCGGGATAATCCCTTGTAATTACTCTTTTCAAACTGATCCGCTCTTAGAGCAAGGGCGTAGAGATTTGCCTGTCTGGCCTGTCCATTTGGCAAGGCACCAACATAGTCATAGTAAAAGCGGTCGCTATAGATTTTCCAAATGAGATCATAAAGAGAATGTGTTTTAGAATAAAAGCGCCATGAATGGACTGTTTCCATGAAAAATTCTAATTTTTTATGAAGTTCAGACTTAATTAAATCCTTATGAAGACTAGTTTTCGCTTGAGCATTGACTAGTTTCTCATAAAAGTTCTCTTGAACTTTATCCTCAGATTTTTGGAGAGCGAGACGAGCCAATTCATCCTCATCGAAGCTAAACATCGGAGATTTCATTAGAGCAACCAAAGCAAAGTCTTGAAGAGGGTTGTGGATGACACGAAGAGTATCCAACATAACCTGCACTTCTAGGGATTGCAAATAGTTTGATTGAGCACCGTCTGTCTTGACAGGAATACCATATTCAGACAAGGCGAGCAGAACTTGATCATTACGACTTCGACTAGCAGTTAAGATAACCATGTCCTTGAAAGGTACACCTTTATCATTATGAAGGTGAATTATCTCCTTGAGCACCATTCGCATTTCACCAGTCAGTTTATTAGTTGCAAATTCCTCCTCATCATCAGAATCGCTATCATCATCCTTATCGTACAAGAGAACTTCTGCCTTGTTTTCTGGATTTGATTGAATATCAGTATTTCCAAAAACAAGCTGGTGCATACCGTCATAAGATATCTCTCCAACTTCCTCGTCCATGAGGTGTTTAAAGACATCGTTCGTAGCATCAAGAACCTCTGAACCGCTCCGGAAGTTTTCCTTAAGTAGAATTAACTGACCTTCTTTGTCATCTTGAGCAAATCTATGAAATTTTTCGTTGAAAATTTGGGGATCTGCCTGTCTAAAACGATAAATAGACTGCTTGATATCTCCCACCATAAAACGGTTATAGCCGTTAGAGAGGAGTTCTAACA
>ERZ1699254.777-NODE-777-length-10484-cov-4.045380_pt1 | contig 10484 bp, 9 predicted proteins | sample MGYA00581522_ERZ1699254 | MGnify/ENA primary metagenome ERZ1699254 (study PRJEB42319, sample SAMD00040329) | human oral metagenome | material: saliva | host: Homo sapiens | study: EMG produced TPA metagenomics assembly of PRJDB4115 data set (Metgenomic analysis of... | reverse complement strand
CCCCGTAAGCCGACTTGTTCTAAGCGATTGACTCCTGCGATGGTAGAGCCACCTGGGCTACAAACTGCATCTCGCAAGCGGGCTGGGTGCTCGCCTGTCTCTAGGACCATTTGACTAGCTCCTTGGAAGGTCTGAGCCGCCATTTGCAAGGCTTGCTCTCGAGTAAGCCCTAAGCTTACTCCTGCATCTGCCATGGCTTCAATCATCTGATAGACAAAGGCTGGACCACAGCCTGCAACAGCCGTTGCAGGATCCATCAATTTTTCTTCAATTTCATAGAGAGCCCCAGCACCTGATAAGAGCTGGTTGACTTTGGCTACTTGCTGGTCTGTCACTGCTTGGGAGCGGGCCAGACTGATAACACCTTGACCAATGGCTACAGGCGTATTGGGCATGATGCGAATGAGACCCAACTGGGCGTTCTGGATCACGTCAGCCATCTTTTCTAATTCCAGGCCTGCAGCCATGGAAACTAGCAAGAGATTGGAGCGTTGAGCCAAGATGCCTTGATACTCTTCTAAGAGAGGGCAAATCTGATAGGGTTTGACCCCTAAAAAGATTACTTCAGCCTCTTGAAAGACTTGTTCAAGATCAGACGCCGTTCCCCCATACTGGCTGATAAACTCTTGCACCTTTTGAGGAGAGCGATTGACCAAGAGCAGGTCTTGCGCGTCCACTTCTTTTGCGACTTTCTTGGCTAGACTAGCCCCCATGTTTCCAAGACCGATAAATGCTACTTTCATTTCTTACCTCACTTGACCATTTCCACTGACGATATACTTGTAACTGGTCATTTCCCGGAGTCCCATCGGTCCACGCGCATGGAGTTTTTGGGTCGAGATCCCCATTTCGCAACCTAGGCCAAATTGACCCCCATCTGTAAAGCGTGTAGAAGCATTGACATAAACAGCTGCTGAATCTACTTGCTTGGTGAAATAAGCGGCTGTCTCAGGATTTTCAGTCACAATAGCATCCGAATGATGGGTGCTATGAGCTTCAATATGGTCCGTCGCTTCCTCAACTCCATCAACGACCTTGACTGCTAAAATATAATCTAAAAATTCGGTATCAAAATCCTGCTCCTGCGCTGCAGTCCCCGAAATAATAGCCTGTGCTTGCTCATCTAGGCGCAACTCAACGGATCTTTCCCGATCATCCACTAAACGCGATTTGACCAAAGGCAAGAAGTCAGACGCGATCGCTTGATCGACCAACAAGACCTCCATCGCATTGCAGACAGAGGGGCGACTGGTCTTGGCATTATCAATAATCGCTAGGGCTTTCTGGAAGTCAGCCTCCTTGTCCACATAGACATGAACAATTCCAGTTCCTGTCTCGATCACGGGGACAATGGCATTTTCAACCACTGCTTGGATCAAGCCAGCACCACCTCGTGGAATAAGCAAGTCCAGGTAGCCCTTGGCCTTCATCATAGCAAGGCTGGAAGCTCGACTCGTATCTTGGATCAATTGGAGAAGGTCTGGATTCAGTCCGGCTTCTTCCAATCCAGCCTTGAGGGCTGTCACGATCGCTTGAGCAGAATGAAAGGCATCCTTTCCAGTACGAAGAACCACTGCATTTCCACTCTTGATGGCAAGCGCTGCAGCATCCGATGTCACATTTGGTCGGCTTTCATAAATGATGCCAATAACACCCATGGCGACTCGAACTTTCTGGATTTCAAGGCCATTTTCCAAGACTTCAGTATCCAGCACTTCCCCAATCGGATCTGGCAGGTCTATTAAAGCACGAATTCCTTGTGCCATCCCAGCAATCCGCTCTTGATCAAGAAATAGGCGATCCAGCATGACTTCAGAGATCTTCCCGCGTGCCGCTTCCATATCGATTTGATTGGCTGCTAAAATGGCTTCCGTCGCTTTCAAAAGCTGGCTGGCCATAGCCTCCAAGGCCTGATTTTTAAGAGTGGTACTGGCTGTATTGATGCTTTTCTTAGCTGATCTCGCTAAGGCTAATTGTTCTTGTGTTGTTTCCATACAATTCCTCTAAAATTCTGTAAAGAGTAGGTCAATCTCAGGAGTTACCGAGATCCAATCATCCCGGTGGATAAGGATTCCCTTAGCTTTTTTAGATTGGAGTAGATCGCGCACAGCTGATTGGCCGAGACGGACCTTGCCTTTTCCTAATAATTGACCAGTCTCTTGATGATAGACGCTGACAATGTCGTGATAAGAAAAATCTTCTTCTGCCTTGGTCACACCAGAAATCAATAGACTCTTTCCATGATCCAACAGGGCTTCCGCTGCTCCAGCATCTACCCAAACGGCTCCTTTGCTTTCTGCATAAAAGGCTAGCCATTGCTTCTGGGTTTTTAAGCCCTTGTCCACTGCAAAGAAGTAACTGCCATCTGCTTGCTCTTCTGCTGCTTCGATCAAGGCATCCGGCTTGAGAGACGAGCAAATATAGACGGGAACTCCTGACTCTGTCGCCAGGGTCGCTGCCTTGAGTTTGGTCAGCATACCGCCAGTTCCATTGCTACTACCCGCACCTCCAGCCATCTCGATCATCTCGCGAGAAATGTGCTCGATCTGCTCCAAACGCTTGGCTGTTGGATCCTGAGAAGGATTGGCTGTATAGAGACCATCGACATCTGTTAAAAGCACCAAAAGATCAGCTTGAACCATGGCTGCAACCTGCGCACTCAAGGTATCATTGTCTCCTACTTTTAACTCGGCAATCGAGACCGTATCGTTTTCATTGATAATCGGAATGGCCCCACGATTGAGCAAGACAGAAAGGGCCTGGTGGGCATTCTTATAGCGGCGCTGATCCGCAAAGTCATCCTGGGTCAACAAAATCTGCGCAGAAACAATGTTGCGTAAGAGCAGGTTAGCTGTGTATTCTTCCATCAGTAAGCCTTGTCCAACTGCCGCAGAAGCTTGCTTGTCTGCCACCTTGGTCGGCCGTTTCTTAAAACCAAGGGCACCAAATCCAGCAGCAACCGCCCCTGATGAGACCAAGATCAACTCATGGCCCGATTCATGTAAGAGAGCCAACTGCTGCGTAATGACCTTGACCTTCTGTCTGGAGAGACTCCCATCGGGATTGGTCAAAGACGAGGTCCCTACTTTAAAGACGATTCGTTTTGCTTTCATCGCTATGATTCTTTCTAATACTATTTATTTCGTATGTAATGAAAGTGACTGAATCTCCATTCAGCCATTCTCCATTATCCTTTTCGAAGGTCTTCCAGCGTTTTCTCAAAGATCGCTGGCACTTCTGCTGTAAATTCCAAAGTCTCTCCTGTGCGAGGGTGGGTGAAACCAAGTGTCCGCGCATGAAGAAACTGTCCTTGTCCTTTGAGTGTTTTCTTAGGTCCATAAGCAGGATCTCCAGCTACTGGATGGCCAATATAGGCCATATGCACCCGAATTTGGTGGGTCCGACCAGTCTCCAGTTGCAACTCTACCAGCGTGTAATCCCCAAAGCGTTCCAAGACTTGAAAACGGGTCACTGCAGGTTTTCCTTTAGCCGTCACTGCTTGTTTTTTCCGGTCCTTTTCACTGCGACCAATTGGTGCTTCGATCATGCCCCGATCGTTAGGAAGATTGCCATGGACAATGGCCCAATACTTCCGGAGAGATTTTTTGTCTTTGAGTTCCTCTGCTAAGGCGACGTGGGCTTGGTCATTTTTTGCGACCATCAAGAGGCCTGACGTGTCTTTGTCGATCCGATGAACGATCCCTGGACGCAATTCTCCATTGATCCCTGAAAGGTCCTTGACATGGTATAACAGTGCATTGACCAAGGTCCCGCTGGTGTGGCCGGCACTCGGGTGAACAACCATGCCTTGGGGTTTATTGACGACGACGACATCCTGGTCCTCATAGACGATGTCTAAGGGCAGATCTTCTGCTTCATAGCTGACCTCTTCCACTTCTGGGACTTCATACTGGATGATGTCTCCTTCTTTGACCGTATACTTAGCTTTTTTCACAGTTCCATTGACCAGAACTTTTCCTTCTTTGATCTGCTCATTGGCTACAGCTCGTGACAAGGGAGTCAAATCCGCCAAAGCCTTATCCAGTCGCGCACCGGCTACTTCGATTTTAATTTCCATGCGTTTCCTCTTTCAACATCAGGATCAGGAGCAAGAAAACTCCAACTGTCAAATAACTATCTGCTACATTAAAAATGGCAAAATTCATAAAATCCAGGTGGAACATATCGACCACAAAGCCCTGACGCAGGCGATCGATAAAATTCCCCAAGCCACCTGCAATCACCAAGGTCAAGCCCGTCACCATCCAAAGCGACCCCTTGAGGTGCTTATAAAGATAGTAAAAGGCCCCCACCATCACGACTAGAGTGATGAGGGTAAAGAACCATTGCTGATTTTCAAGAAGTGAAAAAGCTGCACCTGTGTTTTGAAGATAGGTCAGGCTGACCACATGGGGAATAAAAGACTTAACGACACCCAGTGGAATGTTCTTGACTACATACCATTTGACCAACTGATCCAGTAGGACCAATAGCACAATTGCTACTGGAACCATTATTTTTCTCTTCATTTCTTACCTCTTTTGATCAAAATACTCTACCATGACCTCGACAAACTTCTCTGCTACAGGGGAGAGATCCATCTCTTCGCGTTTGACATAGACCATTTTATTGTCCAAGTTGTCTTCTAAAGGAATCACGGTAATACCATTCACGGACTGGCTATCTAAAAAGCCTGATCCTGTCGCATAAGCATCTGTCCGCTCCAAGATCCCATTCAAGGTGGCCCGGTCGGTTACATTGAACATTTGGGAGCTCGAACTGGTATCGACAAAATTCTCTGAATAATAGAGGTACTCATCTTTTTCTTGGGTAAAGCGAACAGTTGGCAATTGAGCTAGATCTTCCATGACCAGTTTTTTCTTCTTAGCCAGAGGGTGTCCCTTGCGAAGGTAAATATGAGTCTGAAAAGGAATCAAATCCACCACTTCAAGCCCTAATTTATCAACCCGTTGCATAATTCCCTTGGTATTTTGACGGTTGAGATAAATAATCCCCAACTCACTATGCCCTTGAGCCACTTCATCCAAAATTTGGACCGTCGTTGACTCAAAGATGCGGAAGTTTTTATTTTCCGGATAGCGGATCGAGAATTCCGTCATCAATGGTGGCAAGAAGTCATAGTGTTGACTAGAAATAGAGAATTCTTTCTTCTCTTCTTCAGGACTGGCATATTGATTTTGAAAAATATCAAACCCTTTGACCACATCCTGCGCTTTTTCATAAAATTCCATTCCCCGACGGGTCAAAAAAGTCCCAGAACTGGTCCGACGAAAAATCTTAAAGCCCAATTCTTTTTCCAGATCTCTGACGGAGATGGACAAGCTCGGCTGACTCACATACATTTTTTCAGCAGCCTCACGAAAAGTACCACTATTGGCAATCGCCACTACATATCGTAATTGTTGTATATTCATTCTATTTTCCTTATTACAGTATCGATCTATTATACCATAAATTAGGGGCTGAAAGAAGAGATGGGTTTAAGAGACCTTCATCAAGTGAAAATAAAAAAACTGGAACTAAAACAGTTCCAGTTGATACTTATTCAATCACTTGGCTTTCTGCTACTTTCTTGTACCAATGAGCCGATTTCTTCGGATAGCGCTCTTGGGTTTCAAAGTCTACATAGAAGAGACCATAGCGTTTTTCATAACCATTAGACCATGAGAAGACGTCCATCAATGACCAGATGAAGTATCCTTTGACGTTTGCACCATCGGCAATCGCATCAGACAAGACTTCCAAGTGTTGTTTCACATAATCGATCCGGCCATCATCGTAAACCGTGTTGTCCACAAATTCATCTTTGTATCCCAGTCCGTTTTCAGTGATGTAGATCTTCTTGTAGTTTGGATAATCTTTCTTGACACGCATGATTTGATCATACAAACCTTGAGGGTAGATGATCCAGTCCCAGTCAGTACGAGGTACATAGTCAGGAGCTACACGACGTCCAACACCTTTGATTTGGTATTTAGAGCTTCCTTTCTCCCCTTTACCATTGTGGATGATTTCAGTTTCACCATCAAAGGCTTCCATCCAGTCACTCATGTAGTAGTTAATTCCAAGGAAGTCGTTCAAATCTTTAGCTGCTTCAAGTGCTGCAAAGTCTTCGTCACGAAGATCCAAGCTACCACCATTTACTGATAAGATGTGGTTTACACCTTCCATTGTTGCATCTGAATAGTGTCCAAGGTATGTAGCATCCAAGATAAATTTGTTGTGGATGATATCTTCCAACTCAGCAGCACGAACGTCTGCAGGATTTTTAGGATCCAATGGATACTTAGTTGGAAGGGCGTGAACAACCCCGATTTCACCTTTGTAACCTTTGTCTTTGTACAATTTCACAGCACGTGCATGAGAAACCATCATATTGTGGTGAGATTGGAAGACTTTGGCAAGGTCATATTGAATACCTGGTGGGAATTTACCAACCAAGTATTGACCATCACCGATTGGGCCAATTTCATTGAAGGTTGTCCAGTAGTTGACTTCTGGGAATTCTTCAAAACAGAAGGCAGCATAATCTACAAAGTGTTCGATATTTTCACGATTCAAGAAGTCTCCATTTGAGTGAAGAGCTTCAGGAGTATCAAAGTGGTGAAGAGTTACGAATGGTTCTACATGACGTTTATGGCATTCTGCAAATAACTTATGATAGAATTCTACCCCTTTTGGATTGACTTCACCATAACCAGTTGGGAAAATACGTGACCAAGCAATAGAAATACGAATTCCGTTTACGCCATATTCTTCCGCCAACTGTAAGTCTACTGGATATTTATGGTAGAAATCACTTGCTGGTTCAGCAGTATACCAATAGTTGTCTGCTAAGTATTTATCCCATGCAACTGGTCCTTTACCATCAGTATGGGTGGCTCCTTCTGCTTGATAGGCAGCTGTCGCCCCACCAAATATAAAATCATTAGGAAGTGTTTTTGTCATTTTTTCACCTATTTCTTAATTGGATAAAATGAAAAGTGAGTGGAGAGGAGTTAGTGAGCCATCCATCTCCATCTCACTTCTTGTTCCAAGCCACCGAATTGTGACATGAAGAGGTAAAAACGATATATTTTTACCGACGAATTAACAAGTCGATTAGGAAAATCGCCATAGCGATTTCCGTTACGATAGGAGACTGTTTCACAGTCCCTATCGTTAATCGAATTGAGCTTGAACGAATGCAAGAGCGCCTTTACCATCACGAGTCAACTTGATGTATTGAGCTCCTTCAGTCTTAGCCAATTTGATTCCAAGTTTATCTGTTTCAGCCTTCATATCTTCATAGTTTGAAGCTACTTGAGGAGCAAGAATAACAAGGTCAAATTCTGGCAACATTTCACGGTGAGCACCGTAGCCACCAGCAGCAGCCTTCACAGGAACATTGTATTCTGCAGCAGCTTTATTCAAAGCGTTGGCAAGAAGTCCACTAGTTCCACCACCGGCACAAAGAACCAATACGTTAGTTTCTTTTGTGATATTGTTTTGAACTGGTTCACCTTCAACACCAGCTTTTTCAAGAATAGCATCTGCTTTTGCAGTGTTAAAGTTTGCAGCTACTTTTTCTTTTAATTCATCATTAGCTTTACCTGAACGTTCTTCTTCAAGAATTTGTTCATCATAAACCTTGAGGAATGGATAGTAGATAACAATATCTACTACAATTAATAATGCTGCAAGAGCGAATGATAAGAACTGGAAGTTTGTACCAAGAACAATACCAAGAGGTCCTGGTGTAGTCCATGGAAGGTTGGCAGTAAATGAGTTCATGCCAAGTGTTTCAATAAAGAACTTAAAGATCCATACGTTTGCAATTGGTGCAAAGATGAATGGGATAAAGAAGATTGGGTTCAAAACAAGTGGTGCACCAAACAAGATTGGTTCGTTTACACCGAAGAATGTAGGAACTACTGAAGCACGTCCAATAGCACGATTTCGTTTTGATTTACATAACCACATAAACATGAATGGAACTACAAGTGTTGCACCTGTACCACCCATAGTAACGATAAACATTTGTGTACCAGATGTAAGGATCTTATCAGCGTGCATACCTTGTTGAAGAAGGTTCAAGTTGACTTCGGCATTTGCATAAGTGATCGCTGCAATCGCAGGCTCAACGATAGATGGGCCGTGAATACCAATAAACCAGAAGAATGCAAAGGCACCGAAAATAATCGTAATACCAACATAACCGTCTGCTGCTGAGAATAGTGGAGCAAGAAGGGTACCGATTGATTCAGCAACCGTTACATGAAGGCTTGCTTTCACAACTAATTCAAGTGCATACAAGAGTACAACTGACAATGTAAATGGAATCAGGTCTTTAAATACTTGTGAAATATTTGGTGGAACCTCGTCTGGCATGCGAATCGTCACATTATTTTTCACACAGACCTTATAAACATTAACGGTAACAAAGGCTGCAATGAAGGCTGTCAACAGACCTTTTGTACCCATGAAGGCTGTTAAGAATCCACCTTCTTTAGCAGGTTCGGCAGCCATGAGCAAGAAGCCAACCATAGAAGCCAACATTGTAGAAATGAAGTTGATTTGGTTGGTTGCTGGGAGGTCACGGTTCATTGAATCAGTCAAAGCCTTAGCCGTTGTCCCACCAACGAAGAAGGCCAAGATGCCCATAGAATAGCTATATGGAGTCATCAAGAGAGTTTCAATATCTTTAGACCAATGGAATCCCCAAGCGTTTGGTACATACGCAATTAGGATGAAGATAGATGAGAATAAGATTACAGGCATCCCTGCAATGAAACCATCCCGAATCGCTCGCAAATATTTGTTTCGAGAAATCTTTTCAAAGAAAGGTTTCCCTTTTTCAATCAGTTCAATCAGTTTATTCATTATTTCGCTCCTCTTTTATATAGTTCAATCAGATGGTGAATCACGTCTTTTAATAGGATTGTTGTCATGAGATGGTCTTGACCATGCATCATGGTAATGCTATAGGGGATTTCTTCTCCTGCTGCTTCATGCGCTAGCATGGTCGTTTGAGATTTGTGAGCCTCAGCGATACAGGACCCTGCTTCTTCTACTAAGGATTCTGCTTTAGCAAAATCACCATTTTCAGCAGCTTTTAAGGCTTCCACTAATTTTGATCGAGCGTCACCGGCATAAGCGACAATTTCAAAGCCAAGTAATTGGACTTCTTCTTTATTCATGTTGGTTCCTCCTTATGATACCTTTTGAAAATTTTTATAATAGACGTTGAATATGAAGGGCTAAATAGACTTTTTCATTAGGAGATATCTTGGCTCCTGTCTGTTCAGCGATGGTTTGGTAGATTTGATGACTAATCTCATAAGCCTTTGGATAACTTAGCTGAATCAGTTGTTCCATCTCGCTCAAACCTTCTGGATCTTCTCTTCCCTTATCTAGCGAATCTAGGAAATAATTGAGATGGATCATAAAGCGATCATAGAAATGACTGTTTTCTTCTTTCCGTTTCAATCCATTTTGAGCTAGTTTTTCTTCTACAGCTTTCAAAATAACTTGTCGGTCCTGGACATCTGGATCTTGCTCATGAATCATTTCCCCTTGTGCATTAATGAAATGATAAGCGATGCGATTCACTTCATCGTCAGGAAATTGATCCAAGAGCCGCTTTCGAAAGATCTCAATCGCTTCTTTTGCGATTTTATAGGGAATCGGATGCATAGCAGACGCATCAGGAAGGTCACTGTGTTTATATCTTCCCTGTTGAACTGCCTGGTAAGAACAAAAGATGTGATCTGTTAATGTCACATAGATATATTCTTGAACAGGATAGGCATATTTCTTAGACAAGGTATCAATCACTTCATAAGTGGTTGTAATGAAATCAAGAGGAACATCCTTTAGAAGGGCCATAAAGTTTTCTCTTGACTCATCCGTGTTTAAACGAAATACTTTTTCGACCTTATCATCAGCTACTAGATCATTTTTCTTTTTCCCAAAAGCAATCCCACTCCCAATAACAATCAACTCTTGTTGTAGTTCATTTTGAACCAAAGCAACATTATTGTTCATTGGATGGATAATACGATACATGAGGCTCTCCTTTGTAAAATTTGTTAAAAGCAAATAAAAATGACCACGAAGCAACTGAAAAAACTAGCATACACTAATTGTTCACTCTACTTGTGGTTACGCCTAATCTAACTTAGTAACGCTCACTGCTATTCAACTTATAAACTTATTCTATCATAAACTTTTTGTTTTGTAAACCCTTACAGCGAAAATTTTTAAACATTTTTTTATAAAAAATAAACAAGACCTTGAAATAATGAAGAGGCTGGGACAAAAGTCCTAGCCTCTCAATTATCTTTGGATTGTCGAGCAAGACGCAGTGGTTGAGTGGGCTCTACTACGCTGATTTCATCAGCTTTTACAGCCCTACTCAACTGTGCGGAGGTGGGACGACGAAATCGAATTCTAACGAATGACCGATTTCTGTCCCACTCTCT
>ERZ1699254.772-NODE-772-length-10575-cov-2.532446_pt1 | contig 10575 bp, 8 predicted proteins | sample MGYA00581522_ERZ1699254 | MGnify/ENA primary metagenome ERZ1699254 (study PRJEB42319, sample SAMD00040329) | human oral metagenome | material: saliva | host: Homo sapiens | study: EMG produced TPA metagenomics assembly of PRJDB4115 data set (Metgenomic analysis of... | reverse complement strand
CTTCAGGGCAAGACTGTCGTCAACCTCTTCTTTGAGGATTCGACGCGAACCCGCATCTCTTTTGAGACCGCCGCCAAGCGCCTGAGCGCTGACGTCATTAACTTCCAGTCTCGCGGCTCCTCCGTCTCCAAGGGCGAGTCCCTCAAGGACACCGCGCTCACGCTGGAGGCCATGGGAGCGGACGCGGTCATCGTGCGCCACTCCTCGTCGGGTGCCGCGCACCGTCTCGCGCACGCCGGCTGGATGAACCTGCCGGTCCTCAACGCAGGTGACGGCACCCACCAGCATCCGACGCAGGCACTCCTTGACGCAATGACCCTGCGTCGTCACTACGCGCCGTCGCTCGGCGACGACGGAACACCCGCCCCCGGCTCCGGCCTCGACGGCGCCCACGTCATTATCGTCGGCGACGTCCTCCACTCGCGCGTGGCGCGCTCCAACGTCGATCTCCTGACGCTCCTGGGCGCCCGCGTCACCCTCGTGGCACCCCCGACGCTCCTGCCGATCGGGGTGGAGACCTGGAACTGCGACACCTCCTACAACTTTGACGAGGCCCTGGCGGCCAAGCCCGATGCGGTCATGATGCTGCGCGTGCAGCGCGAGCGCATGTCGAGCGCGGGCGGTGGTTTCTTCCCGTCGCCCGGCGCCTACCACGCGGAGTACGGCCTCACCCCGGCACGCTTCGTCACACTGGCGCCCAACGCCGTCGTCATGCATCCCGGCCCGATGAACCGAGGCCTCGAAATCTGCGCCGAGGCAGCCGACTCAGACCAATCTGTCATCGTCGAGCAGGTGTCGAACGGTGTGTGCATCCGCATGGCCGCCCTCTACCTGCTTCTCGCATCGGAAGGACACAGCAATGACTGAACAGACCCGTGACATCCTGATCACCGGCGCCTCGCTGCTCGGCGGCGAAGCCACCGATATTGCGCTGTCCGGTGGCATCATCGTCGCGATCGGTGCCGACGCTCGCGACGCTGTACGCGACCCGCGCGTCATCGACGCAGAAGGCCTCATCGCTCTGCCCGGCCTCGTCGACATTCACACCCACCTGCGCCAGCCGGGCGGGGAGGACGCCGAGACCGTCTTCACCGGCACGCGCGCGGCTGCCGTCGGCGGCTACACGGCCGTGCATGCGATGGCCAACACGACGCCCACGCAGGACACCGCGGCCATCGTCGACCAGGTGCTTCGGCTGGGCGAGGAGGCCGACTGGGTCGAGGTGCGTCCCGTCGGTGCCGTCACCAAGGGCTTGGAAGGCAAGCACCTCGCATCGCTCGGCTCGATGGCCCGTTCGCGCTCAAAGGTCCGCGTCTTCTCCGACGACGGCAAGTGCGTGTCCGATCCCGTCCTCATGCGCCGCGCCCTCGAATATGTCAAGGGCTTCGGCGGCGTGATCGCCCAGCACAGCCAGGATCCCGCCCTCACCGAGGGCGCTCAGATGAACGAGTCGACGCTGTCCGGCGAGCTCGGCCTGGCCGGTTGGCCCGCCGTCGCCGAAGAGGCGATCATCGCCCGCGATATTCTGCTCGCCAAGCACGTCGGCTCGCGCCTGCACGTGTGTCACCTGTCGACCGCAGGTTCGGTTGACCTCGTGCGCTGGGGTAAGGCACAGGGCGTGGATATCACGGCCGAGGCCACGCCTCACCACCTGCTCCTCACCGAGCAGCTGGCCGCCACCTACGATCCGCTCTACAAGGTGAACCCGCCGCTGCGCCGCGCCGAGGACGTCGAGGCGGTGCGCGAAGGCCTGGCCGACGGCACGATCGACTGCATCGGCACGGACCACGCGCCCCATCCCCTCGAGATGAAGGACTGCGAGTGGCAGGCCGGCGCGTTTGGCATGACGGGCCTGGAGACAGCGCTGCCGATCATCATCGAGACGATGGTGAACACGGGCCGCATGGTTTGGGCGGACGTCGCCCGCGTCATGTCGACGGTTCCCGCCCGGATTGGACGCGTTGAATCGCAGGGCCAGGGCCTGGTCGTCGGTGCCCCCGCACACGTCACCCTCGTGGATGCAACGGTGCGCGTGACGGTTGACCCCGCCAAGCAGTGGACACGCTCCACGAACTGCCCCTTCCGCGGCATGGAACTGCCCGGACAGGTGCGCTACACGATCTACAACGGCGTCCCGACGGTCGTCGACGCCACCCCGATTGCCAAGGAGGACCGATGACCACGTCCGATATCGCTCTGCTCGTCCTGGAGGACGGCACCGTTTTCAAGGGCCGCGCATGGGGTGCGCAGGGCCGCACGCTCGGCGAGATCGTGTTCTCGACCGGCATGACGGGCTACCAGGAGACGCTCACCGACCCGTCGTACCACCGCCAGATCGTCGTGATGACGGCCCCGCACATCGGCAACACCGGTGTCAACGACGAGGATCCCGAATCCTCGCGCATCTGGGTCGCGGGCTTCGTCGTGCGCGACGCGGCCCGCCGCGCCTCCAACTGGCGCTCGCGCCGCGAGCTCGAGGACGAGCTGATCTCTCAGGGCATCGTCGGCATCGCGGACGTCGACACCCGTGCGATCACCCGCCACATCCGCGAGCGCGGAGCGATGCGCGCCGGCATTTTCTCGGGTGACGCGCTGCCCGTGGGCGCGCAGTACCTGGGGGACGAGGCCGTGGCCTCCCTCGTGCGTATCGTCGCCGAGTCGCCGGCAATGAGCGGCCAGGCGCTGGCCGCCGAGGTATCGACGGACGAGACCTACGTGGTAGAGCCCCTCGGCGACTTCGAGGGCAAGGAACCCATCGCGCGCGTCGTCGCTGTCGACCTGGGTATCAAGTCGCGCACGCCGTACCACCTGGCCGCGCGTGGAGCGCGCGTCTACGTGGTGCCCTCCACCGCGTCTTTCGCCGACATCGAGGCACTCAAGCCGGACGGCGTCTTCTTCTCCAACGGCCCCGGTGACCCGTCGACGGCCGACCGCGAGATCGGAGTGCTGCGCGCCGTCCTCGACGCGGGCATCCCGTACTTCGGTATTTGCTTCGGTCACCAGCTCTTCGGTCGCGCGCTCGGCTACGGCACCTACAAGCTGGACTATGGTCACCGCGGCATCAACCAGCCGGTGAAGGACGTGGCCACGGGCCGCGTGGAGATCACCGCTCACAACCATGGCTTCGCCGTGGACGCACCGGTCGGGGAGCCTTCGGTCGCTCCCTTCGAGTCGGGCCGCTACGGGCGCGTCGAAGTCTCGCACGTCGGCCTCAACGACGGCGTCGTCGAGGGTTTGCGCGCCCTGGACATTCCCGCCTTCTCCGTTCAGTACCACCCCGAGGCAGCTGCGGGCCCGCACGACGGCGAGCTGCTCTTCGATCGCTTTATTTCCCTGATGACTGCCGCTAAGGAGACCCACTGATGCCCCGCAGGAACGATCTGTCGTCCGTCCTCGTCATCGGATCGGGCCCCATTGTCATCGGCCAGGCGTGCGAGTTCGACTACTCGGGCACACAGGCATGCCGCGTGCTGAAGGAGGAGGGCCTGCGCGTCATCCTCGTCAACTCCAACCCGGCCACCATCATGACCGACCCCGGCATCGCCGACGCCACCTATGTCGAGCCGATCACCCCGGAGGTCGTGGCCTCAATCATCGAGAAGGAGCGCCCCGACGCGCTGCTGCCCACGCTGGGCGGTCAGACGGCACTGAACACGGCCGTCGCGCTCTCCGAAATGGGCGTTCTTGAGCGTTTCAACGTCGAGCTGATCGGCGCATCCATCGACGCGATCCGCGCGGGCGAGGACCGCGAGGAGTTCAAGGAGATCGTCGAGCGCTCCGGCGCCGAGGTCGCCCGCTCGTTCATCGCCCACACGATGGAGGAGTGCCACGCGGCCGCCGCCGAGCTTGGCTACCCCCTCGTCGTTCGTCCCTCCTTCACGATGGGCGGCCTCGGCTCCGGTTTTGCTTACACCCCCGAAGACCTCGAGCGCATTGCCGGCCAGGGCCTGGCCGCCTCGATCACGACCGAGGTCCTTCTCGAGGAGTCGATCCTCGGCTGGAAGGAATACGAGCTCGAGCTCATGCGGGACAAGGCGGACAACGTCGTCGTCGTGTGTTCGATCGAGAACGTCGACCCGGTCGGCGTGCACACGGGCGATTCCATCACGGTCGCTCCGGCGCTGACCCTCACCGACCGCGAGATGCAGCGCCTGCGCGACATCGGCATCGCCGTCATTCGTGCCGTGGGCGTGGACACGGGCGGCTGTAACATTCAGTTCGCGATCCACCCCGAGACGGGCCGCATCATCGTCATCGAGATGAACCCGCGCGTGTCGCGTTCGTCCGCGCTGGCCTCGAAGGCGACGGGCTTCCCGATCGCGAAGATCGCCGCGCGCCTTGCCACCGGCTACACGCTCGACGAGATCCCGAACGACATCACGGGCTCGACCCCGGCCTCGTTCGAACCGACGCTCGACTACGTGGTCGTTAAGGTCCCACGCTTCACCTTCGAGAAGTTCCCGGCCGCCGACCCGACCCTCACCACCTCGATGAAGGCCGTGGGCGAGGCCATGGCGATCGGTCGCTCCTACACGGAGGCACTGCAGAAGGCCCTGCGCTCGATCGATAAGGGCGGTGTGCAGTTCCACTGGGACGGAGAGGCACCCACCCCCGAAGAAACCCGCGCCCTGGTTGAGACCGCCGCAGTCGGCACCGAGGGACGTCTCGTCCAGGTCCAGCAGGCGATCCGTGGTGGCGCGACGCTTGAGGAGCTCTTCGAGTCGACGAAGATCGACCCGTGGTTCCTCGACCAGATGTTCCTCCTCGACGAGGTCGCGACCCGCATTCGCGAGGCCGAGGCGCTCACGGGCGACGTCCTCGCCGAGGCGAAGCGCCACGGCTTCTCCGACCGTCAGATCGCAGCGATGCGCGGCCTGTCCGAGGACACGGTGCGCGAGGTGCGCGGCGCGTTTGGCATCCACCCCGTCTTCAAGACGGTCGACACCTGCGCCGCCGAGTTCGCGGCCCGCACGCCCTACCACTACTCGACCTACGACCAGGAGAACGAGGTCCGTCCGCGCGAGCGCGAGGCCGTCATCATCCTGGGCGCTGGTCCCAACCGCATCGGTCAGGGTATCGAGTTCGACTACTCGTGCGTGCACGCGGCCATGTCGCTGCGCGAGCACTACGAGACCATCATGGTCAACTGCAACCCCGAAACGGTGTCGACCGACTACGACATCTCGGACCGCCTCTACTTCGAGCCCCTCACGCTCGAAGACGTCCTGGAGATCTACCGCGCCGAGTGCGCGGCCGGCCCCGTCAAGGGCATGATCGTCCAGCTCGGTGGCCAGACCCCGCTGTCGCTCGCCGCCGATCTCGAGCGCGCCGGCGTGCCGATCCTGGGCACCAGCCCGCGCGCCATCGACCTGGCCGAGGACCGCGAGGAGTTCGGCAAGGTTCTCGAGGCCGCGCAGTGCCCGGCTCCCGCGCACGACACTGCGAACACGCCCGAGCAGGTCATCGCCGTGGCTCAGCAGGTCGGCTATCCGGTTCTCGTTCGCCCCTCCTTCGTGCTGGGTGGACGCGGCATGGCGATCATCAACGACGAGCCGGCGCTCCGCGAATACCTCGCAAGCCACGACTCCGAGCTGCTGTTCTCGCGCGGTCCGCTCCTCATCGACCGCTTCCTGGACGCGGCCATTGAGATCGATGTCGACGCCCTGTACGACGGCGAGGAACTCTTCATGGGCGCGATCATGGAGCACATCGAGGAGGCTGGCATCCACTCGGGTGACTCCTCCTGCGTGCTGCCTCCCATGACGCTGTCCGCGCGCGAGCTCGAACGCATCACGGCCTCCACCGAGGCGATCGCGCGTGGCGTCGGCGTACGCGGCCTGATCAACATTCAGTTCGCCCTGCTCTCCGACACCCTCTACGTCATCGAGGCGAACCCGCGCGCTTCGCGTACCGTTCCCTTCGCGTCGAAGGCAACGGGCGTGCAGCTCGCAAAGGCCGCCGCCCTCATTCAGGTGGGCGCGACGATCGCTTCCCTGCGCGAGCAGGGGATGCTGCCGGATACGGACGCTCGCGAGATTCACGACGGCGGATCGATCGCTGTAAAGGCAGCCGTCCTCCCGTTCAAGCGCTTCCGCACGGCCGGCGGCGAAATCGTCGACACCGTCCTCGGTCCCGAGATGCGCTCGACCGGCGAGGTCATGGGCATCGACCGTGACTTCCCGACGGCATTCGCCAAGTCCCAGCTCGGCGCATCGACCGACATGCCGACGTCGGGTACCGTCTTCATTTCGATTGCGGACACGGACAAGCGCGCTATCGTGCTGCCGGCAGCACGCATGCACGAGATGGGCTTTAACATCCTCGCAACCTCCGGAACGGCATCGGTTCTGCGCCGCAATGGCATCGAGGCTCAGGCTGTTCGTAAGTCCTCCGAGGGCCGTGGCGACGGCGGCGAGCCCACGGTCGTCGACCTCATTAACGACGGCTCGATCGACATGGTTGTTAACACGCCTCAGCGCAGCGCCCCGCGTAATGACGGCTATCAGATCCGTACCGCTGCGGCCTCGCAGGACCGCCCTGCGGTGACCACGCTGCAGGCGTTCAACGCGATGGTGCAGGCCATCGAAGTCCGTATGCGCGGGGCCTACTCCGTGCGCTCGTTGCAGGAATGGGATTCCATTCGATCGGAGGAAACACGATGACAACTTCCGCAATCAAGCCTGCCGCCTCAGCTGGCTTCGGCGACCGTCTGTACACCGCCATGCGCACCTACGGCCCCGTGTGCGTGGGCATCGATCCCCACGCCTCTCTCTTGCAAGAATGGGGACTTGACGACGACGCGAACGGTGTGCGAGAGTTCTCCCTTCGAGTCATCGAGGCGCTCGGTGGTCGCGTTGCCGCCTTCAAGCCTCAGGCCGCGTTCTTCGAACGGCACGGCTCTCGAGGCGTCGCCATCCTCGAAGAGGTCATCGCTGCCTGCCGTGAAGTCGGCACGCTGTGCATTGTGGATGCGAAGCGCGGTGACATCGGCTCGACGATGGACGGCTATGCGCAGGCATTCCTGTCGGATTCTTCTCCGCTCGCCGGCGATGCGGTCACGCTCTCGCCCTACCTCGGCGTCGGATCGCTGACCCCCGCCCTTGAGTTGGCGCGACAGACCGGCAGGGGAGTGTTCGTCTTGGCGCTCACGTCCAACCCCGAGGGAGCCTCCGTGCAGCACGCCCGCGGCGAAGATGGAACCAGCGTCGCAGGCCGTGTCGTGTCCCAACTGGCGGACTTTAACAGTCATTGTGACCAACACCATCTCGGCCCCGCGGGCATCGTCGTCGGGGCCACGGTCGGCGATGCGGTGAAGCGTTTGGGCATCGATCTCGCGTCGCTGAATGGCGCTTTTTTGGCTCCAGGAGTGGGTGCACAGGGCGCTGGCCCGGCGCAGGTCAGGGAGGTTTTCGCCGGAGCCGAAGATGCTGTCCTTGCCTCGTCTTCCCGTGCAATCTTGCGCTCCGGCCCGAGTATCGCCGGCCTTCGAGACGCCTACCGTGCAACGGTCGATTCGCTGCAATAATCTGCTGTGTTACTAAAGAAGCAGCGTTTTGGTCTGGCACTAGTGGTCTGGAAGGTGACATAGTTTATTTACCGAAGATCCCAACGGAGGAGATGATCAGAATGGCACTACCTGATCTCACGCCAGAACAGAGGGCGCAGGCTCTCGAGAAGGCAACGCAGGCACGGAGGCGTCGCGCCGAAGTGAAGAACGCGCTCAAGGCGCGCTCGATGAACCTGTCTGAGGTTTTGGAACTCGCTGATTCAGACGAAGCAGTCGCGAAGATGAAGGTCGTTTCGCTACTGGAGTCGCTGCCGCGCGTCGGCACGAACACGGCTGCCGTACTGATGGACGAGTACAAGATCGCCCAGAGCAGGCGTGTGCGTGGCCTCGGCCCCGTCCAGCGGAAGGCGCTCGTCGAGCGTTTCGGCTGACGCGGTCGAGCGTGGCACACTTGAGTCATGACTAAGGCTCAACTGACTGTCCTCGCTGGCCCTACAGCCGTTGGAAAGGGAACTGTTGTCGCTGCGCTCACAAAGCGCTACCCGACGCTCAACGTGTCGGTCTCGGCAACAACTCGCGATCCTCGGCCCGGTGAACTGAACGGCGTCCACTACTACTTCGTTTCCGCCCAAGAGTTCGATGCAATGATCGAACGCGGAGACATGTTGGAGTGGGCGCTTGTTCATGGAAAAAACAAGTACGGTACGCCTCGCGGACCCGTCGATGAAGCCCTCGCTGCTGGCAAGCCCGTGCTTCTTGAGATCGACCTGGCCGGCGCGCGCCAGGTCCGCACCAACAGGCCCGACGCGCAGTTCATTTTCCTCGCTCCGCCTTCGTGGGAGGAGCTCGAAAGTCGCCTGATCGGCCGCGGCACGGAAGGCCCCGAGGAACAGGCTCGCCGCCTGGCCACTGCCCGGGTTGAGCTCGAGGCTGCCTCGGAGTTTGACCACGTTGTGATCAACGACGACGTGGAGCGCGCGGTGGATGAGCTGGCTCGGCTCATTGGCCTGGAGTAGTATCTATCTGAATCCGCCACTGAGAGGAATACACGCATGTCCGGAATTGTTGCCCAGCCCGTGGGCATCACGTCCCCGCCCATTGACGATCTGCTGGAGCACGTCGATTCCAAGTACGCGCTGGTTATCTTCGCCGCGAAGCGTGCGCGCCAGATTAACTCGTACAATCTGCAGCTTCAGCAGAACATGATCCAGTTCGTGGGTCCGGTCGTCGACGTGCAGCCGGATGAGAAGCCGCTTGCGGTTTCCCTGCGTGAGATCAACGAAGGCCTCCTGTCTCTCGAAGCTAACCCCGAGGCCTGACATGGCAACGATCGTCGTCGGAGTCACCGGCGGCGTCGCAGCCTTTAAAGCACCCATCGTGGTCCGCGAGTGTCAACGCGCGGGCCACGACGTGTATGTCGCTGCGACGCGCGCGTCTTTGGATTTCGTTGGCCGTTCCACCTGGGAGGGCATCACGTCCCGCCCGGTCGCCGTGGATATTGCGGGGGAGGGGCGCGCCGAGCACGTGGAGCTTGCTCGCGTCGCGGATCTCATCGTCATCGTGCCCGCGACCGCGAATTCTTTGGCGCGCCTTGCTGGCGGCTTCGCCGACGACATGGTGTCGCTGACGGTTCTCGCATCGGACGCTCCCGTTGTCGTTGCCCCTGCGATGCATTCCAACATGTGGCTGGCGCCCGCTACGCAGGCGAACGTTCAAACGCTTCGTGAGCGCGGCTTCCACGTCATCGAACCTGCTTCTGGCGCGCTTGGTTCCGGCGACAGCGGTGTCGGCCGCCTTCCCGAACCTGAGGACATCGCGCAGGCGGCTCTCGAGGTCCTCGATGCTCACGAGCAGGCATCGAGCGCTCTTGCTGGTCGCACGGTTGTTATCACCGCCGGCGGCACGCGTGAACCCATCGATCCGGTACGTTTTCTGGGCAATCAGTCGTCCGGCCGTCAGGGACTGGCGATCGCGTCGGCAGCGGCGCGAGCCGGCGCATCGGTACGCGTGATCGCCGCAAACGTCGAGTCGGCTTTGCTCGCAACATTGCCAACGGCCGTGCAGGTGACCCGAGTGGGGAGCGCCCTGCAGATGCGTGAGGCAACAATCGCTCAGGTGGCCGATGCCGATGCTCTTGTGATGACGGCAGCCGTCGCGGACTTCCGGCCCGAAGCCGCCTCGGAGTCGAAGATCAAGAAGGACCCATCCAACGAGGAAGCTCCGACAATTCGCCTGGTTCGTAATCCCGATATCCTCGCCGAGATCGGGCACAGCGAGCAGCGCCCGCCCCTCGTCGTCGGATTCGCTGCAGAGACCGGCACCGAGGAGGAGATTCTCGCCTACGGCGCTGATAAGGCAGCACGAAAGGGAGCTGATTTCATCTGCCTGAATCGGGTGGGGGAGAGCGTCGGATTCGGCGACGTCCCCAACGACATTCGCCTCCTTGATGCACGCGGGGCCATCGCTGGCCGTTACGTCGGCTCAAAGGATGAGGTGGCTGCTGGTCTTGTCGGCCATATGGCTTCATTCCTTGATAATCTAAAGCGGTGAGTCAACAGCTTTTTTCTTCTGAGTCCGTTACCGAAGGTCACCCCGACAAGGTCTGTGACCGTATTTCCGATGCGATCCTCGACGCGCTGCTTGCCGCCGATCCCCGCTCGCGCGTTGCCGTCGAGACGATGGCGGCCACCGGTCTCATCCACATCGCCGGTGAGGTGACGACCGAGGCGTACGTCGAGATCCCGGAGATCGTTCGTCGCGAGATCCTGTCGATCGGCTACGACTCGTCACGCGTTGGCTTCGACGGTGCCTCCTGCGGCGTGTCCGTGTCGCTCGACGGCCAGAGCCCCGACATTGCCGGTGGCGTTGATGAAGCTCTTGAGGTGCGCGGCACCCAGGGCGGTGACCCGCGCGACCGTCTCGGCGCGGGCGACCAGGGCATCATGTTCGGCTACGCTTCTTCGGACACCCCGGACCTCATGCCCGCCCCCATTTGGCTGGCACACCGCCTCGCGAAGCGCCTGACTGACGTTCGCAAGCAGGGCATCGTTGAAGGGCTGCGTCCCGAC
>ERZ1699254.769-NODE-769-length-10607-cov-6.042844_pt1 | contig 10607 bp, 10 predicted proteins | sample MGYA00581522_ERZ1699254 | MGnify/ENA primary metagenome ERZ1699254 (study PRJEB42319, sample SAMD00040329) | human oral metagenome | material: saliva | host: Homo sapiens | study: EMG produced TPA metagenomics assembly of PRJDB4115 data set (Metgenomic analysis of... | reverse complement strand
ACCGCGAACTGGCCGACGGCGAAGTACAGAACTACTTCTACGATCTGCATGACCAACTGGTTAAAGCCGAAATCTTCAAAAAAGGCGGCAGCAAAGAAACTTGGGCCTACACCTACGACGCCTTGGGCAGAAGGATAGGCAAAGGCCGTCTGAAAAACGAAGAAGCTTCAGACTGCCTCGAAGAAGAAACCGGATTCGTTTGGGACGGCAGCCACCTCTTGCAGGAAGTCCAACCGGACGGCAGATATACCTATATCTACACCGACCCGGATTCCTACGAACCCTTGGCGCAGGTCCGCAATTGGACAACCGAAGACGGCGAAAGCCGCCAACAAACCCACTATTTCCACTGCGACCAAATCGGCATCCCGCGTGAGATGACCGATAAAGACGGCAACTTGGTTTGGTTTGGCAATTATTACGGTTGGGGCCGTCTGAAAGAGGAAACCAAGGTAACGTATAACGCATACCAACCCTTCCGCCTGCAAAACCAGTATGCCGACCGTGAGACGGGGCTGCATTACAACTTCTTCAGGTATTACGAGCCTGATGCGGGTCGGTTTGTGAATCAGGATCCGATTGGAGTAATCGCCTCCGAAAATCTTTATGCATTCGCACCAAATATTCAAAGATGGATGGATATTTCGGGTGCAATGGCACAAGTTGCGGCAGGTTGTGCTATAGGAGCCCCTTTTGGTGGACCAGTCGGATGTGCTGCGGGAGGCACAATTGCTCTAGCCGCAACCGCCGTATTAGCAGTAGGAGCAGCTATCGCAACAGCAGTAGCTACATCAAGCTCAACATCAACCAACGCATGTAGTACCTGTAACTCTCCTAAACCTAATTGCCCCCCAGATGTTTTCAAAAGGCTTTCTGAAAATGTCAATAAAGCCAAAGATGTTGTTCAAAAGCTGGGAGGATGTAAACCAGGAATGGATCCTAAAAATTTATCTATACGATCAAAGGCATGGTTGAATTTAGCACTCGCTCGTTCTATACGAGAGCAAACATGCTGGGGAGGAGGAGATGCCGGCCATCAAGAAGCAATGGCCGCCGCATGGAAAAATCACTATAAATGTAAAAGTTACTTATTAACATAATGGAGATAAATATGTCATTTCTGAAAATTCCATATAGAAATTATCCAAAAGAAGGGTTGTTCAAAAAATTTTATCGAGAAAATATATATAAAATAGAGGAATTTAAAGATGAATTTAAGTATTATGAATATACTCCAATAGAAAAAATCATTATTGATGAGCATAATTTAATTCCATTCATTTTTTTTTCACCAGAAGGTATAAATTATTTAATGCCTAAAATTATTGAGAGTATAAGTAATGGTATTAAAACTGATGATATTCCAGTAAATATAGAAGAATTTATTATAAATCTACCTATAGAAGAAAACATTACTCATGCTTTAAATTTCTTAAAAAAAGATGAACTTATAATTCTAAAAAACTATTTAGAAAAGATATTATTTGGGGATTCATCAAAGTTGATACAGCAAATAGGTGAATACTATTTATTCAGGAGTGTTGAATATATTGAAAAATTAATAAATAATTCATAGGATTACTAATTATTTCATTAATCCAACATACAGGTGTAGATTTCTAGAAAAGTAGCCGCAGATTGATTTTAGACCCAAAAATCTTATAAGGTTGTCTTTACCGTTCACTTTTCTGTTAACCTCCCCATTCTGTTTCTTCTATACACACAGCACCGACCAACGGACGGGCACGACCCATTTCGAATACGACAAACTGGGCCGGATTACCAAAGCCGGAAACGAACTGTTCGCCTTCGACCCCGCGCACAATATCCTGTCCGATCACAATAGCCCTACCGTCCCCGACAACCGCCTGAAAACCTACAACGGCAGCAGCTATTACTACGACCACTTCGGCAACCTGATCCACCGCGAACTGGCCGACGGCGAAGTACAGAACTATTTCTACGACCTGCACGACCAGCTGGTTAAAGCCGAAATCTTCAAAAAAGACGGCAGCAAAGAAACTTGGACCTACACCTACGACGCCTTGGGCAGAAGGATAGGCAAAGGCCGTCTGAAAAACGAAGAAGTTTCAGACGGCCTCGAAGAAGAAACCGGATTCGTTTGGGACGGCAGCCACCTCTTGCAGGAAGTCCAACCGGACGGCAGGTATACCTATATCTACACCGATCCGGATTCCTACGAACCCTTGGCGCAGGTCCGCAACTGGACCAATGCCGAAGGCGAAAGCAAACAGGAAATCCACTACTTTCACTGCGACCAAATCGGCATCCCGAGAGAGATGACCGATAAAGACGGCAACCTCTTATGGTTCGGCAACTACACCGGCTGGGGCCGTCTGAAAGAGGAAACCAAGGTAACGTATAACGCATACCAACCCTTCCGCCTGCAAAACCAGTATGCCGACCGTGAGACGGGGCTGCATTACAATTTCTTCAGGTACTACGAGCCTGATGCGGGTCGGTTTGTGAATCAGGACCCGATTGGGTTGGAAGGCGGATTTAACTTTTACCGATTTGCGCCGAATGTTCAAATTTGGATTGATCCAAAAGGTTTAGCAGCTTTCGCTATTCCATTGATTGCTCCGGAGTTAGTAGCATTAGGTAAAGCGGCTCTTCTTTTATTAGGATTAGGTGCGGCTCATGAGGGAGGTAAAGCTATTGGTACTATGATGGCTGCAAATGGCAATCAAGTCGATACAGGAGTTGCTAATCAAGTCTATGAAAAAATGAATGAATATTCTCGAACTACTGGAAAAAAACCTGATAAATGTGATGTATTACAAGAATTAATTGATTGTGGACAAATATCTGCTAAACAAGCTAAGTCAACACAAAAAGCTTGGGGTTGTCGCCACTCAAGACATTCCAAAGATAAATGTAACAATAGGAAAAAATGATATGGCAGGCAAAGAAATTTCAAGTTTTGATGCTTTTTTAGTATGTAAGCAATTATCAATTAAGGAATTATTCGAGAAAATACTTAATTCAAATACTGTTTTTCAATATGAAGCAGCAAAAAGGTTACAATTTTATGAGTATAGTGAAATTAAAGATAATATTAAAAATATACTATTAACAAGCAGATATAGTCGACATAGAGAAATTGCAATATTTATTTTAGGGCAGTTTCAAATCAAACTTAATGACATTCAACTTAAAGAAATTCTATCAATATTAATTTGCTTTATACACAATGATAAAAGTATAAGAGTTAAATCATCTGCAATTTCATCATTGGGATACCTATTTCGTGATTACAATTTAGGAGAAAAAGCGTTTTCTAACATAGAAAAAGAGATAGATTTGATATGGAGTTTAAATAAGTATTCTATTATTATTTCTGTTGCATTTAGTTCTGTATATCTTCCAGAAAGGGAATATATAAAAGACTATCTAATTAGAAATTTAAATAAAAAAAATCCTAAGATATTATCATGGATTTTATATGCTTTAAAAGAGAAGGGTTATAAATCAAATTCAATTGAAACTCTATTAATTAGGAAGCTAAAAGATTTTAATGAAACTTCTTATATTTACCATGAGATAGTTTCATTTTTAATTTCAATTGACTCTACGAAGGTTATTCCGTATGTTAAAAAAATTTTATTGAATCAAAATAGAATTGATGACGAATTCTATATCGGAATCAAGAATAATTCATCTAAAAAGTTTTCAAAAATTAGAAAAATGCTACTAAAGAAATTTGGATAAATAACATAATAATTTAAATGGTCATATATGATCTAAATTAGCCTCGACGACGAAATCATCTCCGACACCGTACCCTGCCCCCTCTCTCGTGGGAGAGGGTTGGGGAGAGGGCAAAACGACCGCACCGCTTTCAGACGGCCTCAATCCCATCACCGACAACCGCCTGAAAGCCTACAACGGTATCAGCTATTACTACGACCACTTCGGCAACCTCATCCACCGCGAACTGGCTGACGGCGAAGTGCAGAACTATTTCTACGATCTGCACGACCAACTGGTTAAAGCGGAAATCTTCAAAAAAGACAGCAGCAAAGAGACTTGGTCCTACACCTACGATGCCTTGGGCAGAAGGATAGGCAAAGGTCGTCTGAAAGATAAAGAAGTTTCAGACGACCTCGAAAACCAAACCCGCTTCGTTTGGGACGGCAGCCACATCTTGCAAGAAGTCCACCCGGACGGCAGGTATACCTATTATATCTACACTGACCAAGATTCCTACGAACCATTGGCGCAAGTCCGCGATTGGACAACCGAAGAAGGCGAAAGCCGCCAACAAACCTACTACTTCCACTGCGACCAAATCGGCATCCCAAGGGAGATGACAGACAAAGACGGTAATTTGCTGTGGTTCGGCAACTACACCGGCTGGGGTCGTCTGAAAGAGGAAACCAAGGTAACAGATAGCGCATACCACCCCTTCCGCCTGCAAAACCAGTATGCCGACCGTGAAACGGGGCTGCACTACAACTTCTTCAGGTATTATGAGCCGGATGCGGGTCGGTTTGTGAATCAGGACCCGATTGGGTTGATGGGTGGGGATAATCTGTATTGGTTTGCACCGAATGCGAAAAAGTGGATCGATCCGTTGGGATTAGCTAGAAAATCAATTAGCAGTAGACTACCAGAAGGTAGCAGAACAGGGCAATTTGGTCCCAAAAATGGAAAATTGACAAAACTAGATCCTCAAACAAGGAAGCCAATTCAAATTAGAAGTTATGATGCAAGAGGCAATCCTCTAAAAGATATTGACTTTGGTCACAATCATGGTTTTGGAGATCCTCATGCACATGACTGGAGGTATCCATAAGATAAAGCACCAAATAAAGTTCGTGGAGAAGGACGAGCATTAACAAAGGCGGAAAAATTGCACTTAAAATTTGGCAAATGCGCACAAGTATTTTCTGGATTAACTAGCTTAACAACAAGGTTTATCGGTGGAATAGGACTTTTATTATTACCTAATTCGATTAGTCAATGTCAAGATTTGTATTATTCTATGAAAAATCCAGATAAATGTGGAGCAAAAAACAAATGGATATTCATGATAAAGAAATTATAGGCTTGTTATATAAAAAAAATGATAAATCACTCATATTGTTTTCGCTTGACGGAAATGATATGCTATTTGAGTCAGTAGTTTTTTTTCATTTTAATAATATCTCAGAACAAAACATTATTTTTGATATGTACACATGGGAAAAAGACGGTATTCCAAATGAAATTATAGAAACTTTTCCTTGCGTATCTCCCTTTCTTGAAAGTAAAGAAACATATAATTTCCACTATATAAATCCATCTATTGGGCTAGAAGGCATTGTCATAACTCAAAGCAAGTCTTAGTCTACGTAAGTAGTGTGGGCGCGGTATGCACGCACACGGTTTCTGCTTTTCAGACGACCTCAATCCTTTTTCAAGGTCGTCTGAAAACCCATACCGACGGCGAAGGCCATACCACCACCTACGAATACGGCCAAGACGGTCTGCCGACCCAACGCACCAATGCGCTGGGCCATACCTTCGGCTACCATTACGACAAGGCCCGCCGCCTGGTCGGCCTTACCAATAAAAACGGTGCGCGCTACCGCTTTGCCTACGACGTCCTCGACCGATTGATTGCCGAAAGCGGTTTCGACCATAAACTGACCGGCTACCGCTATAATGCCGGCAACGAACTGGTCGAGCAGCGCGAATTCGGCGACGACGCCACCCTCGCCGCCAAACTGATGGCACAACTGAGCGGACAGCCTGTTCCCAAAACAGACGCCGCCCCACTTTCAGCCGGCCTCGACAGCCAAATCCCACTGCGGATTACCGAATTCAAACGCGATGTATTAGGCCGACTGATCCATACCCTTGCCCGCGATAACGACAAGGTTCAGGAAACCGCTTACCAATACGACCTAGACGGCAACCTCGTCCGCGCCGCCAACAGCCAAAGCATTACCTGCTTCGACTACAACGGCAACGGCCAAATCATCGGCCAGCACCAATGGAAGGTGCCGAGCAAAGAAGAGAACGCTCAAAACGGCTTACCCGAAACCGACTGGCGCGATGCGCAGTACGACATGCTGTATCTGCCCGTTTACATTATAAATTAGCTATATGCTATGAGTTGAAGGTACTTGGTATCGTAATAAGTTCCCTACTCTACTACTCAATAATTAAGTGGTAGAGTTACAGCCAAATTTCTCTTAAAACCTATTGATTTTATACTAAAAATTGGAGTACTATTGACCTACTCTATAGAGTATCATTAATTCTCATTTAACATATAGGAACAAAAAGCGGAATTTGTAGAAGAATAGGAAAAAGGAAAATAATTTATATTATGTTAAATTAATAATGCTAGTATTTTAGTCTATCAATTCCTGTTTTTCTTAATTCTACAATCACTTACAATATTCAAAAACAAAAAGGCCGTCTGAAAGGTTTTTCAGACGGCCGAGACCTTTGCAAAATCCCCCCAAAAATCCCCTAAATTCCTACTAAGACATTCAGGGGATTTTCCATGACCACCTTCTTCCAGCAAACCGCCCAAGCCATGATTGCCAAACACATCGACCGCTTCCCACTATTGAAGTTGGATCAAGTAATTGATTGGCAACCGATCGAACACTGAATCGTCAAAGAACCCGTTACCTTCGAGACCACCGCGGCCGTCCCGCCTATCCCCTGTTGTCCATGTTCAAAGCCGTCCTGCTCGGACAATGGCACAGCCTCTCCGATCCCGAACTCGAACACAGCCTCATCACCCGCATCGACTTCAACCTGTTTTGCCGTTTCGACGAGTTGAGCATCCCCGATTACAGCACCTTATGCCGCTACCGCAACTGGCTGGCGCAAGACAACACCCTGTCCGAACTGCTGGAACTGATTAACCGCCAACTGACTGAAAAAGGCCTAAAAGTAGAGAAAGCATCCGCCGCCGTCGTTGACGCCACCATTATTCAGACCGCCGGCAGCAAACAGCGCCAGGCCATAGAAGTTGATGAAGAAGGACAAGTCAGCGGCCAAACCACACCGAGTAAAGACAGCGATGCCCGTTGGATAAAGAAAAACGGCCTCTACAAACTCGGTTACAAACAACATACCCGTACCGATGCGGAAGGCTATATCGAGAAACTGCACATCACCCCTGCCAATACCCATGAGTGCAACCATCTGTCCCCTTTGTTGGAAGGCATTGACGAAGGCACGACCGTCTATGCCGACAAAGGCTACGACAGTAAGGAAAACCGGCAACATCTGGAAGAGCATCGGTTGCTGGACGGCATTATGCGCAAAGCCCACCGCAAACATCCGCTGTCGGAAGCGCAAACCAAACGCAACCGATATTTATCAAAAACCCGTTATGTGGTCGAACAGAGCTTCGGTACGCTGCACCGTAAATTCCGCTATGCCCGGGCAGTCTATTTTGGTCTGCTCAAAGTAAGTGCACAAAGCCATCTGAAGGCGATGTGTTTGAACCTTTTGAAAGCGGCTAACAGGCTAAGTGTGCCTGTTGCCGCCTAAAAGGCGGCCGGATGCCTGATTATCGGGTATCCAAGGGGGATTAAGGGGGGTATTTGAGTCGAATCAGGAGTGATTTGGGATGAAAACAGCCGAAAATCTTTGTTTAGGTTTCGGCTGTCGGGGGGGGGAAGGAATTTTGCAAAGGTCTCAGTCTATTCATCTTCCCCTCTCTATCAAAAAGTTTGATAAACGATGAAATAAAAAAAGGTGAGCAAAAATGCTCACCTTCTAAACTAATATTTTGTAATTATCCGCATACTTTTTCCAAGTGTGCTTGGTAGTCTACTAAATATTGTTCTACTTGTGGATTTTTAATCACATCGTTACATCAGCTTAATTGCTATTCACAGTTACTGGGCTAGTGATAGCTGCTGCCCTACTCTTCCGTTGGCATTTGTTTGTTCTTCCTATTTAACGGTATTGATAAACTGCTAAGGTACTTATCTCAAAGAAGTTGAAGGTACATGAGTATCGTAATAAGTTCCCTACTCTCTACTCTACTCTACTCTACTCTACTACTCAATAATTAAGTGGTAGTGTCACAGTAAAAAAGCAGCCAAGTTTCTCTTAAAACCTATTGATTTGATACTAAAAATTGGAGTACTATGAGCACACTCTCTTGAGTATCATTAATTCTCATTTGACATATAGGAACAAAACAGCGGAATTTGTAGAAGAATAGGGAAAAGGAAATTAATTTATATTATGTTAAATTCATAAAATAACATTTAAGCCTGATAACTCCAGTTTCTCTTAATTCTACAATCACTTACAATATTCAAAAACAAAGGTCGTCAAAATTTTTGACGGCCTTTGTTTTTACACGGTATCAAAATCAATCCAATTTAATATTGTGGCGGATTCGCATTTGAAGTGCAACTTTCCCTAACAGAAAAAGGCCAGTATGCGGTAGCATACGGCCTTTCCTGCAAGAAAGATTGCCATGAGCTACACACAACTGACCCAAGACGAACGATACCACATCCAATACCTATCCCGCCACTGCACCCTTACCGAAATCGCCAAACAGCTTAACCGCCACAAAAGCACTATCAGCCGAGAAATCAAGCGTCACTGCTTACAAGGGCAACAATACAGTGCCGAAAAAGCCCAGCGGTAAAGCCAGACTATCAAACAGCGTAAGCGACAACTCTATAAGCTCGATTCGCAGCTGATTCAACACATAGACACTCTTATCCGCCGCAAACTTAGTCCCGAACAAGTATGCGCCTACCTGCACAAACACCACCAAATCACGCTCCACCACAGCACCATTTACCGCCACCTCCGCCAAGACAAAAGCAACGGCGGCACTTTGTGGCAACATCTCAGAATATGCAGTAAACTCTACCGAAAACGCTACGGCAACACATGGACCAGAGGCAAAGTGCCCAACCGCGTCGGCATAGAAAACCGACCCGCCGTCGTCGACCAAAAATCCCGTATCGGCGATTGGGAGGCCGACACCATCGTCGGCAAAGACCAGAAAAGCGCATTATTGACCTTGGTCGAACGCATTACCCGCTACACCATCATCTGCAAATTGGATAGCCTCAAAGCCGAAGACACTGCCTGGGCAGCTGTTAGGGTATTAAAGGCACATAAAGACAGGGTGCACACCATCACCATGGATAACGGCAAAGTTGGATGTGAAATTATAAGGTTTGCTTAACATAAGTATCGTTGAAAAGACAAAAAGTGCGGTCAGTTTTTGAGAGCTTTTAAAACGCTTTAAAAATTGACCGCACTTTATATAGATGTTTTAAATTATATATCCATTAACTCATAAGAAACATTTCCAGTTTCTAGTAACTCAATAAATACTCTTTTAATAAAATCAAAGTCTTCTATCACCGAACAAGCTGGATAGGGTTCTCCCTCAAAGTAAACCAATCCAGGAGTACCATTAAAGTCAGATTTTGTTCTAATTAGGAACTCCCCATCTTTTCCATACTCAATTAAAGTAAATAAATATCTTTCACCGTCACATTGAACTGATAATCCTGAGATTCCAACTTCTGGCTCTGGGATAAACTCTAACCCCGCAGCCCCCTCATTTAGTTCAATATTATTAAGTATAGATATCATTTTATCTTTATCAATAGAAGATACTCTCTCCCTATTAGATGCTATAATCCAGTCCTTTCCTCTTTGAAATCCACAGGTAAAAAATAAATTACTTGTCATTTTTTGGTTCCTTTATTGATCGTTGACCTTTAGACCAAACGTACACTTTGGGTAACTTAGTTCTATTATCTATTTCATGAACAGTAACAGATTTTAACCCAGCTTTTTCAGCAGCTGTAGCTATATCATTTTTACAATAATCACAAACATCCTTACCTTGAACATTAATGACCATACTTTTACCTTTAGTTACACCTCGGTCATAAGCCTGTTGAATAGCTCCTATTTCTGCATGAGCATTTTCCATATTACTATTTGGATAAGACGAGCCGTTTTTTAAAGGCGGTTTCGCTGCCACATTTTCTGCAATTAGTGTCAGTTTATTTGGATCTGAAAATTTATCCGCCCTAGCCATCTGATTGGTATCAACATAAACCCTGCCATTAACATCCACTCTCGCAATGACATCAATCTTCTCAAGTTTTGTGCCTTGTGCTTTAAGCATTTCGTTTGATAGCTGCTCTTTTAATGGGATAGATTTAGCATTATTCTCCGCACCAGAAGAAATTTTAATCTTATGGTTTTCATATCCTTTTGTTTTCCCAACAATCGGCAATTTTTCGTTTGCATTGGCTCCTTTTGGCAACTTAGTTAAGGCTAGTCCCCCTAACCCCGCAGCTTCAGCAGCACCTTTTCCTACATTAGCTGCGAGTTCTACCAACACACCAAAATAACCAAAGCTTTGAAAGCGGAGACTTATTTTTGCCGCCCTTACCATTCTTGGGAGAAAGGGCTGAATGAGAACACCAACGGACTCATCCGGCAATACTTCCCCAAACAAACCGATTTCCGGAACATCAGTAATCGGGAGATACGCAGGGTTCAAGATGAGTTGAACCACCGGCCAAGAAAAACACTTGGCTATGAAACGCCAAGTGTTTTATTCTTGAATCTGT
>ERZ1699254.762-NODE-762-length-10697-cov-3.669726_pt1 | contig 10697 bp, 9 predicted proteins | sample MGYA00581522_ERZ1699254 | MGnify/ENA primary metagenome ERZ1699254 (study PRJEB42319, sample SAMD00040329) | human oral metagenome | material: saliva | host: Homo sapiens | study: EMG produced TPA metagenomics assembly of PRJDB4115 data set (Metgenomic analysis of... | reverse complement strand
CGTACGCACTGTTCGGTATTGTTGCTTTTGTCGTGACGGTGAAGGTGCTGCTGCCCGCCGTGAACCCGGCAGGTACCTGGGCCTATTCGCTGGATGGATCTGCGACGGGGGCGGGCACGACGATGGCCAGCAAGGCTGCCGTGCACCAGATTCCCTCCGTGTGGGCGATCCTCACGACCCCGCCCGTCAAGATCAAGACGCTGCTGATTCTGGTGGCCGGAGCCGGTTTTGTCGGACTGCGCTCCCCGTGGTTTGCTCTGGTCCTGCCGACCCTCGCGTGGCGCTTCGCGGGCTCGGTGAACGCCTATTACCAGTGGAACTCCTGGCACTACAACGCGGTGCTGGTTCCCATCGCAGCGTGTGCCTTGCTGGACGTCGTCAGTCGGTGGATTCAGCCCGAGCGGGGCGGGGCGGACCCGGAGGAACCGGCCCGGGCCTCGTTCGATGAGAAGTACCGCCGTGTGGCCGCGTGGGCGGTCGCGTGCGTGCCCGCCGTGTCCCTGGCGCTTACGGCCTCGTTCCTGCCCCTGTGGAAGCTGCCGACTCTCGCGGAAAGCCCGCGCATGGCGGCAGCCCAAGGCGCGCTCGATGCCGTCCCCGAGGGGGCGAGCGTCGAGAGCGACACGACGCTGCTCGCGCGGCTCGTGCCCGGGCGCGACGTCTACTGGGTGGGCACGACCGCCGGCATGGATACCCCGCCCGAGTATGTTGTCGTCGACCGGCAGTCCTACGCGTGGGGCGGTGCCGAGGTTGACGCCGAGTCCTGGGCCAGTGCCGCTCACCCTGGCCACACCTACGAGACCATCTACTCCGCGCAGGGCTTCCGCGTCGCGCGTCGCACCTCGTAAAACATAGGTGCCGCGCAGCCGGAAACTCCGGCTGCGCGGCACTCGCTAACTATTTCGCCGTGCGCAGGCGCAGCGAGTTGAGGACAACGAACACCGACGAGCAGGCCATCGCGGCGCTCGCCAGCATGGGGGAGAGTAGGCCCGCGATCGCGAGCGGCACCATCAGGACGTTGTAGAAGAATGCCCAGAACAGGTTTTCCTTGATGATGCGCAGGGTCCGGCGCGACACTCGGATCGCGGTCGCCGCCGATGTCAGCGACGAGTTCATGAGCGTCATGTCCGCGACCTCGATCGCCACGTCCGTGCCCGAGCCCATCGCGATGCCCAGGCCCTTCGCGCTCGCCTGCGCGAGGGCGGCCGCGTCGTTCACGCCGTCGCCGACCATCGCGACCGTGCGGCCCTCGGCTTGTAGATCGGCGACGGTGTCGCGCTTGCCGTCGGGCAGGACTCCCGCGATGACGCGCTCGATGCCCACCTGACGCGCGACGTGTTGGGCCGCGGCCTCGTTGTCGCCCGTCAGGAGGATCGGCTCGATGCCGAGCTCGCGCAGCTGAGCAATCGCATCAGCCGACGACTCCTTGACCGTGTCGCGCACGACGAGCGCGGCGATCGCGCGACCCTCGACGCGCTCGGGAATCACCAGGGACGAGGCCGGGGCGCCCTCCCGCTCTCCGGTGCCCTGGTCGGTGGTGCCCCGGGTGGGGGTACCGGTATCCCCACCCGCGTTGCTGCCAGCCGCGGGTGCGCCATCGGTGGTCGCGGCCTCGCTGCGCGAGGTGATCTGGCCGGAGTACCCTGCCGCGGCGACGACGGCCTCGAGCTCCTCGTTGCTGTGAGGGGCGGTGAGCGTGATGCGCGCGGACTCGGTGGCGAGGTTGACTTCGGCCTTCACGCCGTCGAGCTTGCCGAGCTTGCGTTCGACGCGGCGCACGCAGGACGCGCAGGTCATGCCGCCCACGCTCATCGTGAGCGTCGCGAGGGGAAGGTCGGCGTCCGGGCCTGGAAGCGCGATGGACGCGGGTGCATCGGGCGTGGTGGAGGCTGCCTCCGGGGTGGGGGTCGCTGCGGAACACAGATTCGGCGCGAGAGCCGCGACGACCGCGGAGGCACCCGAGGCCTCGGCCTCGCGAACGGCGTCAAGGAGAGAAGAGGGAACATCCACGCCCAGGGAAGCCAGCCACGACGGGCGACCGACCAGCACACCGCCGCGGGCGGTGAGGCCGACGACGCCGAGTCCGGGCTGGTTCGCGAACGCGGTTACGGGAACGAGGGAGATACCTCGGGAGGATGCGCCCGACGTGATGGCGCGGGCGACGGGGTGCTCGGAGAGGGACTCGACGGAGGCGGCGAGGGACAGGGCCGAGGCCTCGTCCACCTCGGGGGAGCCGCCCGCGGAGGGAACTGCAACAGACTCAAGCGACATGACGCCCGTGGTGACCGTGCCCGTCTTGTCCAGGAGCATGGTGTCGATCGACCGGGTCTGTTCGAGGATTTCCGCGTTCTTGATGAGGATGCCCAGCTGCGAGGCGCGCCCCGACCCGACGAGGATCGCGGTGGGCGTGGCCAGGCCGAGCGCGCACGGGCACGCCACGACCAGGACGGCGACGGCCGCCGTGAACGCGGCCTGCACGCTGCCGCCCGCGAGCAGCCAGCCCCCGAGGGTCAGCAGGGAAACGACGATGACGATCGGGACGAACACGCCCGAAATCTGGTCCGCGAGGCGCTGGACGGGGGCCTTGCCGGCCTGGGCCTCGGCGACCATGCGCCCGATCTGCGCGAGCGTCGTATCCGAGCCGACGCGCGTGGCGCGCACCAGCAGGGACCCCCACGTGTTGACGGTCGCACCCGTCACCGCGTCGCCGGGGGCGGCGTCCACGGGCACGGACTCGCCCGTCAGGAGCGAGGTGTCCAGGGCGGAGGAACCCTCGACGATGACGCCGTCGGTTGCCACCTTCTCGCCCGGGCGCACCGCGAACAGGTCGCCGACCTGCAGGGACGAGGCGGGCACGACGCTCTCGGAGCGCTCGCCGGTCGCGGGGTCGACGCTCACGAGCGTCGCCTCCTTCGCGCCCATGCTCAGCAGCGAACGCAGCGCGTCGCCCGCGCGGTAGCGTGCGCGCGCCTCCAGGTAGCGGCCCGTCAGCAGGAACACGACGATCATGCACGCGCCCTCGAAGTAGATCTCCGCGTGGCCGGCGTGCGCCGCGCGCGGGATCAGGCTCATGTGCATGCGCATGCCGAGCATCCCCGCACCGCCCCACAGCAGCGCCCACCAGCTCCACAGCGTCGAGGCGATGACGCCGAGGGAGACCAGCGTGTCCATCGTCGTCGACCCGTGGCGCCCCGCCGCGAAGGCCGCCCGGTGGAAGGGCCACGCGCCCCACGTCACCACCGGGATCGAGGCCACCGCGACGACCCACTGCCACCCCGTGAACTGCCACGCGGGAACCATCGACAGAATCATCGCGAGGATGCCCAGCGGCGCGCAGACGATGAGGCGTCGGCGCAGGTCGGCGGCGTGGGCGCGGGTGCCCTCACCCACCTGGGGAGCGGGGGCCGAGGCCGGGGTGGCCTCAGGGGAAGAAGGGGCGGCCGCGGGAGTGGTCGTCACAGAGTCAGTGGACATGGGTACCCTCCGGGGGTATGTATCGAGTGAAAGGAAACGAGGCCGGGGAAGGTGCCCCGGCCTCGTCGGTGAGGCGTGGAAAACCTCAGAAGTCGCGCGAGATGCCGACCAGCGTGAAGCCGGCCTCGGACACTGCGTCGCTCAGCGCCGCGTCATCCAGGGGGGTGTCGGTCAGGACCGTCACCTTGGAGGTGGCGCCCGAGTTGAGGATCACGTCGACGTTCTTCACGCCGGGGATCTCGCTCAGCTCTTCGCTGACGCTCATCACGCAGTGGCCGCAGGTCATGCCGTCGACGGACAGCTCAATGGTGCGATCGATCTCGGTGGTCATGATGTCTCCTTGTTATTAGGACTTGATGAGGCGCGCGATGGCCGCGGCCGCCTCGTCGACTTTGGCCTGCGCGGCCTCGTCGGATTCGCGCGCCGCCGTGACGACGCAGTGGTTCATGTGGTCTTTGAGCAGGTTGACCGCGACCGAATCGAGTGCGGACTGGACGGCCGAGACCTGCGTGAGGATGTCGATGCAGTAGTCACCCTGCGAGATCATGCGCTGCAGGCCGCGGACCTGGCCCTCGATGCGGCGCAGGCGCGCGAGATGATTCTCGGTGTTGCCGTGGTAGCCGTGTTCGTTGCTCATGGAAATGATAGTACCCCTAGGGGGTATGGGTGTCAAGGGGGTGCCGTCAACGAGCGCTGTGGGGGTGGCGACACGCATCCCTCAATGAGGCGCGCCCAGGCCCGGCCCGCCGTAGGGTGGAGGCAGCACTAAGGTGAAGGAGGGGACATGAAGCGACGCCCGCGTCGGCGCTACCGCGCGATCCGCCGCGTCCCCCAGGCCTACCCCGGCCTCTACCTGCGCCTCAAAGTTGCCTCCGTCGTGCCTGCCCTCGCGGCCACGGTCGCCGTCGGCGTGCTCGCGGAAATCTCCGCCCTGCCGCAGGATGTTCGCACCCGCGCGCGTTCCCTCTCCGACGACATGGGCACAGCGATCAGCGAGAAATCGCAGCGCATCTTCTTCGATAACCCCGGCCTCGACACCCTCCTCATCCGCTCCCTCTCGCACGTCGCTCGGCGCACGGCGACCGTGGGGCGCGCCTGGGCGCAAGCCGTCGTCGCCGTCGGCGCGGACAGGGACGGGCGCATGGCCCGCATGCTGCCCCTCATCCCCAGGCGCGGATACGACGCCCTCATGACCGGAATGCTGACGATCGGCACGGCCGTGGGTGCCCTGCGTGGCGGCGAGGTCCATGTCGCTCTGCTGCGCGACTCCGACGCCGACCCTGCGTTCCAGGACCCGCTGCCCGGCCACCCCGAGGCCCAGATCCGCCGCGTCGATCCGCCCGCGCTTCTCTCCGACATGTGCGCCGACATCGACGAGCTCTACTGGTCGCGCACGATCGGCCCGGCCGTGAAGATCACCCGCGTCGGCGAGGGCGAGGCTCGCCGTTGGCTTCTCTCCTTGGTCGGCACCGAGTCCATGACGTGGCGCTCCACGAACAACCCGGCCGACGCCGAGACGAACATCCGACTCATGCTCGGCCTGGAAAGCGCGATGAGCGTCGGCGTCGTGCGCGCCCTCCACGCCGCCATGGAACGCGACGGCGTGCCCGCCGATCGATGGGCGCGCGAACCCGTCCTCATCTGCGGCCACTCCCAGGGCGGGATCGTCGCCGCCGCCCTCGCCTCCGTCCCACCCGACGAGGCCGGGGTCAACGTCGGCGGCATCCTATCCACGGGCGGCCCGAACCGGCGCATCCGCGTGCGCCCCGACGTGGTGACCGTCGCCGTCTACCACGACCAGGACGTCATGCCGAGCCTCGACGGCTCGCCCGACCGTGCCCCCGACCGGCGCGTCACCGTCGGACGAAGCCTCGTGAGGCCTCGTACCCGCCCCCTCTACTACGCGCACTCCTCCTCGACCTACACCGAGACCGTCCGTCTCCTCGAGCGTAAGGTGCGCGTGACCCCGTGGGGTCGGCTGGCCTCGTCAATGGCGGCCCTGCAGGATTTCCTGCCCACCCCGGGCGAGGACACCCGCGTCATGCACTACGAGATCTGGCAGGACATCCTGACCCCGACCGCTGAGGGCACGTGGGACACGGTTGCCGCACTCGAACGCGCCAGCTCCTACGAACCCGCCACCTATCCGATCGACTACGCGGTCACGGCCCCCCGCCTGCCCCGCGTCGCCCGAGCCCGGCGCCGCGCGGCCCTCCCGGCGCGCATCGCTTCCGCCCTCTCCTCCCTGAGAAAGGACAGGTCATGACCGACCCCAACGCCCCCCTGCGCGAGGTGCGCCGATGGATGCGCGTCTCGACCCCCGTCAACAAGGCAGCCTCCTCCGGCCTGCGCGGGCGGCTCCCGCAGATCGCCGGTCCGCTCATGATCGGCGCGCTCGGCGTGGGCGCCCTGGGCGCGGGCATCGCGTGGCGCGCCCTGTCCTCGACGAGGGGCACCGGGCGCACCCAGCGCTTCGTGGACCTCGCAACTGCGGCGCTGGACTCCGGCTTCCCGCTCCGCGTCGACGAGGCCGGGGCTGGTGAGGGTGTGGCTGGTGAGGGCGCGGCCCGCGCGCCGCGCCGCGTCGTCCACGTGGAGGTCGGTGAAGGCTTCGGGCGCCCCTCCCTCGTGTCCATCGACGTCGTCGTGGCCTCCTCGGACGCGCTGTCCGAGCGCGAGACAGCGACGCGCGCCCTCGACGCGATCACCCGTGCAACCTGGAACAATCCCGAAATGGCACCGGTCAGCGTGCGCGCCCGAGTCCTCGTCGCCCACGACGAGGTCGGCGACCTCGAGGCCCCCGGCGCGCAGACCGACACCGTCGTCGACATGAGCGCCCTCGGCTTCGCCGACGAGATCGCGCGCCCCGACGAGCTCTACGACCGCTACGGCGCGCCCGAGTGCGACCCCGCCTGGAGGCCGTGACCTTCGTTGGCCCCGGCCTCGTTGAGGTCGGGAAATAATGGAAAAGGCGGCGAGGCGCGGACCAACCGCGCACCCGCCGCCCCAACCGATAGAGCTCAGGCCTCCCAGCGCGCCAGGCGCTCGGACAGGCCGATGTAGGTCGCGGGGGTCAGCGCGAGGAGGCGCTCCTCCACCTCGGCCGGCAGACCCAGGCCCGCGATGAACTCACGCATGTCTTCCGCGCCCACCTCGTGGCCGCGCGTCAGCTCCTTGAGGCGCTCGTACGGGTTCGCCATGCCGGTCGCGCCCGCGATCGCGGCGGCGCGCATCGCCTGCTGGACGGCCTCGCCGAGCACCGCCCAATTCGCGTCCAAGTCGCGGGCCATGCGAGCCGCGTTGATCTCGATGCCATCCAGGCCGCGCACCAGGTTGTCGTAGGCCAACACCGCATGGCCGAAGGCGACGCCCACGTTGCGCTGCGTCGTCGAATCCGTCAGGTCGCGCTGCATGCGGCTGGTCACCAGCGTCGCGCCGAGCGAATCCAGCAGCGCGTTCGACACCTCCAGGTTCGCCTCCGCGTTCTCGAAGCGGATCGGGTTGACCTTGTGCGGCATCGTCGACGAGCCCGTCGAGCCCTGCGCCGCCAGGTTCTGGTGGAAGTAATCCATCGAAATGTAGGTCCACGCGTCCGTCGCCAGGTTGTGGGCGATGCGGCCCGCGCGCGCCACGTCCGCGTACAGCTCGGCCTGCCAGTCGTGCGACTCGATCTGCGTGGTCAGCGGGTTCCACGTCAGGCCCAGGCCCTCCACGAAGGAACGCGCCAGCGTCGGCCAATCCGCGCCCGGCACCGACACGACGTGCGCGGCCCACGTGCCCGTCGCGCCGTTGATCTTGCCCAGGTACTCAGTGGCCTCGACGCGCTTGATCTGGCGGGACAGGCGGTGCGCGAACACAGCCATCTCCTTGCCGACCGTCACCGGCGTCGCCGGCTGGCCGTGCGTGTGCGCCAACATCGGAACGTCCGCCCCGGCCTCGGCGAGGCCACGCAGGCGATCCAGGAGCGCGCGGATCGCGGGCAGCCACACCTGCTCGGTCGCCGCCTTGATGGTCAGCGCGTACGCCAGGTTGTTGATGTCCTCGGAGGTGCAGAAGATGTGGACGACCTCGCGCAGGGACGGCAGATTCGTGCCCTCGCCCAGCTTGCTGGCCGCAGCCTCGAGGTATTCGCCGATCAGGTATTCGACGGCCTTGACGTCGTGGCGGGTGACGGCCTCGAACTCGCCCAGGCGTTTGATGTGGTCGGCGCCGAAGTCACGCGTGAGGGCGCGCAGGTAGTCGCGCTCGGCGTCAGTCAGCGTCGGGGCGCCGGGCAGGACCGAGTTGTCGAGCAGGAAAATCAGCCACTCGATCTCGACGTGCACGCGCGCGCGGTTCAGGCCCGCCTCGGACAGGTAGTTCGCCAGGGGCGCGGCGACCGCGCGGTAGCGGCCGTCCAGCGGGCTGAGCGGTTCACCCCCGCCCGCCAGGTCCGAATAGCCGTGGGCAGTGGAGAACAGTGTCATCGTGTCGCTCATACCCCTATCTTCCCAGAACGAGGGGCCATCGGGACGCCCAGTCCGCTCGGCGGTTCGTGGCGTGGGTAACGTACGAGGCCGGGGCTGGCTAGGGGTTTAACCGGTATGCGTGAAGATCCTCGGGCGTAATTTGCTCTGACGGCACAAGCTGATAGTGTTCCTCGCGCCTGATTCGAAGCTCGCCGTCCTGAAGAGCAAGCTCGAACAAAGCAATCAAGCCGTCATCCGCAAACTGAGCAGCAATCGGACGTGCGATCATGGATGGCCACCTGTCAGCGCACACAGCGAGGTCTTGTTCCGCCTGCGTCACGCCAATCTCATCCTTGCCGCCCTTCGCCTGTACCGGCAGGATGTACTGCCTGCCGCCACCGTCGACGCCAACATAGATCTCATCAATTTCCACTTGCCCGATACCCGGCGCTGTTGTGCGTAAGTGGTTCTGGAGGGAGTAGGTGGTGATTCCCAAGAAGATATCAATGAGTCGGTTGTAACGAACCAAGGCCAGCAGGGCCTGCTCATCACCGAGCGCAGAGGAACGAATAATCTGCGGAGTTGCGTCCGGAATTTTGATGCGGGCGAGAGAAGGATTCGGAATGATCCGAACCTGTTGTTTCACGAGCTCAAACTGGTACTCAGCTCGCCCTTTTCCTCGAATAATCCACTGCATCCCCTCTGGAGCCGCCGCGCGTATGCTCTCAGGAAGCGTGCGGCGATAGCGGAAAGCGTAGATGAGATCTCCGAGGTTTTTAGGTGCTCGAACATCGAGTTCGTTCGCTGCCTCAAGGAGCTCATCCCTCTTCCAGATAGACGTTCTGCCATCGTGGAAGTGTTTGAAGAAGATCCGTTCCAAGATGAGTGAATACAGATCTGATGAGGCTTCTTTGACCATCAGCTATTTCCTATCACGTTGGGGGATGACGCGTTCTTCGATCCCGTAGTACTTTTCTGCTTCACTGGCGTTCATTGACAGAAGCGCCGGGTCACCGAGTTCGATGGTCGCACCGCGAGTAGGCGTGACGTTATCTGCCTTCAGAAGTGCTGAACCAATGGCCCGCCCGAGGCGAGCCGGAACTGAATTTCCGATCTCGCGGAATCCATTCCACTTCGTGACGTGGAATCGGAACCAATCGGGATAGCCGTGAAGGCGCGCCGCTTCTCGGACGGTAATGACGCGGGGATAGGTCGGGTGGATTGGACGCGGCGCGGTAAAAGCGCCTCGATCAGAGGCAGTTCCTGCGCGCAGCGTGTTACAGATTCCCTCGGGGTTCAGTCGAAGGAAACGTGAGACAGGCTCAACATCACCCGGCGTCGTTGCATCGAAACGTTCAATTGATGTGCTTGTGTGGTTCGTCCGATTCGATGAGGTCAACACGGAACGGTCAAAGCGGCGAGGGTGCGAGAAATCATCCGCAGCAGTTGTTATGCCGCGCAGCTCTGCCGCGTAGTCCGAAGGTGTGCCGTAAACGACGTCGGACGCGGTGTCTCCTTCGAGGAGCTCGTTGATCGAGTGAGCGTCGGGAATATCCGAGAGTGCGTCACTGACGGAGGGGCCAAAGGGCATCACAGGATCGCTCGGGAGAGGCTTGTTTCGAATAGGTCGAGGTGTGAAAAGCGGTTCTGGATAGTGCGGTAGCGGCACGTCCTCGCGGGCGCCCAAAAGGATCAGGCGCTTACGAGATTGCGGTGTACCGTAGTCTGCCGCCTGCAAAACGCGATAAGGGGTGACTACCTTATATCCCCCATCAGACAGAAGATCGATAACTTCTGTGAGCAGTTGACGGTGCTTGCCGACAGTCAGACCCGCGACGTTTTCCATGAGGAAATGACGGGGCTGCAGTTCGAGAACCAAACGTACATATTCTTTCAACAGTGCGTTTCGAGGATCATCGATAGCGCGGCGGCCAATGAGGGATATCCCTTGGCACGGAGGGCCGCCGGCAACCAGAGCAATCTCCCTGTCTCCGATCTCGGATTTGCTGCGAATCTCAGCGCCGGTGATGCCTGTAACATCCCGAGCGAAAGTCTTTCCGTACGGGAAGTTGTACTCGTGGACCGCTGCGTGAATGGGGTCGTACTCGACTGCGGCTGCGATTTCGTATCCGGCTTGTTCGAGGCCGAGAGATAGTCCTCCTGCTCCTGCAAAGAGGTCTACGGCGAGCGGTCGTGTGTAGTCGAGTGGCATGCTCCGATGCTACAACGGTGCACCTTCATCAGCGGTTCAGGCTGCTATCGCGTTGTTCATCTTCGGTGAACGAGAGGCATGTTTCCATGCAAGGCTTCTGTGTGGATCTGTGGGCGTGTCATCCACAGGGGTGCTGGGTGCTGGGTGGTTATCCACAGGGAGTGCCGCGCGGCTGGTGGTGGGGGAGTAGGGCGGCGTAGCGTGCAAGGACAACAACGCATCGTCCACCGATGGGAGCCCCTCATGATCCCCGAACCCCTCAGCCCCGGACTGTCCCTGCACGCCGCCCACGGCCTCGTCGAAACGCTACGCTCGGCCATCGCGTGCGCGTCGTGCCCGCAGTGGACTGGCGTCGCGGGAGACTCCTATCGGAACCAACACGGCGAGGTGCTCGCCTGCGCGCAGGGCGTCCTCGACCAGATCCAGGCTGCCCTGAGCCTTGTCCCCGCCTTCGACGAGGAGCGCAACCACGCCTTCGCCCGTAGCCTTGCCGAGGCCGCCGTCTCCCAGCCCGAACTCCTCGCATTGGGAGCGTGGTGATTCTGGCATTCGACCCGCGCCGA
>ERZ1699254.740-NODE-740-length-10905-cov-3.208851_pt1 | contig 10905 bp, 7 predicted proteins | sample MGYA00581522_ERZ1699254 | MGnify/ENA primary metagenome ERZ1699254 (study PRJEB42319, sample SAMD00040329) | human oral metagenome | material: saliva | host: Homo sapiens | study: EMG produced TPA metagenomics assembly of PRJDB4115 data set (Metgenomic analysis of... | reverse complement strand
CCTTGGAAAAGACTGAGGTATTGTGTAATACCTTGAGCAATCGCATTTGAAAGGTGCCAAGAAGAAAATGCACCCTGGGTCAACACCGAAAAGAGAATCAAAGGTATAAGTAAGACGCTATACAAGGGTACTGCAATTAAATTTGCTAAGAATCCATTTAATGCCAAGCCATTAAAAAAGAAAAGCTGAATGGGCGTGAATAAAACCAGCAGCCCAAGCTGCAAATGAAACAAGCCAAAAATCCACCGCACTTTGCTGGATAATTTTTGATGTCGCCATTCAATGATTGATAAGGGAACATATCGGTACCACACAATCAGACAGGCAACTGCACCAATTGAAAGCCAAAAGCTCACCGAAAGCGGCATAAGCGGATCACAAAAAAGCAAAAATGCCACCACCAAACACAGCATTTGCAAAGGCGTGTAATATCGTCGCGAAAATTGAAGGATTGCAATAAAAAGCAGTGCCATCATTGCACGGAAGGTTGGTAAACTAAATCCGGCTAAATAGGCATAACCTAAAGCAATCAATACGCCAAAGCAAAGCGGAAACCAGGGTGAAATAAAGCGTGTTGATAAGAGTATTTGCAATAATCGAACAAAGAAAAAGCCGATCCCCATTGCTAAACCGATATGGAGTCCTGAAATAGCAATTAAATGTGCTGTATTCGTTTGTTGATAAATCAGCCACGTTTTATTATCCAGCCAAGCCCGCTCGCCAAATGCCAATGCGATAAGTAAACCTTGTAAAGAAAGCCCTTCCGTCTGTTTGAGGCTATTCTGTAGAAAATCTGTGCGGAAAGAAAAATCGTCTCCAATTTTGACCGCACTTTTCACATTCCCTACGGCAATAATTCTTTTGGAAAAATACCATTGCTGTCGATCAAATCCTCTATGGTTTAATCTCGCCGAAATAGGACGAAGCTTTACATCTGCTCGCCAAACTTCGCCAAGTTGTGGTTTTTCTGGTGCTCTCCAATTAATAAAAATTTGTTGTTCTTTCCCATCAAATAAAGACGTCGTAGCAACCAACGTTTGATAATCTTGCTGATGAAGAATTTCTGAAATGTGAAGTTCTAACGTGATTTTATTCGGTAAACTGGAGATTTTTTCTGCTTGAGTCAATAACGACAAGGCTTGTGAATGCACGTAAGCCAAAGTAATCAAAAACAAGATAGCGCTCATGCAAAAATTTCTGGCTTTAAAATAATTGAACCAATGGAAACAAAGTGCGGTCATAACCAACATTAAAATGCTCAACCCTGCCTGTTGCCAAGTGAACAGTAAAAAATCTGGCACGACAAGCAAGGATAAGGCTGAGACAATGAGCATCATGCACAGCTGAAATAGCGTGATTTTCATGTTAAGTATGATTTATAGCGAGAAAGTAAGGCAAACTAGCCTTAACCTCACAGATAAGCAAATAAACATACTGTTTTTTGCGATCACGATCGCAAAATTTAAATTTCCAGGTTAAATTTATTTGCTAAATAGATGAAGTTCTGCTATTTATATCGCCCTTAAAATAACTAGGTTCTTATCTCAGCTATTTTTAGCAATAAGAACTAATCACAAAAAACAAGACAGGACGTCATTAAATTCTGTACTATTATTAGGAGTTATCAATGTCTAAGGCATCTCTAAGTTTGCTGGATTTAGCCGGTGTTACACCTTATCAACCTAAGAAAGATGAGGAATACATGAATGAAGATCAAATTCTTCATTTCAGAAAAATTTTAACTGCGTGGCACGAGCAAATTGTGGAAGAAGCATCAAGAACTGTTGCTCATATGCAAGATGAAGCGTCAAACTTCCCAGATCCAGCTGACCGCGCGACCCAAGAAGAAGAATTCAGTCTTGAATTACGTAACCGCGATCGCGAGCGTAAATTAATGAAAAAGATTGAATACACATTGAAAAAATTAGATACCGATGATTTCGGTTATTGCGATTCTTGTGGCGAAGAAATTGGCATTCGTCGCTTAGAAGCACGTCCTACAGCTGATCTTTGTATCGATTGCAAAACCCTTGCTGAAATTCGTGAAAAACAAGTCGCAGGTTAATTGATTCAAATAACCCAATGAAAAAGTGCGGTCAAAAACAACCGCACTTTTCGTGTTTTTATCAAATGTGCATTTAACACAGAGAATGGAGTAAATTATTCTTACTTATATAAAAAATTTATTTGGTAAAAAAACTAAAAAAGAAACTGAAACCAATATAAATTCTCCCGTTCCCAAAACGGCGCCAAAAAGCAAAAAATCAAACGTTTCAAAAACAGAGCGTTCACAACCCAAGATCGCCCCGTCCTCTTCTCACCATAAAAAAACGAACACCCAAGCGCATCGTCACGACAAACATACCGTTAAAGCCTCTCATTTTGGTATTACCCCACGTATGTTTAGCCGTAATGCCATTACCGTGGTAGAAAAATTGCAACGTCAAGGTTATGACGCTTATATCGTTGGTGGTTGTTTGCGTGATTTATTGTTAGGTAAGCATCCAAAAGATTTTGATGTGGCAACCAATGCACGTCCCGACCAAATTCAAGCGGTATTCCAACGTCAATGCCGTTTAGTTGGTCGTCGTTTCCGTCTTGCACACATTATGTTTGGTCGCGATGTGATCGAAGTGGCCACATTCCGTGCTAGCCATTCGGATGCGCGCAGCGAAAATCAAGCCAAACAAAGTGATGAAGGGATGTTACTGCGTGATAACGTGTACGGCACCATTGAACAAGATGCGGAGCGTCGTGACTTTACCGTAAACGCCCTTTACTACAATCCGCAAGATAATACGCTGAGTGATTACTTCAACGGAATTGATGACCTGAAAAACGGAAAATTACGTCTGATTGGCGATCCCGTTACCCGTTATCAAGAAGATCCTGTGCGTATGCTACGCTCTGTGCGCTTTATGGCGAAATTGGATATGTTCTTGGAAAAACCAAGTGAACAGCCCATTCGGGAACTTGCGCCATTGCTGAAAAATATTCCACCGGCGCGTTTATTCGATGAAAGCTTAAAATTATTGCAGTCTGGCAATGGCGTAAAAACTTATAAATTACTTCGCCAATATGGCTTATTTGAACAGCTTTTCCCAAGCTTAACGCCTTATTTCACCGAAAAAGAAGACAGCCTTGCGGAACGTATGATTTTAACGTCGTTAAATTCAACGGATGAACGTATTGCCGATAAATTACGCATTAATCCAGCCTTTTTATTTGCGGCATTCTTCTGGTATCCATTACGCGAAAAAGTGGATGTGTTGAAAAATGAAGGTGGCTTAAACAATCACGATGCTTATGCCCTTGCGGGCAATGAAGTGCTTGATCAATTATGCCGTTCATTAGCAGCGCCTCGTCGTCACACCTCTGTCATTCGTGATATTTGGATGTTGCAATTACAACTGCTTAAACGTACCGGTTCTCACCCTGCTCGCACGATGGAACATCAAAAATTCCGTGCAGCCTTTGATTTATTGGCGATGCGTGCTGAAGTGGAAGGCGGTGAAACCGTTGAACTCGCAAAATGGTGGCATGAGTACCAACTCAGCAATCAAGAACAACGTCGCCAGTTGGTTCAAGAGCAACAAAAATTGCATCCAGCGCCGAAGAAAAAATATTACCGCAGACGTAAACCTAAGGCGGCTAACTAATGGTTCAAGTGTATATCGCCCTTGGCAGCAATTTAAATACGCCTACAGAACAATTAAATTCCGCATTAGAGGCAATTTCTGCGCTACCTAATACCGAATTAAAATCGGTCAGCGGATTTTATCAAAGCAAACCATTAGGCCCGCAAGATCAACCGGATTATGTGAACGCAGTGGCAATGATCGAAACCACTCGCCCACCTTTAGCTTTGCTCGATGAATTGCAACGCATTGAAAATGAACAAGGTCGCGTACGTTTACGTCGTTGGGGTGAGCGTACACTGGATTTGGATATTCTGCTTTATGGTGATCAAATCATTCAAAATGAACGCTTAACCGTGCCTCATTACGACATGAAAAATCGCGAATTCGTAATTGTGCCGCTTAATGATATCGCACAAGATTTGGTTTTACCGGAAGGCGAAAAAGTCGCAGATTTGGTGAAAGCCTTTGAAAATCATCAAATGCATAAAATCAAAAACAGCGAGAAAATTGACCGCACTTAACTCAAAACAAAAGGGCTGATATTCACTATCAGCCCTTCTTTTTTACCTATCAAATTAGACGGCAACAGAAACAAAGATTTCTGTGCCGATAATCACACAAATAAAACCAACCAACATTGGGACAGACATACGTTTTACGATTTCAAATGGTGAGATTTTACCCATACCTGACACAGCCACAACCACGCCAGAAACCGGTGATAAACCACGACCTAAGTTAGAGGCTTGTAACATTGGAATGGTTAAGAACGCTGGGTTGACGCCCATTTGGGTTGCTAATTTTGGAATTAATTCTGCAAAAGCATAGAACGCCGCGTTACCTGAACCTGTCGCCATGGTGGCTAAAATGGTAATCACTGCAAGCACTAACATCATAAAGAACGCTGAACCACCGAATGATTGTGCAGAGGCGATTAAATTAGTGATAAAGCCGATAGTACTTAAACTTTGCGCAAATACACCTGCTGCCACTAAAAGCATCACCACGCCCGCAAAAGCATCTGCCATACCACGATATGCGACGATGAGATTATCGAAGGTTTGTTTTGCATTGAAACTACGTAAGAAATCTACCGCGGCAGTAATGATAAAACAAAGCACCATCACGGTAACAATGTGTAAATTTGGTAAGCCCCATTTACCGTCAAAAATCAACACGCCAATAATGGGTAATAATGGCAAAATTGCATAGTAGTTTGGTGCTGTGGTTTTAATTTCATCTGCATTCAGGCGTTCTACTTGCACACCTTCTTTCTTATCTAAATAACGTTGCCAGAAGAAGTGTGCTACAGCAATCCCTAAAATCGCAAAAATCGAAACCGGCAATGCGGTGCCAAAGGCAAACTCACCTAAAGGAATTTTAGAAATTTCAGCGGAAAGCACCACGTCGCCTGATGTTGGGGAAAGGATAATGGAAATTGGCGATGCACAAATTGCTGCCGCTGCCCCACGTGAAATCCCTACGTTCACCATGACAGGGAATAATGTCGCCATTAATAACACACCTAAGCCCGTTGCGGACGACACAGCAAAAGACATCAAACATGCAAGGAAGTAAGCAAACACCATTAAAATATAAGGTGAACGGATATTTTTCAGTGGTTTTGAAACCAATTTCACCACCACATCGTTCGCACCAAGATGGGTCATGTACACGGAGAAACCACATAACACCATAATCATCAAGCCTAAGCCGCCGCCACGATTACCGAGTAGGTATTTCACATATTCTAAAATATCAAAATAGGTGGAACCTGTGCTTTTCACGCCATCCGGTAAAATCGAATGTCCCATCAGCACTGAAATGAATAACAAGACCAAGCCACCGAACATCAACACGCCGGTCGCTGAATAGCCTTTCACGATATAATATGCCACCAAGACAATGGCAATCAAACCTATAATCAGATCCATAATTTACCTCTTTATTAAAATAATAATATCAGCAAGATAGCGATTGAACTGGCAGTTGTAAATCAGTTCAATACGAAAATTTGAGGTAGATCACAAAAAGAATTTTGGGGAGAAAGTGCGGTTGGTTTTGGGGTGTTTTTGAGATGAAAAACCTTTGGATAAATGCCGCACTTCTATTTTTTTATTCTTAGACTGTATCTCAGTCTGAGGAATTATTTATTTCTAAATGGATTTCTAGAACGGCAAACTTTAGAACTATCTCTTAAATTTCTAATAAAGAAATCTTCATATTGATAAGCTCCAATTGATAAATATATTTCTTTTATATTTTCTCTAACTGATGGCTCATACTCCAAATACATTGACCTCTCTTTTACATTTGAAATTATCCGTTCATCAAATACATTTGTGATGAAAAACATTCTACATTCTTGCTCATCTTCAAATGCAGAATGCTTAACTAAAAACTTCAACGGCAACAAAATATAATTAATAACATCAAATACCCCATTATAAAAATATTTATTATTTACTATCCTACTTAAGATAACATTAATTTTATTAAGATTTCTTTTCACCCCAAGCTCTTTATTCTTAATAACTTTTAAGTAAGCATTAAAATGTTTAGACAGACCTCTAGAATAAAAATTAATCTCATTACACTTAGCCAACTTTATATAGCCACTTTCAACGTCTATATATATACATCGATAAACTGGTAATTTTGTAATTTTACTACTATCAATCACATTAACATTTTCATTGATACTTAAAATATCTTCTGAAGATGATAAATTATTAATTGGCGACTCTCTCAATCCATACTCTATAAAATTAAAAAATCTTGAATATTCTCCAAAGAAATCTTTTTTAAAAACAATACTTACTCCAGAGGCCTCCTGATTATTTTCTTTGCCATATAATCGAAACTGATTTAGACTATCATGATTAAATGTAAAACAGCTAATAAAGGAGCTAGGTTCTATCTCTCTATTCGGTAAATTAAAGTAATCAAACAAAACCTTACCTTCTGTTGGATCATTTACATTTTTTATTGTGCTTAAACGTAATTTTGATGGTTCTTCATTATATCCCAATAATGAAAAAGCAGTACTTGGTCGTGTATAGTGACAAATATATTCCTCATACTCACTATCTAATTTTAAGAAATTTAAAATTTTATCAACAATTTCTTTTAACTTAATTAGATCCTTAGTAAATGGCTCCATAGAATCTTGTGAAATTCTAATAAAGCATTCAGATTCATAATGATAAACCCTCTTAGAATCTTCAAAAAATTTTTTTGCATTATCATATTTTCCTTGATAGAGAAGTATTTCTCCAATAATTAATCTAGCTTTACAGAAAAAATATTCACCATCATCTTTCTTTATATTTTCTACAGTAGTTCCAATAGTACGAGCAATTTCTGCTGTATTACGACAATTCTTATATAAAACTAAACGACAATCACCATATGTATCAAGCCAATAGGTAGATTTGTGCATCATAATATATTGATTTTTATCATAAAATACATAATAATGTCCATTTAACATATCTGTTAATATTGAAATATGCTCTAGAATAGATTCGGGAATATCCTGTCCTTCATCAATTACTACGTTATTATAAGACCATAAACAATCATCGTATTCCTTCTGAAAATATTCAGTAAATCTTGGAATAATTTCGGAAATAGAACACTCTACATGAGGCATTAACTCTTCAGCAAGAGATCGTATATTGTGAAATATTATACCAGTATCTTTATAATGTTCCTTTAAATAGGATACTAGAAATTCATTGAAGCAGAGGTATAAGACCCTTTCGCCTTTACTTGCAAGCATATTAGCCTTCTCTATGGCCAGCATTGTTTTACCCGTACCAGCAGGTCCATGAATAACAGCAGTAGGTTGTTCTTGTAAAAAGTTTAATATAGATGCTTGTTGACGCGTCATTTGAATATAACTACGCTTAGATTCTGATGCCGTACTAGCAACCGACTCCACAATTTTAAAACTTGGCATCAGTAATTTAATTACATTCTTAAAATCATGTATACAAAGTTCTGTTCCTCTGACCCCAAGATTTAATTTCCAATACGAAAAAGCTTTGTCTAGATCTTTCGCAGGATTATCTAATGAACCTACATCAAATATGATATCTCGGTTAACTTCTAATGGAAGTGTAATTTTATCATGAATAGATACTGATGGAAACCATACTGCACGACCAACTACAGGTATCTGCCCATTAAAATGCCTACGTAAATAGTTCTGAATTCTATATTGACTTTCCGCAGCCTGCCCCACTGGATCAATTATTTTACTCTCTTTTGTATGCCGATTTGTTTGAATCCAATTTCCATTATAGTAAGCTATACTTCCAGCTTTAACTTCAATAGATAAAATACCTTTTTGAGGATGTAAAACAACAAAGTCGGCTTCACCTTCACTCCGTCGTTGGTTTATTTCACCTAACCAACGATAAGAATGAAAAACAACATACTCATTATTCAATTTTGATAAAGCCTCATAGACAAGACACTCGCCTTCACTACTATGAAAACTATTTATTATCGTCGGATAAAATTTAGCCATAATTTATACAATATTAAATCTTCCCTCTATATATTGTTTCATACTATTAGCGATAACCTCCAATTGAGCATTAGGAGCACTTCTATAAACTTTTCCTAAGCAATCTTGCCAGATAATAACTCCGTCTACATGCAGATCTTCTATCACATAAAAATTATGAGGTACATTAGGATTTAAAATCCATGCTTCTTTAGTAACTGGAACAACATGTCTATATTCTGAGTTAGCAATTCCAGTCAATTCAATTCCATCTGCAATAATCGCACCAAATGTTTTCAAATACTGTTTAAATTCATCAGCAAATGTTAGATTCAATTCTTTCTCAGCAGCATTAATCATTTCTTCTGTTGCACTCTTTAAAGCAAGAAGGTCTGGCAATGAATTAATTATAGTAGTTATATCAGATCCCATTAGTCTACTCCTTTATAGTATCACTTCTTATTTTCCAATGACTTTTACGCTCTTCATCCCATGTATTTCCCTCCCCATGAACTTCTGTCACTTTCGTATTATCATGCCATAAAGTTTGGTTCTTTTTACCATCTTCATATTCACCAGTACGATGCTCTTCTATCGTCAATTCCACGAGAGGAGAGTCTGCTTTTTGCCCAAGATGATGTAATTCTAATGGTTTTCCTGTTTTTTCATCGATAGGTGCTAGCCCGCGCTTTATACGATCTCTGTTACTAACACCATCATCATCTGTATAATCCAAATTGATATCACTCTTAATTAAACATGGTCGACCATTAATCTCAACTTCTAATAAATCAGCATTCTTTAGAATCTCATATTGTTTCATATTTTCGATACAATCAATGATTTTATCAGGCCAACCTGTTTCTTTTTTAACTTTAATCTTTTCTTCATCAGTCAAATATGAAATCAATACTTCAGAAAATTTATAATCGCCACTTATAGATTCATTCACTATATCATCCGGATGCTGAGTATTTAACACCGTCCGCCACACAATATTCTCATCATCAACAATATAGTTTAATTCTTTAGGATCTGTAGTAGAAACATATTCTACATCTATCATTCCTACTGATTTGTGAACAGTTTTACTCAAATCTATTTCATTTACTTCTGAGATATTTAACTTCGCTTTGAAATCATCTAACCTAATGTTATCAGATTTTGTTATATTCAGATAATTCATCCCGAATCTCCATTAATCCATTATATATACGATTTTTTTCTGTTTCCGAAATGACTACAAAATAATTATCTATAGTTTTCATCAAATCTAGGTTGTCAACTTTATCCTTAGCTATTAAACTCATTACAATAAATCGCCCATATAACGAAATATCTCGTTTATACAACTGCGACAACAAACCTCTCAAATTAACAATAGATTCATTTGTATGTAAGCTCAACATATCTTTAATGGCAAACGCTAATTTATCCGAAGGTAATTGTTTTACTGAATAAATACCATTTACAAGTAGTTTTAATAATGTTGTTGATAAATAATCTCTAATAATAGTTCTAATATTATCACAAAATAATAATGTTAAAGATTTTCGATGAGCTAATTTCACTAATTTTACAAATACTTGCTCTATAGATAATTGTATATTTTTCTCTGACTCAATTAAAATTGTATTATAAAATGCGATAATCAAACGTTGTACAGCTATATCATCATCGAAAACTCTAATTATAGTACTCAAATTTAGCAAATTAAACCTATCATAATTACAACTATATATATCTTCATCAGTTATATACCGATCCAATCCGCTAAAATCTCCAGATTCACTAATCACAGTGTTCTCAACTTTAACACGACAAGGTTTAGACATACCTTCTCTATGACAGTAACAACACCCAGATTTTAAAGATCCTAACTGTATCGCATCTTCACTAAGCATACCAATAGTATTAGCCATCACATGCTGATCATCCTTTGATACTAGTCGTTGGACTACTTTATTAGATGAATTTTTTATCACATCTGGAGCCAGTTTTGATGGAATTTGCTCCGCAACTATAACACCTTGACCATAAGAGCGCATCTCAGCAAGAATGTTAACAAAATGTTCTACTGCCTTGCCTTTAGCATTACCATTTAATTCTGAACCTACTTCTATTGATGTATTCTTTAATAAGCGATGAGCCTCTTCGATTACTAATAAATGTTGTAAGCCTTCATTATAAAAACCTTGTAACTCTCTTTTTATTTTTCTATATTCATTAATAAAAATAATAAGAAGCCCCACCCCAAATGCTTTATCTGCATCATCAGCTAAATCTTCAAGTTCAAAAACAACACGTTTATTTAATAATTTATCAAAATTAATATATTCTGATGTATTAAATGTATAACCTTTTGCCCCATAACATAAATTTTCTAAACGAACTAACATCGCTGATTTTATATTGTCTAAAATTTCACCTTTATATTCAAGTTCATTTTCTATATATCGAATAATTTCATTTTTCAAATCCTGCATGGTAGGAAATAAATAACGGTGAGTAAGATTGTTATATTGTTCAAAAATATATTCTTCATCATACAAATAAAGTTCTGATTCTAAGTTTACCAATAATGGATGACAACCTAATGTTAAATCCCAGCCTTTCTTCTTATAAATAGAATAAAGGCATTTTTCTAATATATAAGGCATAGGTCCATATAACCCAAATGATGCGTTGAATAAATCTTTTAACAAATCAATGTGACTCTGTAAGTTAACTCCTGGCATAATATAAAAG
>ERZ1699254.739-NODE-739-length-10909-cov-2.899648_pt1 | contig 10909 bp, 7 predicted proteins | sample MGYA00581522_ERZ1699254 | MGnify/ENA primary metagenome ERZ1699254 (study PRJEB42319, sample SAMD00040329) | human oral metagenome | material: saliva | host: Homo sapiens | study: EMG produced TPA metagenomics assembly of PRJDB4115 data set (Metgenomic analysis of... | reverse complement strand
CGTCACCGGCACGCTGCGTGCGATCTGCCGACTCGACTGGGTGATCTCCCGTCACATCGATCGTCCACTGGCTGATCTCGATCCACGCGCGCTCGTCATCCTGCGCATGGGCGCCCACCAGCTCCTCGACATGCGAGTGCCTGATCATGCTGCTGTGTCGGCGACTGTGGACGTCGCACGAGAGCACCTGACGGATGGCCCCGTGCGTTTCGTTAATGCCGTGTTGCGCTCGATCACTCGCGAGGATCCATCCGAGCGCGAGGCAGCTATGGATGCCATCGCCGACGAGGATCAAGCCCTCGGCGTACGCTACTCGCACCCGGCGTGGATGGTTGCTGCGTTCCGCGACGCCCTGAAGGCCCACGGCTACCCCGAGGAAGAACTTCTCGACGTTCTCGAGGCTGATAACGAGGTTCCCACGGTCACTCTGGTGGCGCGCCCGTCGCTGATGAGCGTCGACGAACTCGCCGACGAGGCCGAGGATATTCTCGACACGCGCGTCGCCCTGGGTGCTGTCTCCCCGTATGCAGTGTTCCTTGAATCCGGCGATCCCGCGCGCCTGCCCTCGATTCGCGACGGCCGTGCCGGCGCACAGGATGAGGGGTCGCAGCTCGCTGCCCTTATCGCTGCGTCCGCACCGCTCGAGGGCGACACCGACGAGCGCTGGCTCGACCTGTGTGCGGGTCCCGGTGGCAAGGCCGCGCTTCTGGCCGGCCTCGCTGCAGGCGTGGGAGCACGCGTGACCGCCAACGAGATGCACCCGCACCGCGCCCGCCTCGTGGAGCGGACGACACGGCAGTTCGACTCCATCGAGGTCGTGAGCGGCGACGGTCGTACCTTCGGTGGGGGCCAGAGTGCATGGCCGCTCGGTTCTTTCGACCGTGTCGTCGTCGATGCCCCCTGCACGGGCATGGGGTCGATGCGCCGACGCCCCGAGTCCCGTTGGAACCGCACGCCCGCAGACGTGGAGGAACTGACGGTCCTCCAGCGCGAACTCCTCGATCGAGCAGTTGCGCTGACACGCCCCGGAGGCGTTCTCACGTACATCACGTGTTCGCCGCACGCAGCCGAGACGCGTGAACAGGTCGAGCGTCTGCTCAAGGCTGGCGAGGTTGAACTGCTTGACACCGTGGCGCTCGCAAACGAATGCGCACCCGAGGCGCTGGACGTGCCGGCATCTGCGGGCGTCATCAAGGGCTTTAGCGGTCGGACGCTCCAGCTCTGGGACCACCGTTTCGGCACGGATCTTATGTTTGTAGCCTGCCTGCGCAAGCGCTAGCATATGCGTTATGAACGCCACAATTAGCCCGTCGATTCTCAACTGCGATATCGCTGACCTGCGCGGTGAGCTCACCAAGATCGCAGGAGCGGACATCGCTCATGTCGACGTCATGGACAACCATTTCGTCCCCAACCTCTCGTGGGGTCTGCCCGTCGCGGAGGCCGTCGTCAAGTCCGGCATTCTCCCGGTCGACGCGCACCTCATGATCGAGGACCCGGATCGCTGGGCGCCGCAGTATGCGGAGGTCGGCTGCGAGTCCGTCACCTTCCACGCAGAGGCCGCAGCAGCACCGCTGCGCCTGGCACGCGAACTGCACCGCATCGGTGCACGCGCCGGCCTGGCTCTCAAGCCCGCGACAGACATCGCCCCCTTCGTGGACATCCTCAACGAGTTCGACATGATCCTCATCATGACGGTTGAGCCCGGCTTCGGCGGCCAGTCCTTCATCGAGCAGATGATCCCGAAGATCAAGCGCACGCGCGCCGCCATCAACGCCGCGGGGCTGCAGGTGTCGATCCAGGTCGATGGCGGCATTTCCCGCGCGACCATCGAGCGTGCGGCCGAAGCCGGCGCCGACAACTTCGTCGCGGGTTCCGCAGTCTTCCGTGCGGAAGACGCTCATCGTGAGGTCGAGGCGCTGCGCGAACTCGCCAACGCCCATTCACACTGATCGCACACGTATTTCGGCGGCCGGAACGGGACGAGATCCCGTCCGGCCGCCCTTTTTCTTTCATAGCGGATACGCCTCGCGCAGCACGCCGGTCGGTGGCACAATGGCACACGAGTACTCCGGGGTCGGTGAAAGTCCGAACCGGCGGTGATAGTCCGCGACCCGCCTTCACAGAACGAGGGCGGTTGAGCCGGTGAAATTCCGGCACCGACGGTTAAAGTCCGGATGGGAGGAGTGCATGAGGCGCATCCGTGCGTCTGCTGTGCTGCGCGTACCCCCGGTGTCGGAAAGTAAGTCGTGGCAATTCGGAACAAGCCCCGCGGTGCGCTCACCGTCGCGGCACCGATCATCTTCCTTGCCCTTGTGCTGGCGGGATGGTGGCTGACGACAACATTGACCGGCATCGAAGCCTGGCGTCTGCCCGATCCGCTTGCTGTTGCCCGAAAAGGCGTGGCACTGCTCCAGCGCCCTACCACCTGGCGCCAGATTGCGGTGACGGGAGGCGAGGCCATCGCGGGGTGCGCGCTCGGAACGGTCGTTGCGCTGCCACTCGCGTATGCGATCTACCGCTGGCGGCTGTTGGCCGCCGCGGTGGAACCCTTCCTTGGAGCAACCCAAGCGTTGCCCGCCATCGCAATCGCCCCCATTCTCGTGCTGTGGGTCGGGTATGGCATCACGCCGGTTATCGTACTGTGCGCGCTCATGGTGTTTTTCCCGATCCTTGTATCCACCGTCGTCGGCTTGCGTCATATCGATCGCGAGTTGCTCGAAGCTGCTGCACTTGACGGCGCGACGGGCTGGACGATGGCCGCACACATGGAGCTACCTCTTCCCGCGCCCGCCATTCTGGGCGGCCTGCGTAACGGGTTTGCTCTGTCTGTCACGGGCGCAGTCGTGGGGGAGATGGTCATGGGAGGGTCCGGGCTCGGGCAGGTACTCACTCAAATGAGAAGCAACGTGGACACCGCCGGCATGTTTGTCGTCATCACGATCCTGTGCATCATGGCAACAATTTTGTATGTCATCGTGTATCGCATTGAGCGGTCAAAGCGTTACGCCATCACGCAGTGAAGGAGACATCCCTTGAAGCTTTCCACTTTCGTTCGCGCGACCGTTATTGGGGCCAGCGTCTCGCTGACACTGGGCGCTTGCACAGCCGGTCCCGGCGCAACGCAGTCGGACGCGTCCTCGAAGGGCGCCTCGGACGTGACGATCGGCCTGACCTACATTCCAAACGTACAGTTTGCTCCCGTCTATGTCGCTGATTCTCAGGGGCTGTATAACGACGCCGGCATCACGCCCACAGTTCGCCATCACGGCTCGGACGAGGGTCTGTTCACGGCGCTTCTCGCCGGCCAGGAGGACGTGGTCATTGCCTCCGGCGACGAGGCTGCGGTTGCCGCCTCGCAGGGCATGGACCTCGTGTCGATTGGCCAGTATTACGCGACCTACCCGGGGAGTGTCATCGTCCCTGCCTCGTCATCGATTACAAGCCTGGCTGACCTCGCCGGAAAGAACATCGGTATTCCGGGTGAGTATGGTTCGAGCTACTATGCCACCCTTGCCGCTATCAAGGCCGGTGGCCTGCAGACATCAGACGTGACCATTTCGTCGATTGGCTACACGCAGCAAGCGGCCCTCGCGGCTGGCCAGGTGGACGCAGTCGTTGGCTTTACCAACAATGACGCGGTGCAGATGAGACTGGCGGGCATCGACATCCGGGAGATCCCGTTGGATGGTGCCTCGACTCCGCTGGTGGCGGCCTCGATTATTACGACACGCGAGTGGGCGCAGGCCCACCCTGATGCGGCACGCGCGGTCGTGTCCGCAACCACCGAGGCGATGAACGCGATCGCAGCCGATCCTCAGGTCGCGATTGACGCGACGGTGAAGTGGGATACGACGCTCAGCGACGAGACGTCGCTGGCCGCAGCCAATGCCGTACTCGCTGCGACCGTTCCTCTGTGGCTCGGAGACGATGCCCACGCTGACGGCGTGCAGGATCTCGCCACCTGGTCTTCCATGGTGTCGTTCCTGACGTCGATTGGGGTCCTCGAAGGAGACGTCGATCCGACCGTCATCGTGACCAACGAGTACGCGAGCACGGCTGATGCCGCGTCGCCTCAGTCCTAAACGGTGCGCCGTATGCTCGGGACGCGCGCGTTTCGCGTAGGGTAGGCGGGTGAGTACCGCTGTCAACGCTAACGTGCGCGTCCTTGAGCTTTTTGTCGAGCTCCTGGGCGCGCGTCCCGGGCGCACGAAGGCGCAATTGCGTGCTCTTCCCGGATATCAGGGGCTCGCGGACGATGCCTTCGAAACGCAGTTCCAGCGTGACAAAGATGCATTGCGCGACGCTGGTGCCCACATGACGATCCAGTCGGGGGAGCGCTACAGCATCGCCTGGGATTCTTTTGCGCCCGGCATCGAAGTGACGAGTACCGACCGCGCGCTCATGTCGCTGGCCGCACGCGCGTGGGACAGCAGCGAATTTTTCGCCGACGCGATCGATGCGAAGGCAGCTGCAGCTTCCTCCGAGGACGTTCCTGCTCCCGCTATTCGTCTGGGTCTCACCGGTATCGGGGCCGCCACTGTCTTGTCGCAGGCCATTCGCGAGCGGCGCGTGGTGTGTTTCGAATACCCGGGCTCGCGCGAACTCACTGAGCGTTCCGTCGAGCCGTGGGCTCTGTCGGTGCAGGGGCGCGCCCTGTACTTGTGGGGTTGGGATCTCGACCGAGGCGGCGAACGCACGTTTCGTGTGTCGCGCATACGGTCGCAGATTTCCTTTCTGGGTGAGCCGGGCGACGCGTCGCTTCCGCCCAAGGGGGCGGTGTTTCCTCGCGTCTCATCGTTCGTCTCTCCGATCGTCCACGTGCGCGCGGGCTCCACCACGCGCACGCTTCTCCACGGTTACGAGGCCGGGGCATCGTCTGAGGAGCACGGCTCGCCTCGGCACGGCTGGGAACGTATCGCGCTTGAAGGCGCAGAGATGGGAACGTGGATAGGCCGTCTTCTTCCATTGGCAGACGACGTCATCGTCGTCGCACCCGAGCCGCTGCGAGACGCGATGGTAACGCGTCTGCGTATTGCTGCTACGTGGGGTGAGCACGATGCCTGAGAACGTTCAGCTGGCCGTCGTCCGGCTTGCCTCGATGGTGGCGTGGATGAGCGAGCACCCGGGCGCGAGCGTCGATGAGATCGCTGCGCATTTCCATCGCACTCGTCGGCAGGTGCGTCGCGACGTCGAATACCTTGCCTCTGTTGGAGATTCACTGCCCGGCGCGTCCTTTGAGCTCGATTGGGAGCTGTACGAGCAAGAACAGCGTGTCTCACTACGCTCGACGCTGGGTGCCTCGGCGCCGCTGCGTCTGTCAACGCTTGAGGCGCAGGCTCTTCTCATTGGCCTGTCTGCGATCACCCCGCTGCTTGGCAAGGAGCTCTCCACGCATGTTCCGCATGCAGCCCTCGTTGTCTGCGCGCTCGGTGGCTTGAAAGAGGCTGAGGCCGAACAGCACGTGGAAGCGATCCCGTCTCTGGCCTCGTCAAGCGCGAGCCTTGAGACTCTGCGCGACGCCCTCCTGCGCGAAGAACGAGTGTCTTTCTCCTATGTGTCCGCTTCAGGCGTTCGCACGCGCCGCATCGTCGACCCGTGGTCGCTCGAGGCGAGCGCGAGCGGCTGGCTTCTGCGCGGATGGTGTACTCGCTCGGGCGAGGCGCGCAGCTTTGCGGTCGCGTCCATCAGCGACGTGCGCGGCGAGGGGCCACGCGTCGAGGAGCCGCGCCGCATGCGTCATGACGCACCCTCCTGGACGCTCGACGTCGATCGCGATGCTCGGTGGATCGCCGACGAATACGACGGTCACATCATTGCCGAGCTGGACGGCGGGGGAGCGCGCATCACCCTGCCCGTCTGGAACGAACAGTGGGGCCTGAGCCTCCTCATCGACATTGCCCCACACCTGCGCGCAGCAACGCCGGATATGCGCGAGGAGGCCGCACGCCGTGCGCGCTCAGTTTTGTCGACCTGGAACCGAGAGGATGCATCGTGAGCCCCAAACGACGTCGCCACCGCACCCGGGATGCTGACCACATGACCCAGCGCGAGGAGGAAGTCGGCCTCGGCGTGGGCAGTGCAGCCCAGCGCTACGCCGCGTACAAGGCCGAGGCGCAGGCTGCCTCGTCGCTGCGCGCCCGTTGGGTGTCCACGCTAAGTTTCACCCCTGACCCATTCCAGATCCAGGCACTCGATGCCGTCGAGGCCGGCAGCTCTGTCCTCGTGGCCGCTCCTACGGGCGCGGGTAAAACCATCGTGGGCCAGTTCGGCGCATACGTCGCGCTCGAGCAGGGAATGCGCGCGTTCTACACGACCCCCATCAAAGCGTTGTCCAACCCGAAGTACCTGGAGCTGTGCGACCTGTACGGCTCTGACAACGTCGGCCTGGCGACCGGAGATACGTCGGTGAACTCCGGTGCCCCGGTCGTCGTCATGACGACCGAAGTGTTGCGCAACATGATCTACGCGGGTGCCCCTCTCGACGATCTGGGAGTCGTCATCCTCGACGAGGTCCACTACCTGGCGGACAAGATGCGTGGCCCAGTGTGGGAGGAAGTGATCATTCACCTGCCCGCACACGTCGCGATCATCGCGCTGTCGGCCACGGTGTCGAACGCCGAGGAATTCGGCGCGTGGATCCGGGAAGTGCGCTCCACCTGCGAGATCATCGTTTCCGAGAAGCGCCCGGTCCCGCTCTACCAGCACATGATCGTCGGCGAGGACATTTTTGATCTCTACGCGCCGACCGGAAAGGGAAGGCTCAATCCGCAGCTCGTGGCCGCGACGCGGGACACCGCAATGCGTGGCGGGCGCGGCTCGCGCTCGTGGAACCACGAGGTCCGGGTACGTCGCGAGTCGCGCCCCTCGACGCTGATTTCTCTTGACCGTGCGCGGCTGCTGCCCGCCATCACCTTTATCTTCTCGCGGGCAGGATGCGAGGACGCGGTGCGTCAGATCCTCTCCACGCGCATCACGCTGACGACGCGCTCGGAGGCCGCCGAGATCGAGAGCTACGTGGATGAGGTCATCGCGCTTCTTCCTCCCGAGGATGCCATTGTTCTCGGTACCGAGGCGTGGAAACGCGGCCTCATGCGCGGCATCGCTGCCCACCACGCTGGCATGCTGCCCCTCATGAAGGAAAGCGTCGAGCACCTGTTTTCGCGCGGCCTCGTCAAGATGGTGTACGCGACGGAAACGCTGGCACTCGGCATCAATATGCCCGCTCGCACGGTCGTCATCGAGTCTCTCACGAAGTGGAACGGCTCGGCGCATGTCTCTCTGTCTGCTGGCGAGTACACGCAGCTCTCGGGACGCGCGGGGCGTCGCGGTATTGACACCGAAGGGCACGCTGTCGTCTCGCATCGTGGGGGAGTGGCACCCGAAGAGGTCGCAGCCCTCGCGTCAAAGCGCACGTACCCGTTGATTTCCGCGTTCACTCCGACGTACAACATGGTCGTCAACCTGCTCGCGCGCTCGACGCGCGCCCAGACTCGCAAGGTCTTGGAGTCCTCTTTCGCGCAGTATCAGGCCGATTCCGCTGTCGTCGCGCTCGCGTCGCGACTAACCGAGTTGGAGGCTCAGCGCGACGCGACGGCCGAGGACCTGTCGTGTTCGCACGGCGATGTCCGCGAGTACCTGACGCTGCGCGACCAGTCGGGTCAGGCGGAGAAGTCCGGCGCACGAGCGCGCAAGCGCGAGGCACGTGATGAATCGCGTCGTCTTCTGTCCGGCGTGCGCCCGGGTGACGTCCTCGCACTGACTCGTGGCCGCAAGACGCGGCTGTGTGTCGTTGGGGCAAAGGCGACCAGCGCCTCGGGCAGAGTTGAGGTCTCGGTGATCGGGGAGGACGCCACGTGGAGGGCACTGGCCCCCGAAGACGTGCGCGGTGCAATTGCTGTCGTCGGCCATATGTCCATTCCCGGTGGGTCTGCGCTACGGCGCACGAAGGAGCGCACGCGCATCGCCGGGGAGTTGCGTTCCGGCGCAGCCAGGGGCCTCTACGAGGTCCCAGCAGATTCCACGCAGGCCTCTGATCCGGTCTCGGCACTACGTCTCGCGATGCGTCAGCATCCGGTGCACCGCTGCCCGCATCGCGAGGAGCACGCTCGAGCCGGCGCCCAGTGGGCACGCCTGGCACGCGAGATCGATCGTCTCCGCTCGTCCATCGACTCCCAGACAGGTTCCGTGGCTGCCCAGTTCGATCGTGTCTGCGCGGTCCTCGAACGTCTCGGATTTTTGGCCGGGGATGAGGTCACAGACGCGGGTCAGCGCTTGCGCCGAATCTTTGGTGAGCGCGACCTGGTGGTCGCCATGTCGATGAATGAGGGTACGTGGAATGAGCTCGACGAGGCGGAGCTCGCGTCGATGGTGTCTGCGCTCGTCTACGATTCTCGCTCCGACGACGATGCCCAGCAGCTGGCGCCTGCGGGCGTAGGCATTCGGCTGCAGGAAGCCTGGCACGAGAGCCTCGCGACCCTGGAGCGCGTGCACCGCGTCGAAAAGGCCTGTGGCTGCGACCTGACCCCGAGCCTCGACGCCGGTCTGATGGCTGCCACACTTGCGTGGGCGCACGGCTCGACGCTGGCCACAGCTATTGATGCCACGCCGATCCAGGCCGGAGATTTCGTCCGCTGGATGCGTCAGGTCATGGACTGCCTCGGTCAGATTGCGTCGGCGTCGTCTAGCGGCGAGCTTGCACGGAAGGCCGAGGCCGCGAAGGACCGCATCGGTCGCGGTATCGTTGCGTGGTCGACGATTTAAGAGAGCGGAGGGCTCGTGGAGCATCAGGAGATCTTGCGACGGGTCTCGTTCGCACACATCTGCGGTGATTCGATCATCGCCGCTGTTGCGGGACTCGCGCTGTATGCGTCGTTCCCGCCGCTGGGCTGGTGGTGGCTCTCGGTGCCCGCTCTCGCACTGTACATTTCACGCATCGACGAGGCCAGGGCACCGCGTGCGCTGACGGTTACCTTCGTGTTCGGCATGAGCTTCTGGATTCCGCTCATCGACTGGATTCCTTTGGCGGTGGGTACGAGGCCTCCCTGGTTCGTCCTTGCGTTCGTCCAGACTCTTTTCCTCATGGCATGGGCGTTATTCGCGCGTTGGACACAGCTGTGGGCATGGGCACGGGGACCCATCATGCAGGCCCTGTTCTACGCACTCACGTGGGCCGGTGTTGACGCCGCGCGCTCGCGCTGGCCGTGGTCGGGCTTTCCCTGGGGGTCGGTGGCATTGCCGCAGGTCGATTCATCCCTTGGCCGCCTGGCTCCCTACGGGGGAACCACACTGATCACTGTCGTCGTTGTTTTCCTGGCGGTTCTGGTTCGGCGTGCTTGTGCCGCTCGCGATGCCAGCGTCGTGCGCGAGCATTGGTTTTCGCGTCCAGCCCTTGCCCTGATCGTGGCAGGCGCGTTTATCGCTCCGCTTGCGGTGACGCTACCGAATCAGGCTGAGAACGGAATGCTTCGTATCGGTGTCGTCCAGGGCGATATCGCGTTGCCGGGCGCTCAGGCCTACAGTCGTGAGGGCGAGGTGACCGACAACAACGTGCGGGCATCCCTGGAGCTCGCGAGTTCGCCGGAGCTCGCGCACGACCCGATCGATCTTGCAATCTGGGGCGAAGGATCCGTTGACCGCGATCCGCTTGCATTCCCTGCGATTGGCCAGGCCGTCGATCGAGCCGCCACGGCGCTCGATGCGCCGATCCTGATCGGCTACACGAACCTGAACGAGCGCGACCGCGTGAAGAACTGGCTGGCGGTATGGGACCCGGGCACGGGAATGGACGAGGCCGCACGTTACTCCAAGCACGTTCCCGTTCCCTTTGGCGAGTTCATTCCTTTCCGGGACTTCATTGCTTCGTTCGCAACCGAAGTTGCTCAGTCCAGCAAGGATATGGAAGCGGGGGAGGAGCCTCCCCTGATGACGATTGAGGCACGCGACGGGCGCAGTGTTCCCCTGGCCGTCGGTATCTGTTTCGAGGCTGCGTACCCCCTCGTGATCGGCGACGGCGTCGCTCGTGGCGGACAGGCGATTATCGTTCCGTCGAACAACTATCACTTCCGTTCCTCGGGCGAGTCCGCGCAGCAGGGCCAGCTCTTGCGAATGCGCGCGATGGAGTATTCACGCAGTGCCGTTCAGGCTTCCACGACCGGCCACTCGTACGTGATTCGTCCCGACGGCTCGATTCTCGCGAGCACAGGTACCGAGGAGGCGGCGACGCTCGCTGCCGATATTCCGCTGCGTTCGTCGCTGACAGTGACAGCGTGGGCGGGGGAGAGGGTTCCAGGCGCCGTCATGGCCGCCACGTTTGTTATCAACGCTCTGGCGTTAGTGACAGTTATCGGGCAAGGAATAAGGGCCTCAGCGCGTGCCAGGCGTGCGTCGAGCCACTAAATTCGGCAAAATGTGAATCATGACCGTTTCTGAGCGCCTTGTTCCGTCTCCGCAGGGGGACCATACCCTGATCGTTATTCCAACCTACAACGAGATGGAGACGCTCCCGGATATTCTCACGCGCGTATGGGCCCACGTGCCCCATGCCCATATCCTCATTGTGGATGACTCATCGCCGGATGGAACGGGGGAGTGGGTCGATTCTCGTTGCAAGGAGGAGGAACGGCTTCACGTCCTGCACCGTCCCGCGAAGTCCGGCCTTGCAACCGCTTACGTCGACGGTATGGGTTGGGGAATCGAGCAGGGCTATCCGTTTATTCTCCAGATGGATGCGGACGGATCTCACCGCCCGGTGGATCTGCCGAAGCTGCTGGCACGTATGGCTGGGCCCGATAAGCCCGACCTCGTCATCGGCTCACGTTGGGTGCCCGGCGGTGCCATCAACGGGTGGTCGTCCAAGCGCGTCGCCCTGTCAAAAGCAGGCAATTATTATGTCCGATTTTGCCTGGGC
>ERZ1699254.734-NODE-734-length-10965-cov-3.214431_pt1 | contig 10965 bp, 9 predicted proteins | sample MGYA00581522_ERZ1699254 | MGnify/ENA primary metagenome ERZ1699254 (study PRJEB42319, sample SAMD00040329) | human oral metagenome | material: saliva | host: Homo sapiens | study: EMG produced TPA metagenomics assembly of PRJDB4115 data set (Metgenomic analysis of... | reverse complement strand
GTGAGACGGAGTTCTGGTTCGCGCTCGTCAAGATCGTCGCGATCGTCGCCCTGGTCATCGTCGGTTTCGGCATGGTCGCCATGGGCACGGTTGACGAGGAGGGCACCGCGGCCGCGGTCTCGAACCTGTGGAGCCACGGCGGCTTCTTCCCGACCGGATTCACCGGCTTCCTCGGCGGCTTCCAGATCGCCCTCTTCGCCTTCATCGGTATCGAGATGGTCGGCACGACTGTCGCCGAGACCGACGACCCGGACAACACCCTGCCGAAGGCCGTCAACTCCATCCCCGTTCGCATCATGCTCTTCTACGTGGCGGCGCTCGCGGCCATCATGATGGTGACCCCCTGGGATCAGGTGAGCCCCGAAAAGTCCCCCTTCGTCACGATGTTCTCGCTGACCGGCCTGGGTGCCGCGGCCACGATCGTCAACCTGGTGGTCCTCTCCTCGGCCGCGTCGAGCGCGAACTCGGGCATCTACTCCACGTCGCGCATGCTCTACGGCTTGGCTCGCCAGGAGCAGGCGCCCGGCATCTTCGCCCGCCTCTCCAGCCAACACGTGCCCCTCAATGCCCTGTTCCTGTCCTGCGTGTGCCTCCTGTCGGGCATCGTCATCATGGGGATGGGCGGCTCGATCTCGGAGGCCTTCACGCTGGTGACCTCCGTGTCGGCCACGCTGTTCATGGGCGTGTGGGTGGTCATCGTCGTGTCCTACCTGGTCTACCTGCGCAAGCGCCCCGACCTGCATACGGCCTCGAAGTTCAAGGCCCCCGGCGGCGCAATCAGCGCCTGGATCGTCCTGGCGTTCATGGGCTGCATGGGCGTCATCCTGGCGATGTGGGATGACACTCGCCCCGGCCTCGTTTATTCCCTCATCTGGATCGCGTTTATCGTGGGCGCGGCCTTCGCGAACCGCCATTTCCTGCTGCGTCGCGCGTCGCGCGGGGTCCTCGGAGACGGCGGCACGGGCGAGGGTCCGCATACCGGTCCCCACCTGCACGAGTAGCGGAACCCATAGTTAGTGACTATGCTCACCAGCGTGCCACGGGAGCTCGAACCGAGCTGAGAGGGACCACCCCCGACCGTAGAACCTGATCCGGATCATACCGGCGTAGGAAGGCTCTTCCCTCGTGGCCGCCGTGCAACACGAAGGGAGTATTTCCGCATGGCATCCACTGCTCCGTCCCTCCGCTGGAGGGTCATTGACATCGTCACCGCCGCCGTCCTGGGCGTCGCGTGTGGCCTTATTTTCGTCGTCTGGAACCAGGTGGGCGGTGCTAGCTACGAGTTCCTCAAGACCATCGGCCCCGGCGTCGGTGGCCTGGTCACGGGCGTCTGGCTGCTGGGCGGCACGCTCGGCGGCTACGTCATCCGCAAGCCCGGCGCCGCGTTCTTCGTCGAGCTGATGGCCGCGACCGTCTCTATGGCCCTGGGCTCCCAGTGGGCTGTCGAGACCATCTACTCGGGTCTCGCGCAGGGCCTCGGTGCGGAGGTCGTCTTCGCCCTGGTCGCCTACCGCCGCTACAACGCGACGATCGTGTGCGCTGCGGGTGCCGTGTCCTTCGCGTTTGAGTGGGTTCTCGAGCTCTTCCTCGCGGGTCACCTTGCGAAGGGCGTGCTCTACAACGCGATCTACCTCGTGTGCGGCATGGCGTCGGGCATCGTCCTGGCGGGCCTGCTCGCGTGGGCGCTGACGAATGCGCTCGCAAAGACGGGCGCGCTGGATCGCTTCGCCTCCGGCCGTGGAGCGCGTGAGCTTGTCTGATTTCGAATCCATGGACGAGGCCCACTCCGCCTCCTCCCGCCCCGCTTCCTCCCCGGATGGCCAGGTGCCGCTGGGTGAGGGGACGGGCGCGCGCGTGTGCGCGCGCGGCTGGGGATGGCGTCACGCCGGGCGCAAGAACGCCGCGCTGTCGGGTGTTGATCTCGATATCGCGCCGGGCGAGCGTGTGCTGGTGCTGGGCCCGTCTGGGTCGGGCAAGTCGACGCTCATGGGCGGCTTGGCCGGCCTGCTGGGCGGCGCCGAGGAGGGCGAGGCCACCGGCACGCTCACCGTCGACGGCGTCGCTCCGGCCGAGGCGAGGGGCCGCGTGGGCCTGCTCATGCAGGACCCCGAGGCCCAGGTGGTCCTCGCCCGCGTGGGCGACGACGTGGCCTTCGGCATGGAAAACTTGGGGGTTGCGCGCGAGGAGATCTGGCCGCGCGTGGAGAACTCGCTCGAGGCAGTGGGCCTGAGCGTCCCCCTGGATCATTCGACGACGGAGCTGTCGGGCGGGCAGAAGCAGCGCCTGGCTCTGGCGTCGATTCTCGCGATGGGCCCGGGCCTGCTGCTCCTGGACGAGCCCACCGCGAACCTGGACCCGAGCGGCGTCGCCGAGGTGCGCGCCGCCGTCGAAACCGTCGTCGAGCGCACGGGTGCGACCGTGGTCGTCGTCGAGCACCGCGTCGACGTGTGGGCCTCCCTCGTGGATCGCGTCATCGTGGTCGCAGACGGTGCGATTGCCGCCGATGGCCCCCTCGACGAGGTTCTTGAGCAGCAGGGCGACGCCCTGCGTGAGCGGGGTATCTGGCTTCCCGGCGACGACGTCGCCGCCGAGGTCGGCCCCGCCCCCGAGGTCCCCCCGGCCTCGTCCGAGGCCGCCCCGATCGCCCGCGTCTCCGACCTGACGATCGGCTACGACGCGTCCGCCCCCGTGCGCAGCGGTATCGACCTGACGATCGAGCGCGGGGTCTCCACCTGCATCGTTGGCGCTAACGGCGCCGGAAAATCAACCTTTGCCCTGACGCTCGCGGGTCTCCTGCCGCCCCTGGAGGGCGCCGTCGAGGTCGAGACTTCCGACGGCACGGCCGGCGACCCCCACGAGTGGAGCAGCAAGCAGTTGCTCGGCCGCATGTCTATGGTCTTCCAGGAGCCCGAATACCAGTTCCTGGCCGCCACCGTCGCCGAGGAACTCGCAATCGGTCCGCGCGCCGCCGGCATGACCGACGAGGAGATCGCCCCCCTCGTCGACGAACACCTCGAGGCACTGGGGCTGACCAAACTCGCGCGCGCCAACCCCATGACCCTGTCGGGCGGCGAGAAGCGCCGCCTGTCGGTGGCGACCGCGCTCATCAGCGCCCCCGAGCTGCTGATCCTCGACGAGCCGACCTTCGGCCAGGACCGCGGCACGTGGCTGGGCCTCGTGCGCCTCCTGCGCGCCGCCCTCGAGCGCGGCGTCACCCTGGTGTCGATCACGCACGACCCCGCGTTCGTGGCCGCGATGGGCCAGCGCGTCGTCGACCTCGGGCAGGTCGGCACGCGCGGCGCATCGCCCGCAGCCTCCACGGACGAGGCCAAGGCCGCCCCCACCGGGAACGCTCACGATCGCGGCCCGAAGCGCGGCGCCCGAGGCCTCCTCGCGCATACGAATCCCGTCGCCCGCGTGCTCGCCCTCCTGGTCGCAACGACCCCCCTGCTGATCACGATCGATCCGGTGAGCGCGGGCGTGGCACTCGCCCTCGAGCTCGCGCTCATGCCCCTGTCGGGCGTGTCGGCGCGCAGCTTCTTCATGAAGGCGACGCCGCTGCTCGTGGCCGCGCCGCTTGGCGCGCTGTCCATGCTGCTCTATGCCTCGCCGGGCGGAACCGTGTACTGGCAGTTCGGGCCGGCCGCGATCTCGGACCACTCCATATGGCTGGCGCTGGGCATCGGCCTGCGCATGTGCGCGATTGTCATGCCCGCCATCGCGCTGCTCGACCGCATCGACCCCACCGACATGGGCGACGGCCTCGCGCAGATCCTGCACCTGCCTGCCCGCCCGGTCCTCGCCGCGCTCGCGGGCGCGCGCATGACCTCGCTGATGGCGGCCGACTGGAAGGCCCTCGAGCGGGCGCGGCGTGCCCGAGGCGTGGGTGACGCCTCGCGCATCCGTTCCTTCCTGCGAGGCTCTTTCTCGCTGCTGGTCTTCGCGCTGCGTCGCTCCGGCAAGCTGGCCACCACCATGGAGGCCCGAGGCTTCGGCGCGGCAGGCAAGCGAACGTGGGCGCGCCCCTCGCGCCTGCGCGCCGCCGACGCGGCTCTTAGGGCGGTCGCCATCGCCGTTCCCACCATCGCGCTGGCGCTCAGCGTCTGGGCCGGTACCTTCGCGCTGGTGGGACGATGAACGGCCAGGAGGGTGCGTCCGCAGGGGCGCTGGGCGGGGGAGTGCGGGTCACCGTCCCCGTGTCCCTCGCTCCCGACGAGGCCGCGCGAGGCCTCGTTCCGCGCCTGCGCGTGCTGATCGACGAGGCTGCCCCGGCCTCGTCCGGCGAGGCATACCCCGATGGGAGCGGCACCTACGCCGATCCTGTGATCACGCCGTGCCGCGTCCCCGTCGTGACAATCGACGGGTACTCGGGTTCGGGCAAGTCCACGCTGGCCGCCGCGCTCGTGTCTCTCTTGCCGGGCTGGCAGGTCCTGCACCTGGATGACTGGTACCCGGGGTGGGACGGGCTGGCGGCCGGCGCGCAGGTTGCGCGGCGCATCTGCGAGGACCTGCGCGCCGGGTGCCCGTCCTCGTACGAGGCCTGGGATTGGGAGGCCGACGCGCCCGGGGTGGTTGTAGACGTGCCCGTGGCCCCCACGATCATCGAAGGCTGCGGCGCGTGGGACGCCGACGCCGACCTGTCCATCTGGATCGAGGACCCCGGCGAGGACGAACGCCGCAGGCGGGCCCTCGCGCGCGACGGAGCGACCTACGCGCCACACTGGCAACGCTGGGCTGATCAGGACAAAGGGCGCTTTGTAAAATAGGTGTATGTTTGCCCCGCACCCCGAACCACCGCTGTGGGCGTGGCTCCTCCTTGGAGCCGTTGAATTCGCCATCCGTATCGTGGCGCTGGGTGTCGTGCCCAAACACCGGCGCGCCTCCACGTCGACCGCGTGGCTGCTCCTCATCTTCCTGTGGCCTTTCCTTGGAGTGCCCCTCTACTTCATCTTCGGTTCCTGGTGGGCCATGGGACGACGCCTCGATGACGACCCCGAGGCCAGCGCCCTCGTCGAGGCCATCCTGAAAGACTCCGCCAAGCCCGAGCCGACCGCCTACGAGACCCCCGACGGCTCCGACGACGACACCGCCTCGCTCATGCGCCTGACCGGCTCGCTCAGCGGCTTCCCCGACTCCTGCGGCCACGTCGTCGCCCTGCACAACGAGACGGCCGACACCTTCCGTGCGATGGCCGCCAGCATTGATCGGGCTACCCACCACGTCAACGCCCTCTACTTTCAGACCTCCTGGGACGAATACTCCGCTCCCTTCTACGAGGCCCTCGAGCGCGCGAAGGCCCGCGGCGTCACCGTGCGTCTCCTCGTCGACCACCACGGCATGCGCACCATACCTGGGCACAGGCGCTTCCGGCGTCGCCTGGATGACATGGGCATCCTCTGGCACCAGATGCTCCCCTTCGCGCCCCTGCGCGGACACATTCGCCGCCCCGACCTGCGCAACCACCGCAAGCTCCTGGTCGTCGACGGGCGAGAAGCCTACATCGGCTCCCACAACCTGGTCGCCCCCGACTACGACACGCCCTCCTTCCAGAAAGCCGGCATCACCTACGACGACACCAGCGTGAGCCTCACCGGCCGGATCGTCACCCAGATCGAGGCCGTCTTCGCCCTCGACTGGTACTACGCCTGCAAGGAAGTCCTGACCCCCGCCGACCTCACCCCGCCCACCGCGCGGGAGGAGGACGAGCGCGAGGACACCCCGGCCTCGTCGATGCAGATCATCCCGTCGGGACCCGCGTTCCGCGGCGAACCCAACCTGCGTGCCTTCGTGCACATGGTGTCATCGGCACGCACGCACGTGTCTATCGCGAGTCCGTACTTCATCCCCGACGAGGCCCTCATGACCGCGCTGACGAACGCCGCCCTATCCGGCGTCGAGGTCGAGCTCTTTCTTTCCGAGCAATTCGACCAGTTCCTGGTCGGCCACGCACAGCGCTCCTACTACGGGGCACTCCTCAGGGCGGGCGTGCGCATCCACCTGTACCGCAAGCCGACTATGCTGCACTCCAAGTATGTGATCGTCGACGGCAGCCTGTGCGCGATCGGCTCGTCCAACATGGACGTGCGCTCCTTCGGCCTGAATTACGAGATCACGCTCATCGCCGACGACGCGTACCTGGTTGAGCTGCTGCGCGGCAACGACGAACGCAACCGTGAGCGCTCGCGCGAACTCACCTACCGCGAGTGGCGCGATCAGCCCTGGCACGTGCACTACGTTGACAACGTGTGCCGACTGTGGAGCTCGCTCCTGTGAGTGCTTCCGGGGACGAGGCCACGGTCAGATTCGCTGGATCAGATGCGTGTGGGAACAAGGATGCTATGACAATATCGAACGCAGCGTCCGCTTCTCTGGAGGCGAATCCCTTCGTGGGGGAGGGCGGCGCATACGCCTCCGTGCGCCCCGCCTACCCGGACGAGGCCGTGGCCGCGCTGCTGGCGTCCGCTCGGTCGTGTGGTGGGGTGACGGGGGGTATCGAGCCTGCCGCTGGCGATCCTGCCGATTCGCCCTCAGTCGAGGCTGCTTCCATCGTTCCCGCTCCCACCATCCCCACCTCGTCCGCGCCGCTGCGCGTCGCCGACATCGGTGCCGGCACCGGCAAGATGAGTGAGCTCCTGGCGCGCGCGGGTGCCGTCGTGGACGCGGTGGAACCCTCGAAGGCGATGCGCGCCCAGGCCTCGTCGATTCCCGGCGTGACGTGGCACGGCGGTGTCGCCGAGGACACGGGACTGTCGGACGGAGCGTTCGATATCGTCGTGTTTGCTCAGTCCTGGCATTGGGTTGATTCTGAGCTAGCGGGCCGGGAGGCCGCGCGCATTCTCACGCCCGGGGGCACGCTCGGCATCGTGTGGAACCAAATGGACGTGTCGATCCCGTGGGTGCACCGGCTCACGCGCATCATGCGCTCCGGCGACGTGCACCGGCCCGACCGTCGACCCACGCCCGGCGGCGGATTCACGCCCATGCGCCTCACCCAGGTCACATGGGAGGACATCATGACCCCCGAACAGATCCTCACCCTGGGGACCACTCGTTCCTCGTTCATCCGAGCCTCGCAGGCCGGTCGCGACCGCATGCAGGCGAACCTGCGCTGGTACCTCTACGAGCACCTCGGTTACGCGCCGGGGGAGAACGTTGCTATCCCGTACACGACCCTCGTGTGGATGGGGGAATCTGCGTCCGAGTGAGCACTCGTGCGACCGCGTGCTCCTGAAACTACTGGAAGGTAATCTCGCGCTGCGTGGCGCTGTCGACCCGGCGACCGCTGGCGGTCGTTACTGGACGGGGACCAGGAAACGGTCCGAGGCCCCCTGAGGCAGGGCGAGGCAGCGCGCGCGGGCGTCGCGCAGCGCGGGTTCCAGGACCGCGAGGATCGGATCCCACGAGTCGAGAGGCCGAGCGGTGTTCAGGGACGTGCCATCCTCGCTCACGCACATCTCCTCGTAGACCTGGATCGTGACCCCCGCGAACTCCTGTGCGGGGTGCTGGCAGAAGTAGGTACCCGGCAGGTAGGTGACCTCCTGAAGGTTGACAGTCGGTGCCCCCGCCATGAGGGCCGTCAAGTCGCGTCCATTCGCGCCCACAACCACGCCGACATGCGGCCAGCGCAGGTTGTTCGTGGCGATCGCGATGCTATGCGAGGTCGCCGTCAGTGCCGGGGAGACGACGATGCGCGCCTGGGTGACGGACGTGTCGACGAAGCCTCGAAACGTGATCGACGGTGTGGAGGGCAGCTTGTTCAGGAGCGACAGGAAATTGCGTGCGCTCTCTTCAAAGTCCTGGGTCATGTCACACTTTCTGTGGAAGGCCGCCACGCGTCGGCGCGAGCATGTACTGCGAGGCTATCAAGCCATGGCGAACGGACCGCCCATCGGCTCGCCGCCGTGGGAGAGGTTGTGCAGCCATTCTTTCAGAGACTTCAGCAGTTGGTCGGCACCGGAGAGCTTCACGCCCAAGTTCGACAGCGATTCCTTCAACGCGATGATGCGCGCAGCCACCCCCTCGATCAGTGCCCCGACCGACGAAGCGATCTGCGCCATGACCAGGGGGAACGCCGTCACGAAGGACGAGGTTAGCTCGACCGCGTAGGGAGTGATGGCCTCGACGACCTGATTGATCGCGTCGCGCACGAAGTCGTACACGAACTGGATGATGACGGCACACACGTCGTAGGCGGTGCCCACCGCGCGCGACAACGCCCCCGTCATGCCGATGCCGCGGGTCGTCGCTCCCGACGCCGCCAGATACGAGGTGACGGCAGAACCCGCGAACGCGCCATCCGGGAAGGAGAGCCGGACGTCGTCATCAATGTTGTGCGCCGTGGCCTCCAGCAGTGCGCCGACGTTCCTCCACGTACGCCCGTGGGTGCGCAGCTGGTCGGCGTCCCCAGCCAGCTCAATCAGCCACCCCTTCAAAGGCGCGATGAGGTCGAAGACCCACCCCATCCCCCAGGAGATGAGGGTGGCACGAGGATCGGGCGTGGGGGGAAGCATGTCAGCTCCCATAGCGACGCCAGCAAGGTCACCGCTCACCCACGACTTGTCGACGATCGCCGAACTCAGTGCCGCGATTCCATCCAAAACACCCGCCTGAGGGAACGCCGAACCATCACCCGGCACCCGTGCGGCCACAGGGCGCATGTCAGCTGTCACGACCGTCTCCCCACAGGGCTGCCCCGGCCTCGGGAATCGTCACCTGCGACGACTCGCCCACCTGGACGGCGCGCGCGCTGGCCACGAGCGTCTGACCGAGCTTGTCGAGGGCGCACTCAGCGCCGCTGATCGCGAGATGCTCGCCCACTTCCACGAGCTGAAACAGCGGTGCAATAAGAGGACCGGCCATGAGGCCAAACGCGCCGTCAGAGGCGGACGCCTGACGCAGCGTCGCCGAGGCATGCTCAAGGTCGCTCTGGTAGGAAAAAATCCGAAGAGCGTGCGCCGTAATGGCCGCCGGATCGGCGGGAAATTGCTCAGACACGCTCAGAGCCTCCGCTGATGCACCCGGGGATCCGAGGCCTCGGCCAGTGGGACGTCGGGGGAGGGAACACCGTACAGCGAACGCAAGCGCTCGATGCCCGGGAAGGACTCGCCGAAAGCGTCCTGGGGGGCGGTGATAACCTGTTCGCCGACGTCGCGGCGCGCGGCCGCATAGGCAGCAACAATGGCGTCGCACAGCTCAGTCGGGGCATCGTCGATAGCGAGGGCGAGGAGGGTACCTGCGGAGTCAACGGTGACCGTCACGCCCCGGCTAGGTGAGACACCCACCCCGTGGATAGATTCAATGCGTCGACGCATTGCGTGGGCGCGCTCTGCCTGCTCTCGAACCTGACCTTCCTGACGGCGAATCAGGCCGGGATCATCCTCGAATAGCGACATTGTCACCTCCCGCCAATAGCATTTTCATTGTAGATGAAACGTTAACCTGGTGGCAAGAATACGCCGTTATTCCGCCCTTTTCTCGTCCATTTCGCGCGCGTAAATCCCGGCCGTTAGCATCGCGCTCTGACCCATTTGTCAGGTGCATCCGGGCAAGTGTACACGCGGGAGTCAGCCCAGGCCTCGTCCCAGTCCTGAGCAGGTACCAACCACCTGGCACAATGGGTGTCATGGGTTTGTCGTTCCTGGGAGTGATTGCGGCGCTCGCCATGTATGCGGTGAGTGTGTCCCCCTCGCTCATGGCGCGCTCGTGGACGTGGCACGCGGTCGCCTCCGGCATCCTGGTGGCCTGCGGCTACGTCGCCGGCCTCGTCGTGCAGAACGTGGGACTGCTCGTCATCCGCCTCACTGGGCTGACGGTCAGGGCCTCCGATCCCGCCGAAATTGGCTTCCGCGTTGCCGCCGCCGCCCTGTTCGCCATCTGGTGGTTCTACGCTGTCATCCAGTCGTATCGCCGCGACCGCGTCGCCGCCACACTCGTCAACATGCCGGGGGAGACCATCGGCGAATACCTCCTTGGGACGGCGGGAGCAATCGCCGTCGCCTGGGCACTGCTCATGATCGTGCGCGCCTTCAACCATCTTGGTCGCATTCTCATCGCGACCCTCGCGGGCTTCATGCCCCGACCCGCCGCCATCATTACGGGCGTCGCCATCCTCTTCGTCATCATCTTTTTCCTGACCTCAAAAGTCATCCTGCGCGGCGGCATCGGCTTCTTCCGTCGCAAAGCAGAGCAGCTGAACATGCGCACCGCGCGCGGCATCTACAAGCCGACTGTCCCGGAGCGCTCCGCATCCCCGGCATCGCCCGTCACCTGGGAATCGGTCGGCGGGCAGGGGCGTGTCTTTCTCGGGCGAGGTTCCTCGCGCCGCGACATCGCGCAAGTGTGCGGCGTCGACGCCATGGAACCCATCCGCGTCTACTCCGGCATGCCCACGGGTGGAACCGGCATCGAGCAGGCCGCGGCGACCGTCGTCGCCGAGCTGCGCCGCACGGGCGCCTTTGATCGTGCCGTCATCCTCATCGCCGCGTCGACCGGCTCTGGGTGGGTCGACGAATGGCAGGTCCAGCCCCTCGAGTTCCTTACGCGCGGAAACTGCGCCACGGCCTCGTTGCAATACTCCTACGTGCCGTCCGTGCTCAACTGGCTTGCCGGACTCGAGCCCGCGCAGGACGCCTCCGCCGCGCTCTTCGCCGCCGTGCGCGCCGAGCTGGACCTCATGGACGAGGCCTCACGCCCCGCGCTGTTCGTCTGCGGCGAGTCCCTCGGCGCCTTCGCGTCGCAGTCCGTGTTCTCCTCCGTTGAAGACGCGCTCACCCAGGTGGACGGCGCACTGTGGGTAGGCACCCCCGCCTTCACCCCCATGCACGAGGCGCTCACCGCCGCGAGGCACACGGGCAGTCCCGAGGTCGCGCCCGTCGTCAACAATGGGCGCCGCGTGCGCTTCGTCAACGAGCCCTCCGACCTGCGCACAGACCTGTACGGGCGCGAACTCGGCCCGTGGGGCTTCCC
>ERZ1699254.723-NODE-723-length-11052-cov-2.457941_pt1 | contig 11052 bp, 5 predicted proteins | sample MGYA00581522_ERZ1699254 | MGnify/ENA primary metagenome ERZ1699254 (study PRJEB42319, sample SAMD00040329) | human oral metagenome | material: saliva | host: Homo sapiens | study: EMG produced TPA metagenomics assembly of PRJDB4115 data set (Metgenomic analysis of... | reverse complement strand
TCTCAGGAGAGCGCGAGGACACGTGACCGGGGAAGGGGCCACGGCCTCGTCAGTGGTGGCTCAGCGGCGCAAGGCACCCGACTTGCCGAAGGTGTACCACGTGCCATCGATCTGGACGCGTCCGGTCACCATCTGGCCGGACTCGTTCAGGTAGTACCAGGTGCCACCGTCGTTGACCCAGCCGGTCGCCATCGCGCCCGACTCCTGGAAGTAGTACCAGGAGTCGCCGATCTTCGTCCAGCCCGTGGCCATCTTTCCGGAGTCCGCCAGGTAGAACCAGGAGCCGCGCACCTGTGTCCACCCCGTCGTCATCGCGCCGGAGTTGTCCATGTAATACCAGGCGTCGGCGACCTTGGTCCAGCCGGTCGCAATGCGGCCGGAGGTACCCAGCCAGTGCCACGCGCCATCGTAGGAGACCCAGCCGGTGCCCAGGATGCCGTTCTCGTCGAAGTAGTAGCTGTCCGCGCCGATGGCGAGCGGACCCTTCGCGCACGTCGAGTCGGTGTAGCAGTACTTCCAACCGGCGGGGTCGTTCACCCACGCGCCGCCCTCGTGAGCGGATGCATCGACGTGGAAGTGGACGGCGTCCGCGACATCGTCATCGGCGCGCTCGTCCTTGTTGCGGCCCTCCGCGGTCACAGTGACCGAGGCGAAAGGCTCGTCGGCGGGCAGCTTGCTGGTGTCGTAGGGGCCGCCGAGGAGGACGACCTGGTTGCCGGTGAACTCGCCGGTGCCCTCAACCGTCACGGGATCCTGATCCTCGACCTTCATGGTGGCCGTGGTGACCGGACCCGTGACTGTGGTGCGCACGTAGATCATGCCCGCGACGTGGGCGTCGGCCAGCGGACGCCAGTCGGTGCCGCCGTCGTAGGAGTACTCGATGCTGCCCATGACGGGCTTGGGCTGATCCTTCAGGACCGCGTCGAGCGCGTTGACCAGGCCCGCGCCGCGGTATTCCTTGCCGTCCGTCGGCTCGGCGAGGCGGTCGTAGGTGTAGCCGGCCTGCTTCTTGACCAGCGCGATGACCTCATCGGCCGTGTAATCCGGGTGGATCTCCTTGACCAGCGCGGCCACGCCCGCCGCATGCGGGGAGGCCATGGACGTGCCCGACAGGTAGCCGAACGGCGGATCCTTCTCCCAGGTGGGCATCGTGGACCAGATGCGCTGGCCGGGTGCGGCCACGTCGACCGAGTTCTTGCCGTAGTTGGAGAACCCAGCGCGCTCTAGCTTCGCGGTAGCCGGGTCGGCACCGGTCGGCAGCTTCAGCGCGGAGACGGACAGGACCGAATCGCCCAGCATCGCCGGGACGTCGATGCCGCCCGCGACGTTACGCTCAACGGCCGCACCCTCAACGTCGTTGGGGGAATCCTTGTCGATCGTCGGGTTGTCGTGGTCGTCGTCGGAGTTGCCCTCGGAGGCGAAGTTAACGACGCCGTGCTCCTTGGAGTAGCGCACCGCGCGCGACGCCGCTTCGAGGCCCGCGGCCTGGGAGGCCTCGTTCGGCAACCAGAAGGCGTAGGGGTCCATGTAGTAGCTGGAGTTCGACACGTCGACGTTGTGCTCGGCCGCCCAGTCGAAGGCGCAGGCCACGTACTCGGGGTAGAAGGAGCCGGCCTTGTTCGAGGTCTTGATGGCGATCAGCGTCGCGTCGGGTGCCACGCCGTCCACACCGTAACCGTTGTGCGAGGCCGCGATGGTGCCGGCGACGTGCGTACCGTGGTAGTGGTCATCCTTCCAGGCCGAAGGGTCCTGGTTGGGGATGCCGTTGACCTGGCAGCCGACCGAGCGCGAGGCGTCGATGCGGTCCTTCAAGTCCGGGTGGTCGGGGTCGATGCCGGTGTCCATGACGGCGACGGTGACCGTGGCGCGGGGCACGTCGACCTGTTGGGCGTCGACCGCGCCGATGGCGGACAGGCCCCAGGCGTTGGCGTCACCCTCGTCGGGGGTGAAGTCGTTGAGCTGGGATTCGGCAGACAAGCCGGTCTCGTGCTCGGCGGCGGCCTCGTTGACGGCGTTCGCTTCGGCGTCGGTCTTCGTGGGCTGCTCGGTGCGGACCTCGTCACCCGTGACGGTCTTGTAGCGGGTGGGGCCGATGGAGTCGTAGGAGATGCCCGCGGCCACGAGGCTCTTGCCGAGGTCGGGCGCATAGGCTGCCTTCACCGACTGGACGAAGAAGGAGTTGAATTCGGGGTATTGGGCCAGGACCACGCCATTTTCCGAGGCCTTGGAGACGGCCGCGTTGAAATCGTAGCGCGAGGCGGTGGCGGGCAGGTTGACCGCGTAGTTCATGACCTCATCCTGGGCGCGCGCCTCGGAGGTGATTCCGGCGACGCCTTCTGCGTGGGAGGGCGCTCCGAACGCGGTGAGAGTTAAGCCGACCGTGAGGGCGGCTCCTCCCGCGATGAGGGCCTTCCATGAGCGTTGGTGCATCAGAGTTCCTCGTTTCTGTGCTGCTGTGCTAACGGAGACGCGGCCCCTGGTCAGTCCAGACAACGCGCCATAGTGTCAATCATCTCAAGGTTCCTGACAAACCTCCCAGAGGGGTTTCACATTTTAAGAAGTCTTGACCTAATTTGTGGCGACGGGTAGGGATTTGAGCATTTTTGACGACGGGCGGCAGGCTTATAGCAGCTCCCAGTCCACAAATCCGCAGATGAATCCAACAATGCACTAGACAGTTGTTCACCAATTGAAATAAATAGCGGTACTCAAGGCGACTTTCATGCGGGAAAGTCCTTTTACGCAGGCATTGGTCGACTAGGCGCAACACTTGACAGTTGGACATGATCTGTCAGACATTTTATGCTACCGTCAGAGATGACAGTCACACGCGAGTGATGGGAGGCACCGATGCCAGCGTCCGTTTACGTGAGCTTTGACGCGCCCGAAGGGGTGCCAGCCACACCTAGGCGGCTTCACGCTGCCCTGTCAGCAGTGTTGGACTTACCGCCGGGTATCAGCCCGGCCAGGGCTTCCCAGTTCCCGACGCTGGCGCACCGGCCCCCGCACGGCGCGGGCAGCGTGAAACCGTATTCACTTGGGGAGCTATGCCACTCCGAATCCACGTTCGGCGTGGAGGTGCGTTTCCTGGATGATCGCCTGGTCGATACGCTGGATGCATGGCTGTCGTGGGGAGGCGTCATGCGCGTGGGCGCAGGCACCGAGGACGACGCGGTGCTGATTGCAACCGAGGGGCAGATCATCAACCAAGCATCCTGGGAGGAGCTGGCGCAGCAGGACCAGGACACCGCGTGGGAGATACGCCTGGTCACGCCGACGACGTTTTCGTCGAAGGGGAATCACGTGCCGAGCCTGTCTCCGGCGACGATTGCGACGAGCCTGCAGCAGCGCTGGTGGACGTGGAATCGGAGGCTCGCTCCCCCACGCATCGACCGTCATGCCATGGCGAGTGTGCTGGCGACCCAGGATTTCACACACTCATCCACGGTGTCACTGGTGATGCCACGCAACTCGGGCCAGGGCCGCCTCAGCTCACGCCAAATCCCCGCCCACGAGGGCCACCTGCGCATCAGCGGCGTCGAGGGGGCCGAAGCGACCCGCATCTTCTCGCGCCTCATGGCCCTGTCCGCATACACGAACGTCGGCTCACACACGAGCTTCGGCATGGGCGTCATAGACGCTGTGGCCGCGTAAGACAACCACATTTGAGGAACAGAACCATTATGAAACAAAAACACTGGCTGATTAACGCAAGCATCTTCTCCGTCGCATTGCTTATCGTTCTGTGGGCATTTAATTGCGTAAACATTTCTGACGACAGACGCTGGACGGACCTAACACAGACTTTTCTATATCCTCTTAGCTGCACCTTAATTGGTTCAGTAATTTTGAGCTGTGCGGCAATAGCAATATCTAACAATATTCTCGATAGATACAACGATCGAATCGGATACGGATTAACCAATAGAAAGATATATTTTGAGGGGGACTCAGATTCTATTAAGACAATCAGAGATGCCCTCCAGATTTCCAACCTCATCAAGTCCGAAAACTACATGGACTCAACTATCGCCGCCTACGAGGCCGACATAGCAATTCTCTGCATTGAAAAAGAGCCAACAAAGCAGAGCGAAGAAGAACCCACAAAGAAAAGTGAGCAAAATTCAAACAGCCCTAATCAAACGAGCGATTCGAAGGAAATGTCGAAGTGGGAGAAAGAAGCGCACGATCAAGTCACCGCCTTGAAAGCCACACTAACTCCACAACAAGCGCTCATCGTCTACACGGATGGCTGGTTACACGATGACACTAAGGCTGAGATTAATAATCGCCCGTTTTCAGTTCTCGTTAATTTCAGCGGTCGAATCGTGAGCGACATTCATTCACTCCTGACAACACTTCCCCCACGCAATGGCGAGTAGGGAGGAACCGACCATGACAAGTTACCTCGTTATGCTGCAGACGAACAGTAATCAACCCTTCATCTTTTCGTCGCCTCGCCTGCGCGAGCAGATCGGCGCTTCCTTTGAGATCACGCTGCTGTCCCATTGGGTGAAGGAAGAAGCGCAAGAGATCCTCAAGCAGAAGCCCCTCACCGTTCCGAACTCCTTCTGGGTCTCCGACTCGTCCGGCAAGGTGATCGTCCGATTCACTGGACACGGAGACGAGCCAAAGAAGAAGGCCAAGGAGCTGATCAGGAAGGTCACCCTCCGAGCCCTCACCGACGCCCCGGGCCTCGACGTCACGGGTGTCTTCGTCAAGGCGTCATCCAACACGGTAGATGCGGACGACCTACAAGAGCTTGATCGCGTGTTCTTGGACTACTCGCTGAACCGCCGTCCGGCGGCGGCGCGCTTCCCGCAGTTCCCGTTCCTGGAACGGGCCGACGAATCCGCACTCCCAGCTGTCGTACCCTTAACAGAGCCAGAGACGAATAGGATCTACAAGACGGCGCGTGCAGTCGGAGTTAAGGAATCATACGAGGGTCGCGCAAAGCTCAAGGAACAGAAGAAGGTAGAAAACACCGAAGGCTCGCAGCCTACTGTTTCCTTTGATTTCAACTCGATCCTGTACACGGCTACGGAGGAAGACGCAAAACCCGAGCACAAGCTGTCGCTTCCCGCTCGCGTCAAGCGCGCGTGGGCGTTGCCTGCGCGTTTCAAACAGCTCGACGACATCGCTGGTCATTTGAAGACTTCCATGGCCGATCTTTATCGCGATCCAACCCGTTTGGAAGCAGCCTTTCAGGAGACAGCACTCGGCGAGCAGGAAATAATCCAAGAAGGCGACGCGTCCCAGGGATCAGATCTAGACCAGGACCCCACTCCTCCTCTTCTGTCCTCAGTTGGTGTAGTCCATGTTGACGGTAATGGCGTGGGCGCGATCATGCGTGATCTTGGTAAGGCATTCAAAAAGACGAAAAACACGCTCGACAAGCTCGCTGAACCACCGTATCCGAGAAAACTAAACCCGTGCGGCGAGAAACCTCCTCGTGTCCGCCCCGATGACAGTACACCCTCTGATTTCCAGTGGTTCGTCATGGAAGTGAACTACCGCCTCGACGGGGTCGTCAAAGCGGCGGTGGCCTCGGCTTGGAAGGACCTGGAGGATTACGCGCATGGACGATCAGCTCCTCCAGTGGTCCCCGTACTTGTCGGAGGCGACGACCTCACTGTCTATGTGGAAGGACAGTTCGCGATCCCGTTCGCGGAATCATACGTTCGTCACTATGAGCAGCTGACCGGCGAGGACGAACTCCTTAGCAAGCTCGCAGTTATCGCCAACGCGCCGAAACAGGGCCCTCTCACGGCCTCGGCAGGCGTGGCCATTGTGGGTCGTAACTTCCCGTTCCACATCGCCTACGACTTGGCGGAGGGCTTGGTCTCGCGCGGGAAGAAGCTCGGCAAGAAGAAGGATGAGGCTCCCTGTTCGACGATCGACTTCCACGTCCTGCGCGACGCGACGGTGCTCGACCCGGAGGAGACGTTGGCCGAGTACAAGGGCCGCACGCAGCGTCCCTTCCTGGTCGGCCACTACGCGCCGGAGCGAATCGGGGAAGCCACCACGACCTCGTCCACTGCGAAGAGTCTGCAGACACGGGATCAGTGGAAAGAAATTCTCCGCACGGTCGCAGTCTTCGATGGCAAGAAACCAGACAACCCCACGCAGACCACCGGCGACCCGTTCCCGCGTGCCCGCGCGAACCGCATCGTCAAGCTCCTCGCCGACTATGTCAAGGTTCCCAAGGACGATAAGGCTCGATCCGAGTGTCTCGGGTATGTCGTCCTGGAGGACAACGAAGAAGCGTTCGCGACGCAGGAGCAGATCGACAACGACAAGCAAAAGTCGGACGACGACAAGAGGATAACGAAGCGCTGCAAGCACCCCATCTGCGCGATCCGCCTCGAGTGGACGGATGCGCAGGAGAACGCGCGAGGTACGAAGGCGCTCGTGGACGCGTTGGGGCCGCTGCCCTCGAAGACGCGCCTCGACGATCCCGACGAGCACACTGAGGACTGCATCGATCAGGTGCGCTGGCTCCTGGACCTCATCGACCTGTCCGGGAACTTGCCCGACGGCTACCTCGCTTCACGGATTCGCGGGGACGCCGACTGCGTCGGCTCCCAGGAAGCAGCAGACGATCCCACCGAAGGAGGTGCCAAGTGACCACCGATTCACCAATCACTTCTCCGAGTGCGAGCGGCCACGTGACCATCGTGTTCACGTCCGACTGGGGCGTGTCCACGGGTGTGGGCCAGGCGGGGCGCACACACTCAACAATCGAGCGCAGCAACGGCAAGCCGGTCGTGCGCGGCACGGTCATCACGGGTGTTCTGCGCGAACAGGTGATGCTGGCGGCGAAGGCCCTCGACAGACCAAAGGAGGGAACGTGGACGAACTTTGCCCGGTGGCTCTTCGGCCAGGACCCCGATAGCAAACCAGGTTCTGTCCCCCACCCGCGTCACGTTCTCTTCTCGGACGCGACCCCGGCATCGAAAATCCCAATCCACGACACGGTGTCCCTCTCCATCGACCCACAGACGGGGACGGCGCGCGACCAGTTCCTGCGTTTCACAGAGCGCGCGGCACCCGGCGTCCTCACGGGCACGTTCACCCTCATCGACGAGGCCGGGGCTGAGATCTCCGATCCGGAGAAGCTCAAGGCGGCGCACTTCCTCCTGGGGGTTGCGGGCCTCATGGTCCGAGGCATCGGCTCAGGCCGCAGCGGAGGCGACGGCGAGTGCACGGTGGCGGTCAGCGACAAGGACTACGTGGAAATCGGCCTACAGGATGCGAAAGCCGCCGACGCGCTTAAACGAATCCTGGCGAACCAAGATAACGACAGCCCCACATACTCGTCGGAAGACGTAGCGGCCGTCGCGGATCGACTGCGGTGCCTCACTCGAAAGTGTTTGCAGACAATCCCGAACCTGCCAGCTCTTCCGAAGGACAGTGTCCAGGACATCGCCATGCCTGGTCTTCAGCAGTCGGAGTCCGGTGACACGACCTGGTACGAAACGGCCCTCGACATCGTTCTTGATTCTCCGGTTGTCTCCTACGAGGTTCCCTTCTCGAACGAGGTGCGGTCGTTGGACTTCCTGCGTGGAACCGTGTTGGTCCCGTGGCTGCACAACCTCCTGCGCAAGAAGTATCAGGGGGGCAGTGACCTCGTGAAATCCGCTATTATCAGCGGTGACCTACGTATCAGCGATGCACTTCCGGTTTACGAGAAAACTCCTGGTTTGCCCGTTCCTTTTGTTCTGGAGAATGAGAAGGTTCGCGAGGACAAACCCAAGGACAAACAAGACGATGAAGAACCCCGCACGCTCTTCAACAGGCATATTCCCATTGACGATCAAGAGTGCGGTGAGAACACGATCCCCACGCGCGGCTGCTATATCTTCGTTGACTCGAGCGGCGTTCCCGCCACGGGTTGGATCGGGAAGCCCTCGCTGATTGGTCGGCAGTCGACGGCGATCAGTTCGGAGACGGGTGCAGCGAAAGATGGGCAGCTGTTCCTCGTGCGCGCCCTGCCCGCCGGGTTGAAGCTGCGTGCCTCGATTGTCGTGTCGGAACGACTACTGAGTGAGCTTCGCGGCACCGATGCTATTTCCGCAGACTCACCTCTGACGCTCGACCTCGGCATTGCTGAGCAGTCAGCCTTCCTCGGATCCCGCAAGCTCACAGGCACATTCGGACGCGCCCGCTGCACTGTGGGTAGCACCTTCACCGAGGTGGGAAGCACCCCGCCCCCGGTAGAGGGTCCGGTAACCGATGAGGGAACCCCGGCCTCGTCCTCTGAATCCACCGAGGTCGTGTCTCTGTGGTTCACGTCCGACGTGCTCGCACGGTCGAGCGCTCTGGGACCGGGCGGGAGCGTTGAGGATCTGGAGCTTGCCTTCAGGCGGGCCAACGTTCCGGTCACGGTCGTTCATGAGAGCACTGACGGCGAGCCTCATTCACGCCCCGATCAGGACTCGAACAACAAGAATCGCAAACGGATTCTGACTGCGATCCGGCACCGGCGCGTGGACTCGTGGTCGCCGCGAGATAACGCGCCTCGCGCCACGCGGCTGGCGATCCAAGCGGGTTCAGTAGTCCAAGTGCGTATCTCCCCGGATGATCTGGGGTCGTTCAAGGCACTCGGACATATCGGCGTCGGTGAGCTGACGCCCCAGGGATACGGACGCTTCCTCGTGGACTCCCCCATCCTGGCGAAAGCGACGCTGCCCTTGTTCAAGACCAGGAGTAAGAGCTTTACAGCACCAACGGAGGCTGCCTCATGACCATTTACCGCTACGAATTGACGATCCCCGTGCGCGTCGTCTCCGCGCTGCACTCCGGCGGCGTCGATGAGGTACCTGTGCGCCCCATAACCGACGAGGACGGCCGGACTGTGCAGCCGAACGCTTTCGTGCGCAATGGGCTGGGCGAGGCGATCCTACCGGGTCGCTCCATCAAGGGAGCCATTCGTGCCGCGTTCGAAGAACACATGAATGAGCTTGACTTCGTCGAGGAAGACCTCAAGAGCCTGTGGGGCGGTGAGATGCGTCGGGATGTCGGTACTCGCAAAAAGCAACGTGGGGATGGAACCGACGAATCTCTCCCGCTGCGGGCCAGTGCTCTTACCTTCCACCACGCAGTGGTGTGGGACCGCGCTAGCGGTGACCTCCCCCACCGTATGAGCACAGCCATTGACCGCGCCACAGGCGGGGCCGCAGACGGCGCACTTTTCGCATACGAGTACCTGCCCGTGGACACGACTTTCGAGATCCGAGTCAGCGCCGAGACACAAGACCAGGCTCCCGCAAATCGTGGGGAAACAGAGTCCACGAAACAGAGCGAGGAGCCAAAGGGGACTCCGCCTGCAAGCCCTACCCTCGTTGAAAAGGCCCTGGATGCGGTCGTCACACTCATCCACAGCAAACTCATCAGCCTCGGCGGCAGGACAGGGGCTGGGTGGGGACGTATCGAATTGGGCCACGACGAAGTTCGTCGCGCGCAAGTAGCTATCCCCGCACCGGTCGCTAAACCGGGAAAACCGACGGATCCCCTCGATCAGCTGCTCAACCCGCCCCGGCCTAAACCGCTCGAAGAAGCTGCCTCGAGTTCGAGCTTTCTATCGGCATCCACTTCTCTCGAGATTGAGTGGAAAGCTCCGTCGGGGTTATTCGTCGGAATGAACAAACCCGACGGCATCAAATCCCCGGAAGAAGACACGGTACCCGCAGCGCCACTGCGCAACTGGCACCTCAATGACACGCATCGCGCCGATCACGGGAATGCTAATTATCCGAAAGTCGCACATGAGGATAAGGCCTCGCTGCTGCTTCCGGGCACGTCGATCCGCGGGGCGTTGCGGTCCCACTGTTCTCACATCGCTCGCAGCATTGTCAGTGACAGCGAAGGTTGTGACGAACTCGGGATACCGGGTGATGTACACAAGCAGCTCGCTGCCGATCCGCTCCTCGTGCGCTACTTGTTCGGGACAACCGAGTACCGGGGAGCGGTCCACGTCCACGACTGCGAAGGGCGGATCCCAATACAAGAGGGAAAGGATAAGCCTCTTAAGCTCACACGCAACGCGATCGACAGAGTTACCGGGAGCGCTGCCCACGGAGCGTTGTATTCGGAGCTGCTGTATCCGCATGCTGCATGGGATTCGATTCAGATCGACGTTGACCACGCCCAACTCTGCCGAAATATTCGCCAGGACCCTGGCGGTTTCGTGCTTCCAGACCCCTCATCATCAGACAAGGATTATGAGCTTCCAGGTTTCAAGATCCGCCTGCAAGCAGCTATCCTTCTCCTGACCATGGCCGTCACCGACCTCTGCGAGGGAGTCCTCCCTCTTGGCGGAGGGACAGGCGGGGGCCTTGGCTTCATCGAGGTCTCCCGAGTATCGTTCATCGGATTGCCAGACACTACGTCACAAGTTGAGATTCCCTTCGAGGTGCCCGATCACCCCGAAGATTCTCACGAGGTGTACGAGGCTCGTACGGACTTTGCACGAAATATTCTGACGAGTGTAATCTCTGCCTTCGGCGAGAAGTGCCCGGAGGTGGCATCGACAGAGCACACTGCAATCAATCTGATTCGGAAGTGGGTGGGGTCAGAATCCGATGGCGATCAAGAGAGCTCTGCAGCTCAACGTATTCGACCGACGCAGGTGCGGATCAGCTGGAACTCGCCAACCGGTGTGTTCGTACACGACCCTCAGTCAGATGACGGAAATACCCAACATCCCCTGAGGGTTAAGACTGCTGGCAAAAGCACGACAGACAGTGCAGCTCCCCTGTTGATCCCCGGTACCTCAATTCGCGGTGCACTGCGCTCCAGGTGCTCGCGGATCGCTCGGACCGTACTGTATGCCGACAATCCCCCATCACCGGTCGAGAGCTTCACTCAGGCAGATAGCGATGGCAACCAGGTACCTATCGATATTCACGAGCAACTGGCCAAAGAGCCACGGCTCGTGCGTTACATGTTCGGTACCACCGAATACCGTGGGGCAGTTCGAGTCCGAGACTGTACGACGAAGGATACCGGACCGTCAGTCACAGTCACACATAATGCAATCGACCGGTGGAC
>ERZ1699254.722-NODE-722-length-11056-cov-5.785433_pt1 | contig 11056 bp, 8 predicted proteins | sample MGYA00581522_ERZ1699254 | MGnify/ENA primary metagenome ERZ1699254 (study PRJEB42319, sample SAMD00040329) | human oral metagenome | material: saliva | host: Homo sapiens | study: EMG produced TPA metagenomics assembly of PRJDB4115 data set (Metgenomic analysis of... | reverse complement strand
ACTTTTTTCCCTTTCAAGTCAACGTCTTTAACAGTCAATTTTGCCATTAGATATGACTCCTTCTTTTTTTTTACGTGTTAATTATATCACAAAATCAATAAAAGAGATAGCAAAACCTTAAACTTTTGCCCTCAACCATTTCTTGATAGTAAATTAGGATTTCTCTTGAAGCCATAACTGGATACTCTACAGCTTTCCTCTATACAAAAAAAGATTTGACCCTTAAAAGTCAAATCTTTTTACTGTATGAAGTAAATGTTAGATACACTATCTAGCTTAATCTTCTTTTTTCTTTTGAGTGAGAAGCCCAAAACCACCCAAAACTCCTACCAATCCAAGAGCAATAAGATTTGCATCTACTCCTTCACTTGTACTTGGCAGTTGTTTTCCTTCAGGTTTTTCAGCTTGTGCTTCTGCGGTTGTTGCTTCCTGCTTAGCTGCTTGTGCTACTGGAGCAGGTGCAAGAGTTTTGTCAACTTGGACATCCACTTTTGGACCAATCTCAACAATCTCAGTCACTGCTTCCTTGACTACTTCTGTCTCAAGAAGAGTGCGGTTGCCTTTGGCATCCACTTCAATCAGACGACGAGTCTGACCTTCTACGCCTGCCTGAACGACTCGACGTTCTCCCGCTTGAAGGCTAGGTTTTACTCGCTCTTCATGGCCGTATGCAACTTTTTCTTCTTCAATCACCAATGCTGGATTGCTAATTGTCAAATCTTTGACTCCATCTAGTGGCTGAACACGGCTTTCTACCTTCGTACCAACTTCAGTAATCTCAGTCACTGCTTCCTTGACGACTTCTGTCTCAAGAAGAGTGCGGTTGCCTTTGGCATCAACTTCAATCAGACGACGAGTCTGACCTTTTACACCTACCTGAACAATACGACGTTCACCCAACAAGAGGTCTCCCGCTGGACGTTCTTGGCGTTCGAAGGCTTGAGTTTCTGTTTCAATCACTAGCTCAGGTAGAGCTTCAACTGTTGGAGCAGATTCACCTTCTTCTAAGCTACCCACATGGTGGCTTTCTTCTGCAGGAGCTAGTTTCTTATTCAGCTCTTCCTTCAGGTTGGCAAATGCTTCTGGGCTTGGATTTGTTGAGCCAATAAGAGTTTCTGCTTGATCGATGAATGGATCGTCTGCATTTTTCTCACGAACTTTTCCTAGAAGAGTTTCAAGCTCTTCCTTAGCTGTTTGATAAAGTTGTACACCATCCAAGTCTGCACCAGCTTGTTTCAAGTCATTCAAGGCTTGGTTGACTGCTTCTTGACTAGCATCGTGGTTTTCTAAAATCGCTTTTGCCGCATCAATCTTCTCAACGAGAGCTGCTTGTTTTGCTGCATCCGCAAATGTATAAGCTACTGTTTCTTTGCGACCTTGAGCAGATGTGATTTCTTGTTTCAGATATTCGTCGTTAATGGCTGCCTTAGGTGATACTAGAACATCAAATTCGACAGTTTGTCCTTGATAGTGCAACTCAAGTTTTTGACGGCCTGTTTTTTGAGAATCATAGCCTGTAATTTCGACTCCTTGGTCTGTAAAGCTATGTTCTGTCTCAGATTCATCATCATACAAGACCTTGAAGCGTCCCTCTGATAAGTCAAGAGTATCGCCTACAAAGTAATCAATTTTCGGTTGCTTGCTAATATACAAGGCTGCGACTTCTTTTGGACCAGCTTCTTCACCAGTCACTTGAACCTTGAAGCTTCCTGCAACTGGAAGACCAAGATAGGTTACTGTTAACTCTTGTTCGCCATGATGGTGAGCATCGTAGCCGTTAACAACTACACCTGCATGACTGAGGTTGATGACTTCATCTGCTTCTTCACCTTCGTATTTGACACGGAGAAGACCACCTTTAAGATTCAATTCCTCACCATCTTGATAAGTTGCTTTTTTAGGTGCTACTTCTAGACTGACAGCCTTAATCTTTCTCTCATCCTGAGGAATTGTTACAGCAAGAGTGTTACTGATTTCTTTACCTGGCAATTGTGTACGATAGTAAAGAAGACTCGGACGTTTTTCAAAGTTTAATGGGTCTGTTGCCAAATCCCCTCCAACTACTGTATTCAAGGTAGCGATTGGAGTTTTTGAATCTGCCTTGTCATAAACTGTGATGGTAGCTCCAGCAGGAACTTCTGAGAAGCCAAGCTGAATCTTATTGTCCGTTAGGACACGCGCTGCGACTTTAGCCATTGGGAGGTTTTGGCTCTCAGTGTCAAGAGCTTCATACATCTTCCAGTTATAGATACGGATGGCTTTCCATGGTGTTCCGTTATCAGACGTGATGACGTGCAAACGCCATTCTTGCGCAGTGATTGGACTATCAAGAGTAATATCTGATACATGGGCTCTATTGCCACGAACAGCCTTGGCTAGTTTCCATTCTCCAGCTTCATCCTTGTAGTAGAGGTCAAAGTCCTTAGTATTCATCAAACCATCGTTGACAGATTCTCCACCAGCACCGGCATGGTCCATGACCCATCTAACGACACGGCGTGGTTGTGTCAAACGGATATCAACACTACCGCTCAACTGAGCAGAAGACCATTTATCAGATAAGCTAGTGATAGTTCCATTCAACATACCTTCGATACCTTCGCCGCCTTCTGTGTCTGGGAAGGTACTTCCGATAACAGTCGCTCCTGGAACGATATTTTCTGCTAATGGTCTTGGAAGACTTGTGTCTTGGACAGTCATGCCCCACTCAAAGTTTGTAGTTGTTGCTTCAGAACGAAGGCCATTCTTACCAACTGCGACAACCTTCAACTCTTGACTAGTACCAGTTGCACTAGCTGAACGGCTAACTTTTGGTAGGTAGATAGTAGTGGCAGATGAGCCTGTCAATAGGCGCCAAGCATCGCCATCCTTCTCATAAACTTCATAGAAATCAGCATCTTTATTTCCAGTAAATTGGACAATGGCTTCTGCTTCTTGGGCATTTTTAAGGGATTGTTTAGCTACTTTAAGAGCTGTTGGTGCTTGAGGAGCCTCTTGATTATCTGTTACAGTCAACTCACCCAAGTTAAATTGATAACCCTTAAGGGCAGCAGTATTTTCAAAAGTGAGCTTGATGCCGTAAATAGTCTGACCTGCCAAGGCACTCAAATCAAATTCATCTTTTGTCCAATCGTCAGATAGAGTCAGCTCTTTACGAGCATTCTCGCCACCATAGGTATAGTTTTTCTGAGTCGCAAACTCTACATAGACCTTGCTTCCCTTACCACCTTTATGAGCAACACGAAGTTTTGTTTTATCTGTTACTTCCAGTTTTGTAGAGTAGAGACGAACATCTTGGTTGGTATTTTCAGCTAAATCACCCGCAAACTTAAGTGAGTTACCACCATTGTAGGCATCTTCAAAGTCATAGTCAGCTTGAAGTTTAGCACCTGATGAAGTTTGCCACCAGCGCCATGTAGGCAAGATACCTGATACAGAACGATAGTTCCATTCAGAATCCTTGGAAACTCTACCGTCTACAAACCATTTTTTACCATGTCCTGTGTTAAAGGATGTTGTAAAGGTATGTCCCACTGCTGGTGTACGGTCAGCTACTAGGTTAGCAATTCCGTACCAGTCCTTGTCATCTGGTTTTTGACCAGTTGGATCTCCTTGGTAACCTGTAAAGAAGATATTTTCATTCTTGTGATAGTCTTCGCCAGTCTTACCAAGACTCGTGATAGTATCAGGTGCAAAGAGACCTAGTGATAAGCGAAGTTTCCCGTTTTCATCAAAAAGGGCATCCCATTTCACTTTTGTCTTGTAAGAACCACCTTGTTGCAATTCCAAACCTGCAAAAACATCATACTGACTGCGACCTAGCCATTTGGCCATCGTTACAGAGTAATCATTTTTCTCTTTAGTCCAGTTAAAGTTGGCAAAGAAGTGATCAGCTGGTACTTTGTCTCCTTCTTTTTCCATGAATTGATAGTTGTACTCACCAAGTCCATCCTCATGGTAACGGCCGTATTCATAAGTCATGGCATCGTACCAAGAATACTTGACTGGATGATTAACTTGAGCTGCATATTCCTTGGTATAAAGCATGAAATCACGCATTTTCTTACCGAGAGGCGTTACGATATCACCTGTAGTTTCTTGGTTGATAAAATATCCATCAAATCCATAATATTTAGCTAAATCAACTAGCTTGCGAGCGATAGGGAAAGTACCGTCTTCGTCTTGTTGAAGAGCTGCAGCAAATTTTTCTTGGTCTGCAATACTATTAGACCAGTTGAAGAAGAGTGTACCCAATACAGGAACACCATTACGGTGACCAGCATCAATCACGTCCGGAGTTGGAACGAGCCCTTCCCAGAAGACCATGGAATTCAAGTATTGCCAGTAGTCAAAAGCATAGGCTTTAAACTCTTCACCACCTACAGAAGCGTGGTCTTTGGCCTTAGAGTTGGTATTGGCAAGAGCTTCAACCTTGGCATCCTTATTGGCTTTTTCGTTGACTACATGCCCACGGTAACGTTTAGCCAATTCAACTGAAGAACGGTTAATAGCGTCGTCTTCACGGGCACCCGGTTCCCATTTCAACAAATCTTCCCAAGTATCAAACTTAATTTCTTTTGGTCGAAGACTTTTTTCTTCTTTCTTAGGAACATCTGAGACAGTTGCTTTCTCTTCAGCTTTATTTTCTGTAGCCACAGGTGCTTCTTCAGCCTTATTTTCTGTAGCTACAGGTGCCTCTTCAGCCTTAGGAGTTTCAGCAGCTGGACTAGTTGCTTCCTTATCACCTGCAGTCAATTGATCCAAGGTTGGTTTTTCTTCTGAACCAGGTTGCTCACTAACCTTATTCTCAGTTTCCTCTAACTGATTCAAGACTTCAGGTGACGTTGTTGTTGGTTGTTCTGTAGTTGCAGTCGATGGTTGTTCAGTCGTACTACTTGACGGTTGCTCTGCAGCCACGGTAGTTGATGTTTCATTTGCTGGAAGGACAACTTCTTCTGCCAAAGCCTGGTTAGCAAATAAAACAGATCCAATCATCAAAGAGCAGGCACCCACTGATAATTTTCGAATACTATAGCAACAACGTTTCTCAAAAAATGGATTCTTCATCTTTTTCTCCTTTTACTCCCAAAAAAGTAAGCGCTTTATTTTTGTTTTAAAAAAGTAACTGCTCTGGAAAAAGCAGAACTGTTCATTTTCATTTTACGTTATTTAAAGGAAGAGTCAACACTTGCCCATAAATATCTATAAAGGAGTGAATAAATGATATAAATTAGACAATTAGAAGCATTTTTCTAAAAAAACTTCATTTACTACTTGTGAGATTGCTTAGAATCCTTTAAAATAGAATGGGAGAGATTCCGCGATTAGTTTTCGGAGGAAAAAGAAAATGTCCATTAATTGGCAGGAAATTGCATTTCACTTTTTAGGTGGTCTGGGACTATTCTTATATAGTATCAAGACCATGGGGGACGGTTTGCAACAAGCAGCTGGAGATCGTCTTCGATATTACATTGACAAATATACTAGCAATCCTTTCTTTGGAATTTTAGTTGGAATTGGGATGACTGCCCTGATTCAATCGAGTTCAGGTGTTACAGTAATTACAGTTGGTCTGGTTAGTGCCGGACTATTGACCCTGCGTCAGGCTATTGGGATTGTTATGGGAGCCAATATTGGAACAACCGTCACATCCTTTATCATCGGTTTTAAACTGGGAGACTACGCTTTACCGATGCTCTTTCTCGGAGCAGTCTGTCTCTTCTTCACAAAAAATAGAACCATCAATAACATCGGACGAATCCTCTTTGGTGTTGGTGGTATCTTCTTTGCCCTCAATCTTATGAGTGGCGCTATGGAACCCCTTAAGGATTTACAAGTCTTTAAAGACTACATGGTGGAACTTAGTAAAAATCCAATCTTGGGTGTTCTTGTCGGAACAGGTTTAACCCTTCTGATTCAAGCCTCCTCAGCGACCATCGGGATTCTACAAAATCTCTACGCTAGCAATCTGATTGACCTTCAGGGGGCCCTACCAGTTCTCTTTGGAGATAACATTGGAACAACCATCACTGCTATTATCGCTTCTTTGGGTGCTAATATTGCAGCCAAACGTGTGGCCGCAGCCCATGTGGCCTTTAACGTTATCGGGACTGTTATCTGTATTATCTTCCTCGTTCCATTTACAGGCTTAATCCAATGGTTTGAGAGCTTCTTAAATCTCGCTCCAGAAATGACCATCGCCTTCGCCCACGGAACCTTCAACATTACCAATACAATCATTCAGTTTCCATTCATCGGAGCTCTTGCCTTCTTGGTAACCAAGCTTATCCCTGGAGAAGACGAAGTTGTCAAATACGAACCTCTCTACCTTGATGAGCAACTGATCAAACAAGCTCCATCTATCGCTCTTGGAAATGCTAAAAAAGAACTTCTTCACTTGGGTAATTATGCTGCGAAAGCCTTTGACCTCTCTTACGACTATATCATCAACTCTAATGAAAAAGTTGCAGAGAAGGGACATAAGACTGAAGAAGCTATCAATACCATTGATGAAAAATTGACTCGTTACCTCATTAGTTTATCTGGTGAAGCTTTGAGCCAAAAAGAGAGTGAAGTCTTAACAAATATCCTTGACTCTTCACGAGACTTGGAACGTATCGGAGACCACGCAGAAGCCCTGCTCAATCTTAACGATTACTTGCAACGCAAGAATGTTCAATTCTCTGAGGCTGCCTTAGAAGAACTAGCAGAGATTTATCTTAAAACTAGTGATTTCGTCAAAGATGCTCTTGAGAGTGTGGAAAACAACGACCTCGAGAAAGCTCAAGCTCTTATCGAGCGACACGAAGACATCAACAACATGGAACGTGTCCTTCGTAAGACTCACATCAAACGTCTAAATAACGGAGAATGTTCTACCCAAGCAGGTGTCAACTTTATCGATATTATTTCACACTACACTCGTGTATCAGACCACGCTATGAACCTTGCTGAAAAGGTTTTGGCAGAACAAATTTAAAACGAAAAAAATGCTTTGATTCTTTCGAATCAAAGCATTTTAAATAGCTCTCCAATCATAAAGGAAGATGCGGCTGCACCCCTGTATCTCGCTTCTTCCTTTTTGATAAAGCGGGCCAGATTGACTAACTCTGGCGCTGGGGTCTTGGGATTCTTGAGTAGTTCAAGTGTGACTAGCCCTGAAAGTCGGACTGCAAGCAAGCGCTCATTGGTGCCGGGCAACTGCTTAGCAGTCTCTACAAGTGCAAGCACTAAATCTTCACTCAGGTTTTGACGGGCATTATTGTAAAGATCCCGTATCAAGGTTTCTAGGTTTGGTTCTTCCATCCCTATCACCTCCATCTTTTCTGTTTAATAATTTTTGATTAAATCTACTGTAGAACGATCCAATTTTTTAACCAAGGCTTGTAAGAAAGCTTGAGCTTCAAGGAAATCGTCCATAGCATAAAGGGTTTGGTGAGAGTGGATATAACGGGCACAAACACCGATTGTTGTTGATGGGACACCACCATTTTTCAGATGAGCTGCACCTGCGTCAGTTCCACCTTTTCCACAATAGTATTGGTATTTGATACCAGCTTCTTCAGCCGTTGTCAAAAGGAAATCCTTCATACCTGGGAGAAGCAAGTGACCTGGATCGTAGAAACGAATCAAGGTTCCATCACCAATCTTACCTTGACCACCATAAACATCACCAGCAGGTGAACAGTCAACTGCCAAAAATACTTCTGGATCAAATTTGGTTGTTGAGGTATGAGCACCACGAAGTCCGACTTCTTCTTGGACATTGGCACCAAGATAAAGTTCATTGCCTAGTTTTTGATCTGACAAGTTTTCTGCCAATTCACTCACCATGAGAACTCCGTAGCGGTTGTCCCACGCTTTTGAGATGATATTTTTTTCGTTAGCTGTTAGGATTGCGCTACTATCTGGAACGATGGTATCTCCAGGACGGATACCAAAACTTTCAGCCTCAGCCTTATCTGCAAAACCACCATCAAAGACGATATCTGAAATAGCTGGCATGGTTGGCCCGCCTGTCCCACGAGTCAAATGTGGAGGTACTGAACCTGAGATGACTGGAATTTCACGTCCTTGGCGCGTAAAGAGTTTAAATCGTTGGCTGCTGACAACCATCGGGTTCCAACCACCGATTTCAACTACTCGGAAGGTTCCATCTGGTTTGATTTCACTCACCATAAAACCAACTTCATCCATGTGAGATGCTACCAAGACGCGAGGTGCATTCGCAACTTCTGAATGTTTGATACCAAAAATACCACCTAGGCCATCTGTTACTACTTCATCCACGTGAGGAGTTATTTTCTCACGAAGATAAGAGCGTACAGGCGCTTCATGACCTGAGATAGCAGAAAGTTCTGTTACTTCTTTGATTTTAGAAAATAATGTTGTCATTTCTATCCCTTCTTTCTTTCAACCATTTTACCACTTTTTATAGGAGAAGGGTAGCGAAAATCATCAATCTATAGATCTATCTACACCAAAAAAGAATCACAGTCGTGATTCTTTTTATTTTGAATTTCTCTTTAAAGAAAAGTGATCTGGTACGGGGTCCTTACCTATTTCAGACCAAGGATGACATCGTAATATCCGTGCCAATCCCATCAGAACCCCCTTAAATCCATGCTTTTCAATAGCCTGAATCATGTAGTTTGAACAAGTAGGCTCAAATCTACAAGAAGGTGGGAATGCAGGGGATATAAAGCGTTGGTAAAAGCGCACAGGCGCAATTAAGATTTTTTTCATTATTTGTTAGTTGTTACAGCCATGGTGTGTAGCTGGCTAATTTCTTTTTTATTGAGACGGCGTGATTCGCCTGGACGAAGCCCTGTCAAGTCTAGATGGCCAAAACGTGTCCGCGACAACTTGTCCACTGGGAGACCCACAGCTTCAAACATCTTTTTAACCTGGTGGTTACGTCCTTCATGGATGGTCAACTGTACAACAGAACGGTTTTTAACAGGATCTACTTTAAGAATCTCATAAACCGCTGGCTTCGTTTTCTTACCATCAATCTCAAGACCACGAGTCAAGGGACGAAGATTTTCTTTGTTGGCAATCCCTTTCACACGCGCAACATAGACCTTGTCAATCTCATTACGAGGGTGAATCATCTCATCTGTAAAGTCCCCATCATTGGTCAAAATCAAGACTCCAGACGTATCCCAGTCCAAGCGCCCCACAGGATAGATGCGCTCTTTCACATTGGGCAAAAGATCGACAACTGTCTTGCGGCCCTTGTCATCTGTCACGCTAGAAATCACACCGCGCGGTTTGTTAAGCAGATAGTAGACTTTTTCTTCGTTATAGATTGGTTGACCTTCAACTTCGACCTTGTCGCCTGACTTGATGGTCGTTGCTAGTTCACGCACGACTTGACCGTTAACCGTCACCAAGCCTTGCTTGATCAACTCTTCTGCTTTTCTCCTACTGGCCACTCCTGCGTGGGCAATATATTTATTGATTCTCATCTTCTTCTATCCTTTCACCAAATAATTGGCTTTCTTGCGCTTGAATGTCAAGCTCGTCAATCACAGGCAATTCTTCCAAATGGTTAATACCCATGTAATCTAGAAAATAATCCGTCGTTACATAGAGATTAGGGCGACCAAGAACTTCTTTCTTTCCATCTTCTCGTATCAAGTCAAAGGCCTGTAACTTAGCTAAGGCCCCACTCGAATTAACCCCACGAATAGCATCGATTTCTATACGTGTGATAGGTTGCTTATAAGCAATGATGGACAAGGTTTCAAGGGCGGCCCGAGATAGGCTCTGGTTGATGGGCGCCTTAGAATATTCCTTCAAAACACCCGCAAATTGAGCCTTCGTCACCAATCTATAAGCACCACCTGTCTCAATCAAATCTAGACTAGAATCCTGGTCTTTTTCATACTTGTGGGCTAACTTTTCTAAGCTTTGCTGAATCCCAGTCGGTGGAAGCGATAGAACCTCCGCCAGCTGGCGGACTCTAATGCCATCCTCCCCCGCTACAAACAGGAGCGCTTCTATTTTTGCTAAAGTACTCATACTTCCTCTCTATCAAGCCTGACTTTGCTCTACTTGATTTTCGTCTTTCTTTTTCATGAGATAGATATCTCCAAAACTCTCTTTTTGAATCAAGAGAATTTCTTGGGTTTTAATCAACTCCAGGGTAGCTAAAAAGAGTGTAATAACCTCTTGCAAATCCTTGGTTTCTTTAAACAAATCCTGCAAGCATAATTGTTGACCTTCAACCAATGCTTCTCGAACGATAACCATCATATCCTCAATCTTATACTCATCTCGTAAGATTGTTGTGTGACTTTTCGAGAATTCTTCCTTTTTCTTGGTCAGTAAGGTTGAAAAGGCTAAGAAAAGATCAATCGTCGTCTTATCATGCACAAGTTCTGCATCCTCGTAGATTAACTCTGTAGGTGCTTTTGAGTAATATTGAGCTCGTTCCTGGTGCTTCACTTCCAACTGCTCTCCCAAAAGTTTAAATTTACGGTATTCCTCAATCTGAGAAAGGAGATCCTGCTCTAGGTCATCCTCTAAATCCGTCACTTCTGCAACCTTTGGCAAGAGCTTGCGACTCTTAATCAGCATCAGTTGGCTAGCCATCACCATGTATTCGCCTGCAACTTCTAAACGCATCGCTTGTAATGTTGAGATATAGGCTAGATATTGCTCGATAACCTCTGTGATCGGCACATCATAGATATCCATCTGATACTTTGAAACCAAGTGTAGGAGCAAGTCCAAAGGTCCTTCAAAATCTTTTAATTTAATATCCATTATCTATATTTTTCTAAGGTCATGACTGTCTTTAATCCTAATTTTTTAGCGATTTCGTACAAGTCAACCTTTTCTTCGATTTGTCTTAATATAAACTGTTCTCTCAATCCTTGGGCAGATAAGTCTGAAAAACCTTTTTCCTTTAGAAAGGCTTCTAACTGACGAAAGGCCCATTGACGAGAGTAGGGCATCCCAGCTTTTTCAAAGAGGTAGGTCTGTCCCATCAAGGGTTCTAACTCCGCAAGCAGGTTTGTGGGAAGGCTCAAGATTCTATGTTGAGAAG
>ERZ1699254.721-NODE-721-length-11093-cov-15.757888_pt1 | contig 11093 bp, 7 predicted proteins | sample MGYA00581522_ERZ1699254 | MGnify/ENA primary metagenome ERZ1699254 (study PRJEB42319, sample SAMD00040329) | human oral metagenome | material: saliva | host: Homo sapiens | study: EMG produced TPA metagenomics assembly of PRJDB4115 data set (Metgenomic analysis of... | reverse complement strand
ATTTTAAGCTCTGAAACGCTTATCAGCAATCACAAAAAACAGATAGAACTATCTTCCGAGGGTAAATATACCACCCCCACTATTAAGGCTCTCAAAATACGTTATATTGCCTTAAAAAACGACACAAAAAAGCAAGAACATTTTGACCTTGCTTTTTTACTCTTATTTCAAATCAAATAAAGAGAGAGCATATACTCTCTCTTTACATTTCTAACACCCTAAATACCTCTTTTTATAACTAGGCTATTAAACTAGTTATAGTTATCATTTCTTATACGGTTTTGCGTTGTTTAACTTTTCCAAACCCTTGTCTACTTCATTGTTTAGACGAGCTAACAACTCTTGTTTTTTGGCTTCTAATTCAACTTTTGTTTCTTCTGGTGTCTCGTTTTTATAGTCAGGATTGTAGTAGTCCGGCACGTTTGTTTTCTTCGTTGTTTTCTTGCTTGTTTTCTTCGGTTTTGGAGATGCAGTAGTGTTAATTACATTCTCTGTTTGATATGGTAAACCACTCTGCTTTTTAAACTTGAAAACATAACTCTTGATAGGAGTTCCACGTCCTGAACCTTTAATAACCTCATACTTCAAATCATGAAAGAACGGAGATAGTTCTTTCATGATTTGAAAAACAACACGCCTTGTTACTTCTCCGCTTGTATAACTTTCTGGAACGTCTAACATTTCACGGAAACGCTCGATAGGAAACTCGGCTTTCCCTGTTGTCCGCCATTGCTTCAAATGTCGGTACATTGTCTTTGCGTATGTGCTTTTAATTTGTACAAACTCTTCTAGCTCGTAAAAAGTGAACTCTCCGTTTTTTAAAATAACGTTGACAATCTTTTCAAAATGCTCTGATACTTTGATTTCGATTTTCTTTTCATCGAAAAAAACATCGAAATTGGAGAATGGAAAGACTAGAGAATAGGCTTTGTCAGTGTAACTATGATACTTTAATTCTCCGATTTTATTAACAACAGATACTACTGTTTCTTTCCACCTATCCAAATTCTTTTTTTCGGATATAATGGTGCGTAACTCTTCTGTATCAAGCGTTACCACGTCTTGTTTCTTATTCATCACTTTTGACACAATAGCAATAAATAAATCCATCTCTTTTGCAGTCCATTGTCTCATAGAAACTTCGTTAAACTCGTTATGAACAACAATTTCACTTTTGCTCTTACTCTTCTTAACCTCTTTAGCCACGCTAAACCTCTTTCTTTCTTGTTTCGTAACTGTTCATCACTACCATAAATATATACTTTTTTACTTATTTTGTCAAATAAAAAACTCATTGCAAAATGAACGATATTTTTTCCCCATTTTGTACATCATAAATTCCCCATTTTGTACATCATAAACTCGATTTTTTCCCCATTTTGTACATCATAAATTCCCCATTTTGTACATTAGAACAGACTTTTTTAAATGTGAAAACCCTTGGTACTGTAAGGTTTTCGCTGTTTTTTGCGCTAGTCCGTAAAAGATAAATAAAAAAAGATATATATAAAAGATATATAAAAAAGAGACTCGCTACGCTCGTTTTTCCTCTATCCATTTTTCTTTTTGAAAAATCTTCTTAGCTGAATCATACAAGTAAACCATGTTCGCTACGCTCACGCAACAAGGAGCTACGCTCTAAGGGCTAACGCCCTCGCTTCTTGATAGCAATCAAACAAAGTTAACTGGTTTAAATACAGTTGATACAGTTAATACAAATGCTCTAACCCCTTGATATAACTGCATTGATACAGTTGTTCTAATGTACAAAATGGGGAATAGATACTAAAACTAGTTTAATAACCTAGTTATAAGTATCATTTCCTTATCAAAACCCCCAAACCCTTGGTATTACTGCATTTGTGAGGTGCTGAGACGAGCATTGTGGCGCTTTTAAAATCTGAAGCGTGGATAATCTATCACTAACTCCCCTACAATCGCTCATCTCACGAGCTTGTAAGCATAGGATTTTCTAAACTCATCAACTCTCTCATGCCCTAGAGCTTTGGAAGCTGCCAGCTCTGCCATTTTATCCAAGACATGACCTTTCAAATCCTTGCGCAGAAATGTCTTCTGCTTCTTCGGAAGAGCGGTCACGTCCCTCTCATTCAGCAAATACACACGTTTTGCGTACTCTGCTCTTGAAGAGTGCTCGTCTAACTTCTTCGGTACTGCATACGTCTGAACCTCGTTTACTCGGTCATTGAAGACGTAAAAATCCTCGTTCTGACGGAATAAAGAAACGATAAGACGTTCTTCTTCCTCGTTACGAGCCACTAGTGGACTTCTACGCCACTTGCCCCCTTTTCCTTGAACTCGGAAATAGTAAAAGCCGTCTAGGTCTCGCTCTGTTTCAAGCGCTGAACCCTTGATAGACTGCAATTCAGACTTACGCAAACCAGTTGCCCCACCGACCATTTCAAAAAAGTCTTTCTTCCCTTGTGAGATATGATTATCGCTTTCCACGTCTTGACGTGAACGCTTCGCATCAGCTCTACGCCTTGACTTCGTAGGAATGAAAGCCGTAGTCGGTAAATCAAAGACTTTGCCCAGGTGCGCCTTGTACGTTGTCAGTGTCCAAGCTGATAAATCTTTGTCCACACAACTTTGAATATATCGGTCTGCATACTTTAAAATCGATTCTAAGCCGTCTAAATCGTCCCCTACGCTCCTTTGCGCTACGAACTGGGAAAACCTACGCCAATTTGCTAAAGCGTCCCTATACGCCTTCCTGGACGTTATATAACGGTATACGTCCCCCTCTTTCTTCGCTTGGTGTCGTGACAAGCCTTGACCGTCCGCCCATTTTTTATCAATGACCTGACGCCCAAGCTCGTACACTTGATTAAACCGAGCTTCCTCGCTCGCTCGCAAGCTCTGTACTTGCTCCTCTGCCTTCTGTTTTCGTGCTAAACGCTTTTCTTTTCTTGATTTAGCCATATACCATCTCTCCTTTTTCGGTACTAAAAAACGTCTATAACTAGGCTAATAACAGAGTTATAGACGGTGCTTCTGCTTTTTCAGTTAGACGTGCTAACTCGTTAAGGGAACCGACCGAAGCAATGTCGCAGAACTTCGGCACTGTCAGATAATTCGTGCGTTCGAATATTAACTTTAGTTTGCTCAAGCAGATGAGCAGAGGGTGAAACGTCCCACTACGCTTTTTATTCCTTCTTAAAAAAGCTATAAAAACCTAGTCATTTAAAGCAATGACGGACTATATTAAAAATAAAATACACAGAAAGTAGGCACTTCTAAAAAACACGCCCACTTTCTCTTTTTTCTTTTAGTTACACGATAGCTAATCGTTGTATTAACCAGTTTTAACTGCTACGAACCTTACCACTAACTGTTTCCTCGTCCTCTCTTTCTTTTGTTTGGTTAGTTGTATCTACATAACGTTATACAATATACTTAAAATAAATTTTTCCACATAGTTCAACTTAATAGCTAAAGATATTTTTTATTTTTCCTCCTTTATATTTTTTTGTTTCCTCTTTAGTTATAAATACTTTTTAAAAAAATTCATTTGATTTTTGGATAGATTATATATAGACTATGTTTTTGACCGAGCTATTAAGATTATTTTTATTTGAATATGTTAGTGTAAAATCCATTAAAACCGTCTTCTGTTTCCTAATTCGCAATCCTGAAAAATCAGTTGCTTATTTCTATTGCTCTAGCCAATCAATTCTATACAATAATAGTATGCCACAAAAAATAAAATAAAAAAATAGAAAATCAAAAATGAAAAATCAGCATGAAACTTTTTACCTCGTTTTTAATAGAAAAAAGATGAAATATCCGCCATTTATCCCTGATAAATGTTTAGCCGACCATAAAAGTGGCTTTCAGCCATTTTATAGTTCAGCTAAACATTTAAGGCTTTCAGCCCTTTTTATTGCTCCACGCAATAAAAATTCCTTGATTTTTTCTCCTAAAACGTCAAGCGTTTTTCTCGAAAAAAAGGTTCGGTCTTCTAAAATCAGACCGAAGTGCCTGCGAACCGCACAGGCACAAGCTCGCCCCTGCTCGCCCTCATCCATGCTCAAAAGTAGCATCACAAAACAAAGACAACCTTTTTACTTGCATATAGTTGAAATATATAGTACAATATAGTCAGAAATACTACCACGTTTAGAAAGGGTATGTATCTAAACATACACAATAGGTAAAATCATGGAGCAAATTAAAAACAATGGTCTTGCATTCATCAGCGCAGAAGTACGAGAAAAACCTCATGCTCAAATAGACCCAAAAGTAGAAATTGAAGCAGAAAAGCAAAAGGCTTTGAAAGCTAAAAAGAAAGGCGGACGAAAGGGCGCAATCTATGACGTGAAAGGAAAAGTCGATTTTGTGAATCGTGACAAGGCTATCCATGAACCGAAAATCGCAGACATCACTTTTTCATCAGCAGACAAAAAGCTAGTCCGTGAGCTTGCAGTCCGTCAGTTTTTACTGGCTTACAACATGACCGAGGATTATGCAGCCAAAATTCTTTGCTTCGTTTATGACGAAACAACAGAGATTGAAAAAAGAAAAGTCTACACTTTGGGTAATCAAGTAATCGCAGATAGACTAGGATTATCATATCTGACGGTTCAAAAAATCGTTCAGAAATTGCACAAAAAGAACATCGTTATCAAAGAAGCGTTTATCAAGAACGCTTATCACTTGTCAGAAGAAGCTATCACATTCTTTGAATCTATCAGAAACAACAAACAAGTCTTGCTGACATTTAAAGAAATCGAGGAAGAGCAACTGGAAGCAGTCAACGAAGACGGAACTTTGAACGAAGAAATGACAAACTAAACTATATCTTTCCGAAAAATGTTTCTTTTTCTGAAAGAAGTATCTCAATAGCAAAACAACCCCTAAGCCTTGAGGCTCTAGGGGTTTTTCGTGGTCTATCGTCCACAAATCAAACTGAAATGACCTCAGAATGCTCGTCTCAGCATCAAATATGCAGAAATTTTGAATAAAATAGTCCTTTTTTGATACTAAATAAAAAAGTCCCTTCTTCCGAAAAATAAAATTTGGGTCTTTTATTAAATCAGCAATTTAAAAAAATCCCTTTTGGAGAATTTTCAGGAAGATAAATCTGCACAATCGATTTTAAGCTCTGAAACGCTTATCAGCAATCACAAAAAACAGATAGAACTATCTTCCGAGGGTAAATATACCACCCCCACTATTAAGGCTCTCAAAATACGTTATATTGCCTTAAAAAACGACACAATAAAAAGCACGGTTTATTCAGCCATGCTTTTTGTCTAAAATCATTATTAAAACTAGTTTATTAACCTAGTTTTAAGAAACTTTTTTATCCTCAAGGTCAGGGTGCAATTCCTTGTACTTCTTGTAGGTCATTGATAACGGTTTGTAGACGTTAAAGCCGAAAGCTTCATAGACTGGAGTTTTTACGTCTGAACGTCGTTTGCGTTGTACTGCTTGAGCGAGTTCAAAGGCTTCATCTTCGGTCTGCTCAAACATTACTAAATTATTCAAATGACAAGACTTACGTTTTCCCTCGTCCTCGTCAAAAAAGAAAATCTTATAGCTTGAGCCACTTACTCGACCCATTGGGATTGCTACATCATCGCCAAATTGACTGATAAACTCAGCAAACTTTTTATACTCTTCTCGTAATTCAGCAACTTCTTCAGCGCAAGCTTCTTTATCGCCATTGCTTCGACCTTCTGCAAATTGTTCAGCCAAACAAAGCTCTTGCCAAATGCGTTTCTTCGCTCCCTCTACTGAGTAGACGTTTGTATGTTTTGTTGCATTGATTGATAAAGCATGAGAGCTAGTATTAGCAAACCTTTGATACTTAATTTTGATAGCCTTTGCTCCTGGTTTAGTTTTGCTATTGCAACGGTCTTCCATTGCCTTGATTTCGTTCTCCAGCTCGTCTAAAACGTCAGCAGATGCAAAAATAACTTGCTTGCCAAATGATAAGCCTAGCGGCTTACTTTTAGCGTAAACAATGTACTTTTCACGCTTCTTCATAGCTTCTGCATACTCGAAAACAATTTCCTCTAAAGGCGATTTGTAGTCGCTCATAAATTCACCTACTTTCTTTTTATAACTAGGCTATTAAACTAGTTATAGTTATCTTTTTTATTTTTTGTCGTCTCCGTAAAATTCTTTTAGTAGTTCATCGCTTTCTTTCATCAAGCGATTAAATTCTTCTGTTTCATCTTCTTTATCTTCGTTGTTTAATTGTTTTAATAACTCTTCCGCTTTTTTGTTTAGACGCTCTAATTCGTCCTCGTCAGTAGTGTTTAAAATCGCAACACGGACTTGTTTGTACTCTTCCATCACTAGCTTTTTATCTTCTGATGTCTCGTTCTTGTAGTCAGAGTTTGACCATTTAGGCACGTTTGTTTTCTTGCTTGATTTTGATTTACTAGCCTTTTTCGGTTCTGATTTTGGCTTGTCAAACTTGCCTTGCTCATACGTTCCAGTCACTTCTTTTTTCCATGTAAATTCATACGCTAAAACTGGATTTCCACGCTTTTTTGACTTGATTTTTTTGACCTTTAAATCCTCAAAGTAAGGAGATAACTGTTTTAAAATCGGAGTGATGACCGCTCTATCAATTTCGCTTGATTTATAGCTAGCTGGCATATCTAACAAGAGCTTGAACTCATCAATCTTGAATTCTTTTCGTCCAACCGTTCGCCATTGCTTCAGCAATCTGTAAGCAGTTTTTGCGTAAGTTGAGCGAATGTTAGTGAATTCTGCTAGTTCATACTGAGTGAAATTTGCTGATAACTTATTCAAAATGTACTCAAAACGAGGGGACACCGACACTTCGGCTTTCATATCCGACAAATCATCTTCCCAGTCAACTCTAAACCAAGTAAAAAGTGGCATGTACTCAATAGAATTCTTTGTTTTCTCAATGTATCTTAATTGAGTGATATTATTCGCTAAGCTATCCATTGTGTCATAAAATCGCTTATTGTGTTGGATAGAATAATTTGCCAATTCTGCTAATTGATATTTATCAAAAACTAGGTCAGAAGTGCCTTTATCTCTTGCTTTTGCAATAATCGCAAAAAAGAAATTCATCTCTTCTGCTGTCCATTTTCTCATGATAACCGTGTTTAAATCATTGTGATGCTTAACTACTTCATTAGCCATTAAGAACTCCTTTTCATTTCTTCTTAATTATACCACTAAAAACTTTATAAAGCAAATATTTATATTTGTTCTTAATAAACCGACATTTCTACACCCATAAACCGACATTTCTACACCCATAAACCGACATTTCTACACCCATAAACCGACATTTCTACACCCATAAAACTCGAAAACCCTTGGCGCTCTAAGGCTCGCAGAGTCTTTAAATATATTATTAAACATATATATAAAATATATATAAATAAGGGTCTCACTTCGTTTCGCCCCAAAATCTACACCTTCGTTTGATTTTTAAGGCTTCGCCTTTGTTCGCTACGCTCACGCAACAAGGAGCTACGCTCTAAGGGCTAACGCCCTCGCTTCTTGATAGCAATCAAACAAAGTTAACTGGTTTAAATACAGTTGATACAGTTAATACAAATGCTCTAACCCCTTGATATAACTGCATTGATACAGTTGTTCTAATGTACAAAATGGGGAATAGATACTAAAACTAGTTTAATAACCTAGTTATAAGTATCATTTCCTTATCAAAACCCCCAAACCCTTGGTATTACTGCATTTGTGAGGTGCTGAGACGAGCATTGTGGCGCTTTTAAAATCTGAAGCGTGGATAATCTATCACTAACTCCCCTACAATCGCTCATCTCACGAGCTTGTAAGCATAGGATTTTCTAAACTCATCAACTCTCTCATGCCCTAGAGCTTTGGAAGCTGCCAGCTCTGCCATTTTATCCAAGACATGACCTTTCAAATCCTTGCGCAGAAATGTCTTCTGCTTCTTCGGAAGAGCGGTCACGTCCCTCTCATTCAGCAAATACACACGTTTTGCGTACTCTGCTCTTGAAGAGTGCTCGTCTAACTTCTTCGGTACTGCATACGTCTGAACCTCGTTTACTCGGTCATTGAAGACGTAAAAATCCTCGTTCTGACGGAATAAAGAAACGATAAGACGTTCTTCTTCCTCGTTACGAGCCACTAGTGGACTTCTACGCCACTTGCCCCCTTTTCCTTGAACTCGGAAATAGTAAAAGCCGTCTAGGTCTCGCTCTGTTTCAAGCGCTGAACCCTTGATAGACTGCAATTCAGACTTACGCAAACCAGTTGCCCCACCGACCATTTCAAAAAAGTCTTTCTTCCCTTGTGAGATATGATTATCGCTTTCCACGTCTTGACGTGAACGCTTCGCATCAGCTCTACGCCTTGACTTCGTAGGAATGAAAGCCGTAGTCGGTAAATCAAAGACTTTGCCCAGGTGCGCCTTGTACGTTGTCAGTGTCCAAGCTGATAAATCTTTGTCCACACAACTTTGAATATATCGGTCTGCATACTTTAAAATCGATTCTAAGCCGTCTAAATCGTCCCCTACGCTCCTTTGCGCTACGAACTGGGAAAACCTACGCCAATTTGCTAAAGCGTCCCTATACGCCTTCCTGGACGTTATATAACGGTATACGTCCCCCTCTTTCTTCGCTTGGTGTCGTGACAAGCCTTGACCGTCCGCCCATTTTTTATCAATGACCTGACGCCCAAGCTCGTACACTTGATTAAACCGAGCTTCCTCGCTCGCTCGCAAGCTCTGTACTTGCTCCTCTGCCTTCTGTTTTCGTGCTAAACGCTTTTCTTTTCTTGATTTAGCCATATACCATCTCTCCTTTTTCGGTACTAAAAAACGTCTATAACTAGGCTAATAACAGAGTTATAGACGGTGCTTCTGCTTTTTCAGTTAGACGTGCTAACTCGTTAAGGGAACCGACCGAAGCAATGTCGCAGAACTTCGGCACTGTCAGATAATTCGTGCGTTCGAATATTAACTTTAGTTTGCTCAAGCAGATGAGCAGAGGGTGAAACGTCCCACTACGCTTTTTATTCCTTCTTAAAAAAGCTATAAAAACCTAGTCATTTAAAGCAATGACGGACTATATTAAAAATAAAATACACAGAAAGTAGGCACTTCTAAAAAACACGCCCACTTTCTCTTTTTTCTTTTAGTTACACGATAGCTAATCGTTGTATTAACCAGTTTTAACTGCTACGAACCTTACCACTAACTGTTTCCTCGTCCTCTCTTTCTTTTGTTTGGTTAGTTGTATCTACATAACGTTATACAATATACTTAAAATAAATTTTTCCACATAGTTCAACTTAATAGCTAAAGATATTTTTTATTTTTCCTCCTTTATATTTTTTTGTTTCCTCTTTAGTTATAAATACTTTTTAAAAAAATTCATTTGATTTTTGGATAGATTATATATAGACTATGTTTTTGACCGAGCTATTAAGATTATTTTTATTTGAATATGTTAGTGTAAAATCCATTAAAACCGTCTTCTGTTTCCTAATTCGCAATCCTGAAAAATCAGTTGCTTATTTCTATTGCTCTAGCCAATCAATTCTATACAATAATAGTATGCCACAAAAAATAAAATAAAAAAATAGAAAATCAAAAATGAAAAATCAGCATGAAACTTTTTACCTCGTTTTTAATAGAAAAAAGATGAAATATCCGCCATTTATCCCTGATAAATGTTTAGCCGACCATAAAAGTGGCTTTCAGCCATTTTATAGTTCAGCTAAACATTTAAGGCTTTCAGCCCTTTTTATTGCTCCACGCAATAAAAATTCCTTGATTTTTTCTCCTAAAACGTCAAGCGTTTTTCTCGAAAAAAAGGTTCGGTCTTCTAAAATCAGACCGAAGTGCCTGCGAACCGCACAGGCACAAGCTCGCCCCTGCTCGCCCTCATCCATGCTCAAAAGTAGCATCACAAAACAAAGACAACCTTTTTACTTGCATATAGTTGAAATATATAGTACAATATAGTCAGAAATACTACCACGTTTAGAAAGGGTATGTATCTAAACATACACAATAGGTAAAATCATGGAGCAAATTAAAAACAATGGTCTTGCATTCATCAGCGCAGAAGTACGAGAAAAACCTCATGCTCAAATAGACCCAAAAGTAGAAATTGAAGCAGAAAAGCAAAAGGCTTTGAAAGCTAAAAAGAAAGGCGGACGAAAGGGCGCAATCTATGACGTGAAAGGAAAAGTCGATTTTGTGAATCGTGACAAGGCTATCCATGAACCGAAAATCGCAGACATCACTTTTTCATCAGCAGACAAAAAGCTAGTCCGTGAGCTTGCAGTCCGTCAGTTTTTACTGGCTTACAACATGACCGAGGATTATGCAGCCAAAATTCTTTGCTTCGTTTATGACGAAACAACAGAGATTGAAAAAAGAAAAGTCTACACTTTGGGTAATCAAGTAATCGCAGATAGACTAGGATTATCATATCTGACGGTTCAAAAAATCGTTCAGAAATTGCACAAAAAGAACATCGTTATCAAAGAAGCGTTTATCAAGAACGCTTATCACTTGTCAGAAGAAGCTATCACATTCTTTGAATCTATCAGAAACAACAAACAAGTCTTGCTGACATTTAAAGAAATCGAGGAAGAGCAACTGGAAGCAGTCAACGAAGACGGAACTTTGAACGAAGAAATGACAAACTAAACTATATCTTTCCGAAAAATGTTTCTTTTTCTGAAAGAAGTATCTCAATAGCAAAACAACCCCTAAGCCTTGAGGCTCTAGGGGTTTTTCGTGGTCTATCGTCCACAAATCAAACTGAAATGACCTCAGAATGCTCGTCTCAGCATCAAATATGCAGAAATTTTGAATAAAATAGTCCTTTTTTGATACTAAATAAAAAAGTCCCTTCTTCCGAAAAATAAAATTTGGGTCTTTTATTAAATCAGCAATTTAAAAAAATCCCTTTTGGAGAATTTTCAGGAAGATAAATCTGCACAATCGATTTTAAGCTCTGAAACGCTTATCAGCAATCACAAAAAACAGATAGAACTATCTTCCGAGGGTAAATATACCACCCCCACTATTAAGGCTCTCAAAATACGTTATATTGCCTTAAAAAACGACACAA
>ERZ1699254.717-NODE-717-length-11141-cov-2.514890_pt1 | contig 11141 bp, 10 predicted proteins | sample MGYA00581522_ERZ1699254 | MGnify/ENA primary metagenome ERZ1699254 (study PRJEB42319, sample SAMD00040329) | human oral metagenome | material: saliva | host: Homo sapiens | study: EMG produced TPA metagenomics assembly of PRJDB4115 data set (Metgenomic analysis of... | reverse complement strand
ATGTATGCGTGTTCAACGGGGATACCCTCATTCATGCTGGCACTCCGGCGGCCTACGTTCCGGAGGTTATGGGAGGCCTCTTCGAGTGGCTGCATGCGACGCGAATGCACCCGCTGCTCGCCTCGTGTGTCTTCCACTTCGAGTTCGAGTTCTGTCATCCCTTCTCTGACGGCAATGGTCGGACGGGGCGTCTCTGGCAGACGCTGCTCCTGTCCAGGTGGCGTTCGGTGCTGGCTTGGTTGCCCGTTGAGTCCGCTATCAGGAGGCTGCAGGCAGACTATTACGAGGCCTTGGCCCGCTCGGGTGCGACTGGTTCGTGTGAGAGTTTTGTGGAGTTCATGCTCGAAGCAATCAGGGAAGCCATACTTCCGTACGCACAGCCAGAGAGTGCAGCGGACGCGGAGCGGGCCCGCGCGCTCGCTTTCTTCCGTGACAACACGCGCTCCACCGTCGCCCAGCTTGCGCAGCACCTTGGGTGCTCGAAGAGGAGCGCTGAGCGCATCGTCGCACAGCTCAAGGAAGAAGGCGTACTCGAGCGTCAGGGGAGTCCCAGGTTGGGCGTGTGGGTTGTCCGTGCGCCGGGACTCTAAGCTGCATCAGTAGTCCATGTGTCGGCGTTGAGACTCCGCAGCTTCATAACGAGTCCAAGCCGCTAGGGAGACAAGGAGCCCGACAATGAGGTACGCCAAAACGGTGCTCTTAACGGGCGGGGTGAAACTCCTCGTGAGGAACGCCGTCGCGTCGGACGCCCGCGCGCTGCGTGAGACCACGCAACGTACCCATGCGGAGACCGACTACCTGCTGTCCTACCCGGATGAGCAGAGCGTCGACGACGAGCAAGAGGCCTGCTCTCTGGAAGAAGCAGAACGCAGCTGCAATGAGGTTGAGCTCGTCGCAATCATCGATGGGCGCATCGTGGGAAGCGCAGGAGTTTCAGCAGTGCGCAGCCGGCGCAAGGTCGCCCATCGGGCGCGTTTTGGGATCAGCATCCTCAAGGAGTACTGGGGGATGGGAATCGGCCGGATGCTGACGGATGCGAGCATTGACTGCGCTCGGCAGGCGGGCTACACCCAGCTTGAGCTCGAAGTGGTGGCGGACAATGAACGGGCAGTGTCGCTTTACCGGTGCGCGGGGTTCGAGGAGTATGGGCGCAACCCACGAGGCTACCGGTCCGCGACTTCGGGCTACCAGGAGCTCGTGCACATGAGGCTGGAGTTGTAGCCTCGAAGGGGCGCTGGTCTAGTTGGTCTGCTTGGCCTCGCCTTCCTTGTCTTCCTTGTCTTCCTTGGCCTCCGGGGTGCGCCTGCGCCAATAGGCGTAGTCTTCATAGATGTACTTGTGTTCCCACACAGGATTACTCGGGCCCCAATCGGACATTGGGCAATCCGTGGTGACGTCGTCGGCCAGCTCGAGGATGACGTCGACGAGCTCGAGCCTGTCAACGAACCTGTCGGGGATCGCATTGAAACCGATTCGTGCTCCGACGAGCATTCCCGCGATTGCCGCTGTGGCGTTGGAGTTTCCGCCGTGGTTGGCGGCGAACGTCATCGCTCCCGCGATGTCGTTCTCGTAGCGTAGTGCGCAGAGGATGCCAATTGCCAGGGCCTCGTTGGCGACCCACCCCTCGCCGAGGGCGTGGATGGCATCCAGGTCGCTTGAGGCTGAGGTCGCAAGCGGCCTGGCGGACCAGATGGAGGACAACAGTTCGTGCACGGCCTTGCGGGAATCGGGGAAGGACTTGTCCAGAGCCTTCAGTGTTTCGTTGACGGCCTCGGCGATGGAGAGCTCCTGGTGAATGATGAGTGAGATGATGAGGGCTAGTACCCCCGATGCCACCCAGGCAACTTCGTTGCCGTGCGTGAGGGCCGCCGTGTTTGCCGCCAAGTCGAGAATATAGGCGGGGTCGTCGGAGTAGGACAGGCCGATGGGGACGGCCCGCAGCAGGCATCCGGAGCCTTTGGAATCGTTGATGGGCTCGTCCATCGAGCCGAACTTCTCGGATGCGGTAACTTCCTCGACGGTGGGAGAAAGAGCGCGCTTCGCGGACAGGGCCGGGTAGGCGCTAATCCATCCGCACCGGGCTCGTTGTGGCTGCTTCTCCGTCTGGAGCCGATACCAGTCCATGTAGAAGTAGGGAAAATACGTGTACACGGGGGCCATGACCCCGCGCAGGGCCCCTCGCGTGTGCGCGAAGAGGATAGCATTCGCGCTCAGCAGCATGAGTTGCGTGTCCGCGGTGAAGCACGCGGTTCCGTTCTCGTCCAAGTCGTAGGCGGTGATCCCGCGCAGGCCGTAGCGTTCGACGATCGCGGCCTCTGATAGCACTTTAACCGGGTAGCCCAGCGCGTCTCCAGCGGCGCAGCCGATCATTGCCCCTCGGATACGATCTCGCTTGTCCATGAATGCCTCCTCGCGTGGGTTTCGGCGTCGACCATGCTCAGTTTACCCATCCGTGTTTTGAGGAGCCTTTGATCCGCGTACCCTTGACACGTGAAGGTCTTCGTCGTTCCCATGGTTGCCCGCTCGCGGATGGGTGGACCGTGGTCGCGCGCGCAGCGCGTCGCCCGCGCCTTCCAGGACGCCGGCCACGAGGTCACGCTCGCGTGGGGAGACGACGGCAACTGCGCCGATCCCATCGCGCCGACGCTTGAGATTCCGGTGCCCTCACCCCTCGGCCTGCCCGAGGCCATCGCCCGCCATACCTTCCCCCTGGCCTCGCGCCTCGGACTCATGGGACGCAAGCCCGTGCACAGCTTCGAGGAGGTCCTCTGGCTGACCGGGGCCCTCGATGAGCGCTACACGCGCGCGGCCGTTGATACGCTCCGCGCCCACATGCGAGCCGCGCGCCCCGACGTCGTCTACTCCGAATTCAGCCTCGCCGCCGTCATCGCCGCCCGTGCCGAGGGCATCCCATGCGTCGGCAGCGCCTCGCAGCCGACGACCGCCGCCTACGCCTCCAACCCTCGTAAATCCGCAGGAATTCGACGCCTGCTGCGCGAGATGGGCATGCCCGCCCCGGCCTCGTCCCTGACCATCCTCGAGGGGATGCGGCGCCGCTTCATCCCGAGCTGCCCGACCCTGGAACCGCGCGCGGGGGAGCGGGCCGTCTACTGCGGGTTCCTGGACGAGCCGCCCGCCCTGACAGCGATGCCTCGCGATTGCGTGGTCGTCTACCTCGGCGCGGGCAGCGTCCCCGCGGGCGTCGCCGTGCGCGCCGGACGAGAGCTCGCCGAGGCCCTCGGATGCGACGTCTTCCTCGCGGGAACGCCCGAGGCCAGCCAGGTCTCAGGTGGTCACACCGTGCGCTGTGCGCCCCGATTCAACTTCGTCGATTTCCTGCCGCGCGCCCGCGTCTTCGTGCACCACGGCGGGCAAAACTCGATGATGGACGCTCTGTCCTACGAAGTTCCCCAGGTGATCGTCCCGGGGCGCGTCTTTGAGCGCCAATTCAACGCCGAGGCCTTGGAAAACGCGCGCTGCGGCCTGACCGTGCGCGCTTCCCAGCCTGCGCTTATCGCGCGCGCTGCCCGACGCATCGTTGTCGATGAACCCGCCCTGACCTCGGGAATCCGAGGGCTGCGCGCGGAACTGTCCTCTCTGGGCGGCACCAAACGCATCGTGCGCGAGGTCGAAAAGCTGGTCAGCTAGGCCCAGCCGCGCAGGATCGCCTCCAGGCCTCGCTCAAACTGGGCGTTGAAGTCGTAGCGGCCGTCCAGGAGGTCTTCGATGAGCGGGCGCAGCGCCTGCGCATCCTCGGGATCGAGTGCGGCGCTCGCGGCCGACAGATCGGCGGGTTGTTCGGGGGAGCCGCCCACGGGCGGAACGACTTCGGCGGCGACGAATGCCGTCGTGTAGATCGACACGGCGTTGACCAGCCCCAGCATGTCCGCGTTCGGCGTGAAACCGTGCCGGGCGAGCGTCACGAACACTCGCGCCAGGAGCGCGAGCTGCTCGGGTGTCGACATCGGGTGCGTGAGTAGCAGCATGACCGCGCCCGGGTGGGAGCGCAGTGTCGACGCCAAACAATGCGCGTAGGTGCGCATGTACGTCAGCAGGGGCGAGGCCTGGGGATCCCCGGTCGGCTCACCTGTCTCGTTCGTCGGTGTTGCCGCCACGCCGACCGACCCGGCGTCCACGCGGTCCAGGAACGACTCGAACGTGAGCCGCCAGACCTGCTCGGCGATACCCTCCAAGAGCGCGGCCTTGTCGGGGAAATGGCGGTAAAAAGCGGCCTGGGAGACGCCGAGGCGCTTTCCCAAAGACCGCAGGGATAAAGCGGAGAGTCCCTCCTCGTCAACCAGGTCGAGCGCGGTCGACAAGATGATGTCTCGCGATAGTGCGCGCTGGCGTGACGACGGCATGGACTCTCCGCTTCGGTGGCTATTACTCCCTGTGATACCGGAACTGTATCAGTGCCATCCCCGCGATCACGGCGAAGAAACCCCACAGGACTCCGATACGCGTCCCGACGTCTGACAGACTCGCTCCATCCAGGCTCACCTCGTGAATCGCGGTGATCGCCCAGTAGGCGGGGGACAGGTGTGCGGTGTGCTGCGCCCAATCCGGGAATGAAGAGACCGTGGAGAAAGAACCGCCGATGCCGGCCGCCAGCATGCCGATGATGTTCGACAGGGACAAGGCGGCGTCGCGGCTGCGCGACCACAGTGCGAGCGCGACGCCGAGCGCCGACAGGACGGCCGAGAAACTGAGGAGAATCGCGGCGAGCGCTAGGAGAGATCCGGTCGGTCGGTACCCGAAGATGAGGGCGCCGAGCGCGAGGACAACCGCGATCTGGACGGTCTGCATGAGGAACGCGACCAACGCCTTACCCGTCAGGATGGACGCGCGTGAGGTGGGGGAGGCCTCGAGGCGCTCCCATGTGCCCCACGAGCGTTCGTTGAAGAACGAGCCGATGATGTTCTGCACGGCCAGGAATGAAAAGAGGATCGCAATCGACGGCACCGCCTGCTCGGCTCCCGTGACGCCCGTGTAGCCGTCGGCCAGAAGCATCGACTTGAACGCCGGCATCATGAAAGGGATCAGGACCAGGGGGATCACCGTCAGGATCAGCGTGGGTGCCGGGTCGGTGAGCTGCAGACGAATATTGAGGCGGGTCATGGCTCCGATTTGCTTAAGCTGCGACATGGTCACTCTCCTTGATGATCTGCAGGTACGCGTTGTGCAGGCTCGCCTGCGTGATGCGCACGTCCATCAAGCGCACGCCTTGAAGGGCGGGTGAGGCCAGGGCTTCGCCGATCTGCGAACCCGGGTCGGCCTCGTCCCCGATGTGCCGGAGCGTCCTTCCGTCGGCGCTCCAACCGTCGAACGAGGCGACGGGGCGGTCGAACTCGAGCGTGACCTCGGCGCGCGCGTGGTGAGAGACGATCTCTTCGAGCGTGCCGCTCGCGACGATGCTCCCCTCGTTCAGGATCGCGATGTCGGACCCGAGCTCCTCGAACTCGGCGAGGTAGTGCGAGGTGTAGACGACGGCTGCACCCTCATCGGCGAGCTGACGGACCGCACACAGGATCTGGCTGCGCGCCTCCACGTCCGCGCCGACGGTCGGCTCGTCCATGAAGACCAGGCGCGGGCGGTGCATGATCGCCATGCCCGCGTGGAGCCTGCGCTGCTGTCCGCCCGACAGGTGTGAGGCGCGCTGGCCTCGTTTCTCTGTGAGGCCGAGGAGTTCCATGACCTCACCCGCGCGAGAGGCGGCCTCGCGTCGGCCGAGTCCGTGCAACTCGCCGAAGGCCACGAGGTTCTGGGCGACGCTCAGGTCGGGGTAGATGCCCAGCTCCTGAGGCGCGTATCCGATCAGCCGTGCGGCGTTGGCGGACGCGGGCCGGTGGCCGCAGATGTTGGCGGTTCCGGAGTCGGCTCGGCGTAGGCCACACAGGATCGTGATGAGCGTGGACTTGCCGGCCCCGTTTCGTCCGAGTAGCCCGAGTATCTGACCGGGTTCGACGAGCAGGTCGACCCCGCGTAGGACTTCGTGGGCGGCGTAGCTCTTGTGGATTCCCTGGGCGTCCAGGGCCGGAGCGTGTGGTTGTGACACGGTATTTCTCCCATCGGTTAACGCTGTTAACTTTGTGTCGCAGGAAAGGTTAACAGCGTTAACTTGTGGATGCAAGGCGGTTCTGTGTGCAGGGGAGAACTACTGATTTACTGCGTTTTTCTGACAATCTGTCGCTGCGTGGGGGAGGGAAGCGGCCCTACACTGTCTGCTCGAGGCCTGAAGGAGGACTGAAAGTGCCAGGTATGGATACCTACGACGCGATCATGCTGCTGTCCTACGGTGGCCCGGACGGCACGGACGACGTCCTGCCGTTCATGCGCAATGCGACGCGCGGTCGCGGAATCCCCGACGAGCGTCTGCTTCAGGTTGCCGCTCACTACAAGCGTTTCGGTGGTATTTCGCCCATCAATGCCTGCAACCAGCGCCTGATCGCGGACTTATCCGCGGAGCTTGCCAGGCGCGGACACGATATCCCCGTCGGATGGGGAAACCGCAACTGGCACCCCTTCGTCGCCGAAGGCCTCGACGAGCTCGCCCAGGCGGGTGCCCGGCGCATCCTCGTCCTGCCCACCTCCGCCTACGCCTCGTACTCGGGATGCCGCCAGTATCGCGAAGACCTCGCCGAGGCCGCGGAGGCCCTGCGCGAGAAGTGGGGCGACGTCGTCCTGGGGGCTGAGGACAGCGCCGACAATCCCGACGCCGACATCATCCTGGACAAGGTCCGCCCCTACTACTCGACCCCCGGCATGGCGAGCGCGCAGATCACATCCGTCCGGCGCGCCTGGGAGTCGCTGGCGGCGCGCGGCGTCGACCCGGCAGGGATTCGCCTGATCTTCGTCACTCACTCCATCCCTATGAGCATGGAGGCGGGGTCCTCGCCCTTCCTCTTCCGGTCCTCGATCGACGAGGCCACACCGGCCTCGGGCGGACGCGCCGAGCAGCAGGGGAGCGAGGCCTCGTCGCCGGCGGGAACGCCCGCAACCGAAATCAGCTACGTCGCCCAGCATCGCGCCCTCATCAGCGCGATCATGCCGGAGCTGAGGCGTGTCCTCGGGCGTGCGGATCTGGGCTACGACCTCGTGTATTGCTCGCGATCCGGACCCCCGCAGGCCCGCTGGCTTGAGCCCGATATCAACGACTTCCTCGAGGAAATCGCCGCGGACGCCTCATCTGATGCCACGGCCTCGGGTGCTGTGAATGCTAAGCCGCTGAGCGGCGTTGTGGTCGTCCCCATCGGGTTCATCTGCGACCACATGGAGGTCGTCTACGACCTCGACACCGAGGCGAAGGAGACCGCCGCGCGCCTGGGGATCCCCTACGAGCGTGCAGACACCGTCGCGACGGATCCGGCCTTCGTGTCCTCCCTGGTCGACGTGCTCGAAGAGCGCGCGGCCCAAGCGCGAGGCGAGAGGTCCACGCGCGTCACTGTGACCGGCACCGGCCCCTTCCACACCGTCTGCCCGAGCGACTGCTGCCTCTCCCCGGCACGCCCTGGCCACCCCGCACCTGCCGCCGGGAGCGCCCACCCCGGCACCGCACACGCCCCTCATTCTTCCGGCGCGCCCGCCCGAGCCGCCGGTCAACCAGCCACAACCCAGGAGGACTCCATGTCTACCCCGCATCCCCACGCCGTCGTGCCGCCCGAGCAGAACCCGGACAACCCGGGACATCCCGCGGGAGTGCCGGACCGCGTCGGTGAGCACGCCGCGCGCCACCACGCCCGCCACGCGGGTACCGAGGCGACGCCTCACTCGCACGCCGCTCACGCCCCTGTCACCGACCCGCGCGACGCGACGGACATCGACTTTGACGAGGTCAACAACAAGCAGCACTACGCCCTCTACTCCGTGTTCGCACTCGGTGAGTCCCTGCCCGCCGACGACGGCGAGCGCGGCCGCATCGTCGCCGAGTCCCTGGACTACGTGAAGGGCGCGGGTGCGGAAATCCGCGGCTTCTACGACGTGTCCGGCTTCCGCGCCGAGGCCGACCTGATGGTGTGGTGGCTCGACGACGACCCGCAGGTCCTGCAGGATGCCTATCACCGCCTGCGCGCGTCAGCGCTGGGCAAGTTCCTGGATCCGGTGTGGTCCTGCATGGGCCTGCACACCCCCGCCGAGTTCAACAAGCGCCACATTCCCGCCTGCTTCGGCGGCGTCGCGCCCCGCGACTGGGCGATGGTCTACCCCTTCGTGCGCTCCTACGACTGGTACCTCAAGGCTCCCGAAGAGCGCTCCCGTATCATGGCCGAACACGGCCGCAACGGCTTCGCGCAGTACCCGGACGTCAAGGGCTCGACCCTGTCCGCCTTCGGCTTCTCCGACTACGAGTGGGTGCTCGCGTTCGAGGCTGACAGCCTGGATCGCCTGGAGGGCGTCATGCACGCCCAGCGCTACACCGAGGCGCGTCTCTACGTGCGCGAGGACACCCCGTTCTTCACGGGTCCGCGCGTGAGCCTCGGCGAGTGGGCGGAGCGCCAGCCCCGCGCATAGGGACCTCGTTTATCTGTCAGCCAGCCCCGGCCTCGTCCCTCAGATAAGGAACGAGGTCGGGGCTGACTCTGTCGGTGAACGGGGAGAATCCCCTACGCGGGCGGAAACAGCAGCGGCAGGTCGTGGGCGACTTGGTTGCCGACCGAGGCCATGGAGTGGCTTTCTCCCTCGTCGATCCACAGCTGCAGGCTGTCCTCGGTCATAAGGTCGGGATAGTCTTCGCGGAGCTCGTCAATCTGCGGGGTCATATCCCACAGGGCAGGGTCCTCTGAACCGACCGACGCGAGAATGAGGAAGTCGCGTGGCCCGTAGTGCGCTCGCTCGGCCCCGGCGGTCACCAGCTGCGCGATCTGCGCGGAGTCGGCGTCCTCGTCGCGCCCGATCCAGGATTCGCCCGCCATCGGCATGTAGCCGTAGAAGTACTGCGGGCGCAGGGCAAACACGTCCCACGTGGTCGTCGCGCCCATCGAGAAACCGCCAAACGCGCGGTGCCTGCGCGAGGCACGCAACGACTCGTCCGACGTGTCTCCTCGTGCGTACGTCGTGTAGCGGGACTCGACCGCTGCGATCAGCGTGTCGATCTCGGTTGTCGCGAAGAAGCGATTGAGTGCGTAGTCGTCCTCGTAATCGTCGGTCGCGAACGACCGATCCGGATAGTAGGTCGCGAACACGACGAGCGTGGGAGCGATGGCCCCCTCGGAGGTCAGCTGATCGACGATGGGGGCCGCGCCCTCGGCCAGGCCGTCGGCGGAGCCCCACCACCCGTGCGTCAGGTAGACAATGTTTGCGGGAACCCCCGGCGTGTAGGTCGGTGGAACGTAGACGAGGGCCTCCTTCTCGTAGGTAGTGCCCTCATAGGCCTGCTTGTAGCTGATCTCTTGGATCGTCCCCTCCAGTGTGGAGGCAGCGAGTACGGAGGACGTGCCGTCCTCCTCGTAGGAGACGGGGGCGGGATCCTTCTGGCCGTGACCCGTTCGATTGAGGGCGCTCGACGCCAGGCCTGCGAGGCCAAACAGGGAGAGCGTGATCGCAACCGACGCGGTGATAACGCCCATCTTGTTGGAGCGGCGCACGAATCGTGTTGTCACTGCCCTCGCCTCGACCTGATTGTCCTCATGTCTTCCACTGTATGCCCGGTCGGGCCGCCGCTACTAATCGGTGTGTCTGCTGCTACTAAGTGGTGTCTCTGCTGCTACTCGTTGGCGTGGCTGCCGCTACCAATGAGCGTGGCGTTTTCCGCGCTGCGTTCCCCCTCCAATTCCGCATGCAATTCCCCCGCAGATCTTTCAGGATTTGAATTGTGATCGTTGAAATTCCGCGGTTTCTGGGAGAGTGTTGAAATGGCCGGTTGGGGAATTGCATGCGATATTTGTGGGGAACTATAGCGTCTGTGTGGCGTGTGACCTGCCAGTCGCCGGGGGTTGCGCGCTCGCGGGGTGGGCATACCCTGGGTTTATGACACCTGAGATCATCGACCCGGCCGTCCGCGCAATTGCCGAGGAGATCGCCGCAGACCCGGCCAACGCCTCGTTTACGAAGCGTGGGATTGACCCGTTGTTCTTTGCAGGACCTGACTGCCGCATCATGATCGTTGGCCAGGCGCCCGGGCGCGTCGCCGAAGAGACCGGCATCGTGTGGAACGACCGCAGCGGCGACCGCCTGCGCGACTGGATGGGCGTCGATAGGGACACCTTCTATGAGTCCGGGAAGCTCGCGATCGTCCCCATGGACTTCTACTTCCCGGGCACGGGAAAGAGCGGCGACCTGCCTCCGCGCAAGGACTTCGCCGACACGTGGCACCCGCGCCTGCTCGAGCTCATGCCGAAGCTGGAGATGACGATCCTCGTCGGTGCGTACGCCACCAGGCGCTACCTCAACCTGCCCTCGTCGGCCTCGCTGACCGAGGTCGTGCGCGACTACAAGCGCTACCTGCCCGCCTACTTTCCGCTGGTTCACCCCTCGCCGCGCAATCAGATGTGGATGAAGAAGAACCCCTGGTTCGCCACCGACGTGCTGCCGGACCTGAAAGCGCGGGTCGCCTCTCTGCTCGCCTGACGAGGCCGGGGCGCGGCGCGTGGTGCACACTGGAATGCATGGACGATCTGCGCATTCCCGCTGGGCCCGGCTGCCCGCGCGGCCTCGTCGTGCCCGCGGGGGAGTTGGTCGAACGCTTCTCCCACGCCTCGGGTCCCGGCGGCCAGGGCGTCAACACGGCGGACTCGCGCGTCCAGCTCAGCCTGGATCTGGCGATGACGACCGCTCTGAATGACAAGCAGCGCGAGCGTGCCCTGTCTGTTCTCGGGGACCGCCTGAGCGGAACGGTCCTCGCGGTCACCGCCGCCGAGCATCGCTCCCAGCGCCGCAATCGCGCGGCCGCCCGCGAGCGCCTCGCCGAAGTTCTGCGTTCGGCCCTCGTCCCTCCCGTTCCTAGGCGGGCCACGAAGCCAACGCGCGCGTCGAAGCTGCGCCGCCTCGCCGATAAGAAGAGGCGCGGCGAAGTCAAGGCGCGCAGGCGCCGCCCGGACGCGGACTAAGAAAAACGAGGCCGGTGCTGCCTACGCCCATTCGCTCCCGTCGGTGCGCCAGCCGATAAACACCCAGGTGACGGGCAGAGGGTAGTCCAGGGCGCATTGTTC
>ERZ1699254.707-NODE-707-length-11296-cov-3.053810_pt1 | contig 11296 bp, 10 predicted proteins | sample MGYA00581522_ERZ1699254 | MGnify/ENA primary metagenome ERZ1699254 (study PRJEB42319, sample SAMD00040329) | human oral metagenome | material: saliva | host: Homo sapiens | study: EMG produced TPA metagenomics assembly of PRJDB4115 data set (Metgenomic analysis of... | reverse complement strand
TAATCTTGCTGTCGTGACCAGGGCTGTAAACACCGTAGGTCCCAACAACGATGTGTGCCGGTTCCGCGGCATCGAGAAGCGTCGCCTCAAGCAGTTGATACGAGACGGCGTCCTGATCGAGGCACGCGGCGACGACGGTGTACGCGGTGTTCCTCAGGAAGTCCTCGTCAAGGGTGCGAACGGCTGGGAACCGCTTCCGTTCCTGCAGGGCACGCTGACGCTTCTGGCCGATGATGGCTTCACCGCAGAAGAGTCGCTTGCGTGGCTGTATGCCGAACAGGATGAACTGGGTGAGCGCCCCATCGACGCGCTCACGTCGGGCCGCCACCATCGCGTGAACCGCATCGCCTCGACGCTTGCCTTCTGAGTGCCGACCGCCGCATGGGCCAGCGTCAGGCGCGTCGGGCGGTGAGGATGGAGCACAGTTCGCGCAGCATGGCGCGAGCGTCGTCAGTGAAGCTGGAGGCGTCGAGCGCGGCATGACCGTCGGCCACGAGGCGGGCAATCTCCGCTTCGTGCGCGGCGCGCCCGTTGCGCTCGACGATCTCGGTAGCGGTTGCGATCTGCTCCGCCGAGGCCTCGGTGACCCCAAGAACGTCCGTCAGCGCGCGGCGCTCGGCGGGGGAGGACGCCTCCCAGGTGAGTGCGAGTAGGGCGGTGCGCTTTCCTTCGCGCAGGTCATCGCCTGCGGGTTTGCCGGTTACGGCCGGATCTCCGAAGACGCCCAGGTCGTCGTCGCGCAGCTGGAACGCAAGGCCCCACGGGGTGAGGATCGTCTCGAGGACATTCAATAGCTCGGCGACACCGTCAATCGAGGGCGCTCCGCAGATCGCGCCAAGAATGGCGGGGTGAACGACCGAGTAGCGTGCCGACTTGTGCAGTGCGACCTCGAGGGAATCGCTCGTGCTCAACGCGTCCGTGCGCTGCGGGTCCAGCGGGCTTTGTTCGGCGGTGATATCTAGGTACTGGCCGAGCGCCACTTCCGCGTGCATGTCCGCGAAGCGCCTCGCGAAGGCGCGCGCGCAGTCCTGCCGCAGGGTGAGCGCCTGTTCATCCGCCGCGGCAGTCGCCGCTGAAAAGAGGAAATCCCCGACCAAGATGGCGGCGTGACGGCCGAAGTCTGTTGATGACCCGATCCACGACGAGGATGCGTGATGATGGGCAAGCGTCCTGTGCGGGGTGGGCATCCCGCGTCGCTCGTCTGCCTTGTCAATGATGTCGTCGTGGACGAGGGCGCTGGCCTGGTAGAGCTCGAGTGCGGCGGCCAGGTGGGGCAGGTGCGCCTCCGACAGGGGCCTGCCCGAACTCAGTGACCAGCCGACGTGGGCCATGAGAGCACGGAAGCGTTTGCCTCCTTCCGCCGAGGAAACTACGGCCTCGGAGAATGCGGCCGAGCGCGGTGTCGCGCCCGCGCGGGCAAGGAGGCGTGCCAGGGCGGTCGTGGTCGCCTCGTCGATGTGGGGACGCAGCACGGAGAAACTCTTGCTCAGACTCATGTGGTCACTGTAACTGACGGGCGAGGGTACGCGCGGGCCTTAGGCAGGGAAGCGTCACACCTACCGTCAGGAAAACTATCGAGCAAAGCACTAAACTGGTGATGGTATGCCGATTTGCAATCGGCGCTGTTTTGCATACCCATCAATGAAAGGGACCCGTGTGAGTGCATCTCGCGCTTCGGCAAAGGACTCCGCGACGACTGAGGAAACCACGGAGGTGACGACCCCCGCGAAGAAGACGACGCGCGCCAAGAAGGCCACGGCGGACGCGGCTAGCGCCCCCGCCGAGAAGAAGTCTGCCGCGAAGAAGTCTGCCGCGAAGAAGGCTCCCGCGAAGAAGACAACCCAGAAGGACGCCGCCGCCGAGGTCGCCGAGGAGAAGGCTCCCGCGAAGAAGGCCCCGGCTAAGAAGGCAGCTGCCAAGAAGACGACGAAGAAGGACGCCGCCGCCGAGGTCGTTGAGGAGAAGGCTCCCGCGAAGAAGGCCCCGGCCAAGAAGGCAGCTGCGAAGAAGACGACGAAGAAGGCCGACACCGAGGAGAAGGCTGCCAAGAAGCCTCGCGGACGCAAGAAGAAGGAAGAAGAGGTCGTCGAAGAGGTCGTTCCTGAGATCGAGGACACCGAGGGCGTGGACTTCGAACCCACGGGTGAAGACCTTGAGGATCCGGAGCTTGAGGCTGACACCGACGACGAGGAAACGGCTGACGCTGAGGAAGATTCCGAGGACGAAGACGCCAAGGTCTCCGAGGGCGCTGCTCTGCGCGAGCGGACCAACGCCGGCATTCACGTGAAGGGCGGCTTCGTCGTCTCCGACTCTGACGAGACCGACGAGCCTATCCAGCAGGTGACGGTTGCCGGTGCGACCGCGGACCCGGTCAAGGACTATCTCAAGCAGATCGGCAAGGTCTCGCTGCTAAACGCCGAGCAGGAAGTTGACCTGGCGCGCCGTATTGAGGCTGGTCTATACGCCGAGTACAAGCTGAAGAACCAGGCCGATGAGATGACCAGCCGCGAGCGACGTGAACTGCACTTCCTGGCGCAGGACGGTCAGCAGGCGAAGAACCACCTGCTCGAGGCGAACCTTCGACTCGTTGTTTCGCTTGCCAAGCGCTACACCGGTCGCGGTATGCAGTTCCTGGACCTGATCCAGGAAGGTAACCTGGGCCTTATTCGCGCTGTCGAAAAGTTCGATTACACGAAGGGCTACAAGTTCTCGACCTACGCCACGTGGTGGATTCGTCAGGCAATCACCCGCGCGATGGCGGACCAGGCTCGCACGATCCGCATCCCTGTGCACATGGTCGAGGTTATCAACAAGCTTGCGCGCGTCCAGCGCCAGATGCTCCAGGATCTGGGTCGCGAACCCACTCCCGAGGAACTGGCAAAGGAACTCGACATGACCGCCGAGAAGGTTGTCGAAGTTCAGAAGTATGGTCGCGAGCCGATTTCGCTGCACACGCCTCTCGGCGAGGACGGCGACTCGGAGTTCGGTGACCTCATCGAGGACTCCGAGGCCATCGTGCCTGCGGACGCCGTGTCCTTTACCCTGCTGCAGGAGCAGCTCCACCACGTCCTGGACACGCTGTCCGAGCGTGAAGCCGGCGTTGTGTCGATGCGCTTCGGCCTGGGCGACGGCCAACCGAAGACTCTCGATGAGATCGGCAAGGTCTACGGCGTGACGCGCGAGCGTATCCGTCAGATTGAATCCAAGACCATGTCGAAGCTGCGCCACCCCTCGCGTTCGCAGGTTCTGCGCGACTACCTCGACTGACGCGCTATTGACACATTCGAGGGCCGGGAACAAACGTTCCCGGCCCTCGTGACAACATCGTCACAATGCGTGCATGTGCGGGTGGCATCGTCGCGTAGTGAGGCTTTAGTAGGGCAGGATAATCACATGCTTGAGGGTGCACTGATTCTCGTTTTGACCGTCGTTCTGGTACTCGTCGTCGCTGGCGGCGTTGTCGCTGTCCTGGCGTTGTCGCGCCGTAGCGCGGACGAGTGGAAGGGCGTCATCAAGCGAGAGAGCGAAGAGATCGCCGATGAGGTGAAGACCCATCACTCGCTACCCAAGCGTGCCTCCTCCTCACCAGACGGACCCGTGGTACCGCGTACGGCGTCCCTGCACTCGCTCCTGCAAAGCGCTGACTCGAAGAGCGCCTACTTTGACGCTGACCGCCTACCCGGCATCGACCGCCTCGAAACTGTGACCGACCGTGTCAGCGAGCGTCTTGACCGCGGACGTCGCCATGCTGATGGCGGCGCACAGGCGACACAGGAGTCAGCGCAGGCCTAAGTTCGTGATGCCGCACTCAGGTTTTCTGTGAAGAGCGTCCATAGGGGATAATGGCCCTATGGACGCTTTTATTTCCTCCCTTCAGTCGCCGTGGGCGGTTGTTATCGCCCTGGCGGTCGCCGTGCTCATCGGTGTGCTTATTCGCGTCGCCGTGACGTCACGGCGCCGTTCTTCCGATGACGTGACCCTTCAGCCACAGGTTCAGGCCCCGGCTGGTGCTCCGTCTGAGGCTCCCGCCGAGACACCGAGTGATGACACGGACCAGCCTCGTGCGGGTCCGGTAGATGAGCTCGAGCCCACCCCCGAGCAGAGCCCCGAGGCTCCCGCAACCCCGGCCTCGTCCATCGAGCGCCCCGAACCCGTGCGCGGCCGCATGGAGCGCCTGCGCGAACGCCTCGCGTCTTCCGGCTCGCTTGGGCGTGCGATCCTCGGCGTTCTCAGCCGCGGCCAGCTCGGTGCCGCCGACTGGGAGGAGATCGAGGAATCCCTCCTCATCGCTGACCTTGGCCTCGAGGCCACTGACACGCTGATGGACGCCCTCAAGCGTCGCGTCGCGGTCGAGTCCGTGACTGACGAAGCGCGCATCCGCGAAATCCTTCGCGAGGAGCTCCTGGCCCTCGTCGATCCCTCCATGGATCGCTCTCTCAACCTCGAGCGCCCCGAGGTCGACGGCTCCGTCAAGCCCGCGGTCGTCCTGATGGTCGGTGTGAACGGTACAGGAAAGACCACGACCGTTGGCAAGCTCGCGCGCATCCTCGTCGCGGAAGACAAGTCCGTGATTCTGGGTGCCGCCGATACCTTCCGCGCGGCCGCCGCCGATCAGCTGGCGACGTGGGGCGAGCAAGTTGGTGTCGATGTCGTGCGCAGCGACCGCGAGGGTGCAGACCCTGCCTCTGTTGCTTTCGAAGCCGTGCGCGAAGGTGTCGAGCGTGACGTCGACGTCGTTCTCGTCGACACCGCGGGACGCCTGCAGAACAAGTCCACGCTGATGGACGAGCTCGGCAAGATCAAGCGCGTCATGACCAAGCAGGCCCCGGTCTCCGAGGTACTCCTGGTGCTCGACGCGACCACCGGCCAGAACGGCATGAAGCAGGCCGAGGTCTTCGCGGAAGCTACCGGCGTGACCGGCATCGTTCTGACGAAGCTCGACGGTTCCGCCAAGGGCGGCATCGTCGTGTCCGTCCAGCGTGCGCTGGGTGTTCCCGTGAAGTTCGTCGGCCTCGGCGAGGGTGCCGACGATCTGGCCCCCTTCGATCCGCAGGGCTTCGTCGACGCGATCGTGGGTTCCGCGCAGGGCTGAACCCCACCACCATGACGCGTACCTCGGCCCCGGTGAGACGACTCCCGGGGCCGAGGTGCGCTAACCTGTGCCTAGTACAGCCGCCATCTTGGGAGTAAACACGTGTTTGGAAACCTGTCAGATCGTCTGAGCCAGTCGTTCCGTAGCCTGCGCAGCCGCGGCGTCCTGACCGAGTCGGACGTCGATCACGCGATTTCCGACATTCGTCGCGCCCTCATCGACGCGGACGTTGCGCTCCCCGTCGTTCGCCAGTTCACCACGCAGGTGCGCGAAAAGGCCTACGGCGCAGCCCGCTCCAAGGCGCTCAACCCGGGCCAGCAGGTCGTCTCCATCGTGCACGAGGAACTCGTCGAGATCCTCGGTGGTGCCACGCGTGAGCTGAACTTCGCAGAGTCCGGCCCGACCGTCTTCATGCTCGCCGGCCTCCAGGGCGCCGGTAAGACCACGCTCGCCGGAAAGCTGGGTAAGTGGCTGCGCGAGGAAGGCAAGACCGTCCTCCTCGTCGCCTCCGACCTCCAGCGCCCCAACGCCGTCCAGCAGCTCCAGGTTGTCGGTGAGCGAGCCGGCGTCAAGGTGTGGGCACCCGAGCCCGGTAACGGCGTGGGTAATCCCGTCGAGGTCGCGCGTAGTGGCGTCGAGTTCGCCCGCCAGAGCGGCATCAACGTGGTCATCGTCGATACGGCCGGCCGCCTGGGCGTCGACCAGGAGATGATGGAGCAGGCGATCGCCATCCGCGATGCCGTGAACCCCCACGAGATCATGTTCGTCCTCGACGCCATGGTCGGTCAGGACGCGGTCTCCACCTCCACGGCCTTCCGCGATGGCGTCGGCTTCACGGGCGTCGTCCTGTCCAAGCTTGATGGCGATGCGCGCGGTGGTGCCGCACTGTCCGTTCGCGGCGTGACCGGCGCGCCGATTCTGTTTGCCTCGACGGGCGAGGGCCTCGACGACTTTGAGCGCTTCCACGCCGACCGTATGGCCGGTCGTATCCTCGACATGGGTGACATCCTCACCCTCATTGAGCAGGCCGAAAAGAAGATGGATGCCGAGGAGGCGGAGAAGGTTGCGGCCAAGGCGATGGCCGGCCAGCTCACCCTTGGCGACTTCCTGAGCCAGCTGCAGCAGATCAAGAAGCTCGGCTCGATGAAGAAGATGCTCGGCATGATCCCGGGCGCCGCCCAGATGCGCGAGCAGATCGAAAACTTCGATGAGCGCGAGGTCGATCGTGTGGAGGCTATCGTCCGCTCGATGACCCCGGCCGAGCGCGAGGACGTGTCGATCCTTAACGGCTCGCGTCGAGCGCGTATCGCACGCGGTTCCGGCACGACTGTCACCGAGGTGAACCAGCTCGTCCAGCGCTTCGAGGCTGCGCGCGAAATGATGGCGCAGATGGGCCAGATGGGCGGTGGCGTGCCCGGTATGGGCGCACTGCCCGGCCGCGGCGGCAAGGCGAAGCAGAAGGCCAACGCCCGCAAGGCTCAGGCCCAGCGTGCTCGCATGAAGAAGAGCGCACGCTCCGGTAACCCCGCGAAGCGCCGGCAGCAGGAGCTGGAGGCCATGCTGCCTCCGTCTGAGCGCAGCGCGCCCCAGGGTTCCTCCTTCGGTGTTGCCCAGGAGGCCCCCGCTCCGCGTCCGACGATCGACGATCTGCCGGATGACGTCAAGCGCATGCTTGGCCAGCTCTGAGGCATGGAGTTCTCCGGCCTCGCCCTGTGGGCGGATAGCGCAGCCGAGCGCCCGTCGTGGGTGCGTGGCACTTGGCGTGTCGACGGGGGAGTTATCCGTCGTGTCAGCGAGGAGCAAAGCGCGCCGTCGGTGGGATTTATTGTCCCCGGCTTGGTGGATACGCATTGCCACATCGGGTACTCGGACACCGGTTCGGTAGACGAGGCCGAGATGGTCGAGCAGGCGCGCGCGACGCTCGCGAGCGGCGTGACCGTCGTACGTGACTGTGGCGTGCCGGTCGATAACTCGCCTGCCGCTCGCGCGACCGGCCTGCACCTGATCCGCTGTGGTCGCCATGTTGCGCGCCCGAAGCGCTACATGCGCGACCTACCGCTGGATGTCGGCGATCAGCGCGAGCTGCCCGCGGTCCTCGCGTCGATGGCTCACTCCTCCGACGGGTGGGTCAAGATCGTCGGAGACTGGATCGACCGCAGCGGCGGTGCAGACTCGGACCTCATGCCCCTGTGGGACCCCGCCGTCCTGAACGATGCGGTTGCCGCCGTGCACGAGGCCGGGGCACGGATCGCCGTTCACGCCTTCTCGCATGGTGTCATTGACTCGCTCATCGAGGCCGGCGTCGACGACATCGAGCACGGTAGCGGTATCGATGCGGATCAAGCCAGCGAGATCGCCGCTCGCGGTATCGCGGTGACGCCGACGCTGCGACAGGTTGAGCTCTTCAAGGAGTTTGCGGCTCAGGCGGGGGAGAAGTACCCCGTCTACGCGGCCACCATGCAAGGGATGTACGACATGCGGCGCGAACACTTCCAGATGCTCGTTGACTCCGGCGTCCAGCTCCTGATGGGCACTGACTCGGGTGGCTACCAAGATCATGGAACTATCGGCGGTGAGATCGACCTGTGGCTCCAGTGGGGTGCGCCCCGCGAGTTCACCATCGATGCAGCCACGTGGGTGAGCCAGCGCTACCTCGGCTACCCCGGCCTCGTCGACGGCGGGAGCGCCGACTTCCTGATCCTGGACGAGGATCCGAGAAAAGACCCACTGGCGCTGTCCAAGCCCGTGCGGGTATTCCTCGATGGAGTGAGCGCGTGGGAGCGTCCTTCCGCCTGACGTGTTCGCAGTGATCGATTTAACCGATTCGAGCGACACAGCGCACGTCCCTGACTTGGGATTCAGGCGCGAAATATGGCATAATCGCTAGCTGTACCCGGCGGTTCGTAGACCCTCTCACTGCGTGCCGTCGTGTCCCGGTCCAATGCGACCCCTGTGTTTCCCACCTCGGGACGCAAAGGTCCACACCAATCTGAAATGGAGAGACCACTCAAGTGGCAGTTCGAATTCGCCTGAAGCGCGTGGGTAAGATCCACGCCGCCCAGTACCGTGTTGTCGTTGTCGATTCGCGCAAGAAGCGTGACGGCCGCGTCATCGAAGAGGTCGGCTACTACGATCCTCAGCCCAACCCGTCGATCATCCGCATTGACTCCGAGCGCGCCCAGTACTGGCTCGGCGTTGGCGCTCAGCCCTCCGACCAGGTCCGCAACCTGCTGGTCCTGACCGGTGACATCGCCAAGTTCAACGGCAAGGCCGACGCGGTTTCCCGCGTCGTCGTCTCCGAGGCTGACAAGGCCGCCCAGGCCGAGCAGGCCATCAAGGATGCCGAGGCTGCAGCCGAGAAGTCCAAGGCCGCTGCTTCCGCCAAGAAGGCCGAGGAAGAGGCCGCCGCTGCCGCAGCCGCTGCTGAGGCCGAGGCCGGCGAGCAGGCTTCCGAAGAGGCCGCCGGAGAGGATGCCTGAGCATGCTCGCCGACGCGTTGGAGCACCTGGTCAGCGGCATCGTTGACCACCCCGAAGATGTCGAGGTGACGCCTCGTTCCATGCGACGTGGCCAGCTTCTTGAGGTTCGTGTGAACCCCGAGGATCTGGGTCGCGTCATCGGACGCGGCGGTCGGACGGCTCGCGCGCTGCGCACCGTCATGGGTGCGCTGTCCACGCGTGGCACTGTCCGAGTTGACGTCGTCGACACGGATCGCGAGTAAGACTCGCACACGTCGCGAAGGGGTCCGGCATCGCCGGGCCCCTTCGTTGTATCCTTCGGGGGAGTCCCCGTTTATCGTCAGGAGAACACATGCAGCTCACAGCCGCTATCGTCGGACCCGCCCACGGATTGCGTGGAGAGGTCATCGTGGACGTGCGCAGCGACGACCCGGAGGTCCTGGCACCGGGCGCGCGCTTGGATGTTGCAGGACAGAAGCGTCAGCTCACGGTGCGTTCCGTGCGGGTACACAAGGATCGCGTGCTGGCCTCGTTTGACGAGTGCGGTACGCGCGAGGAGGCCGAGGCTCTGCGCGGTGCGCGTCTGCTCGTCGACGCCCATCCTGAAGAGGACGCCTGGTATCCCCACGAACTCAAGGGACTTGAGGCGCGTACGCCTTCCGGTGACGTCCTTGGAACGGTGAGTGGGCTGACGCCTGGGGCGGCACAGGATCTCCTGCTCGTCGCTACTGATCGAGGCACCGTCATGGTTCCTTTCGTGACGGCGCTCGTCCCGACAGTCGACGTTGAGGGCGGTGTCGTCATCATTGACGCCCCTCCGGGGCTTTTTGACGACGAGGCCGTCTCGGAGCGCGAGGATCACTAAGCTCGTGCGTTTCGATCTCATCTCTATTTTCCCTGACTATTTCGCGCCACTGCGGCTGTCCCTCATGGGCAAAGCGGAGGACGCCGGGCTTGTGCAGCTGCAGGCGCACGACCTGCGAGAGTGGGCGACCGGCAAGCATCGCAGCGTCGATGACACCCCTTACGGTGGTGGCGCAGGCATGGTGATGCGCGCGGATGTGTGGGCGCGTGCCCTCGACGAGGTCCTCGCCATGCCACTCACCAAGCGTGAGGGAGGCGGGGCCCAGGCCTCGTCACGTCGTATTCTCGCGATTCCGACACCCTCGGGAACACCGCTGACTCAGGCACGAGTGGAGGAACTCGCGCACGCCGATCAGATCGTCGTCGCTTGCGGGCGCTACGAGGGTATCGATGCGCGCGTCGCTGAGCACTACCGTGGCGCCGGGGTTGAGGTCGTCGAGTTCTCTATCGGCGACTACGTCCTCAACGGCGGTGAGGTTGCCGCGATGGTTCTGACCGAGGCCGTCGCGCGTCTCCTCGAGGGTTTTATGGGCAACCCGGACTCTCTTGTTGAAGAGTCGCACTCGGGCGCGGGACTTCTTGAGTACCCCGTGTACACCAAGCCGCGAGAGTTTCGCTCGCTCGAAATCCCCGAGGTGCTCCTTGGCGGCAATCATGCGGCGATTGAACGCTGGCGTCGTGACCGAGCGATCGAGAAGACAGCTCGCGTTCGCCCCGATCTCGCGCTGTCGCTGGACGCCGCTTCCCTGTCGGGCGAGGACCGCGCGATGCTGGCTCGCTGCGGTGTTGCCTACCCGCGAGCTGGCGCGGCGGAACGCCTCAACGTACGACAGGCTGAGCTTGAGGACGTCGTCGCAGTCTGTGAGCTTGCGGCGCGCACGTTCCCGGATGCTTGTCCGGAGAACCTGTCCCAGGAAGCGATTGTGGAGCATGTCGCCACGCAGCTCAGCGCCGACGTGTTTGACGCTCTTATTTCCGATCCCAAGCGTCACCGCCTGTTCGTTGCCGAGGTCCCGGGCGGGCTCGTCGGTTACGTACTCACCCACGTCGGACCCGATGCGCTGCCGAGCGACCTCGTACGTCCCGGACGCGTCGATGAGGGGAGCGCGTACCTGTCGAAGTGCTACGTGGACGAGGCGTGGCGGGGAAGCGGTGTTGCGGATGCGCTGATCGAGCGTGCTGTTGCCGATGCCCGCGACATGGGGCATGAGGCCGTTGTCTTGGGCACAAACCGAGGCAATAAGAACGCGCAGGCTTTCTATAAGCGCCACGGCTTCCGCAAGCGTTCGACGCGAACCTTCGACGTCGGTGGAGTGACCAACTATGACGTCGTTATGGTGCGTGATCTCACCGCATAAGGCGCGCTCACACTAGCCCCAGCGTACTTTGTTGTGGGATAATAGCCGAGATTGTGCGCGGTTCATCCTGCCGCAGGGGGACACCAAGGCGCACAATCACACGTCAAATGAGCGGGTTCGACCCGCCCAACCAGGCGCTTCCGACCTGCGGCAGATGCGTCAAGGAGAAGAAATGCAGAAGCTGGACGCCGTTGATGCGGCTTCGCTGCGCGATGACATCCCCTCGTTCCGAGCCGGCGACACCCTCAAGGTGCACGTCAAGGTCATCGAAGGCAACCGCTCTCGTATCCAGGTCTTCCAGGGCGTCGTGATCGCGCGTCGCGGCCACGGTGTGTCCTCCACGTTCACCATCCGCAAGGTCTCCTTCGGTGTGGGCGTCGAGCGTACCTTCCCTGTGCACGCCCCCACGATCGACCACATCGAGGTCGTCACCAAGGGCGACGTGCGCCGCGCCAAGCTCTACTACCTGCGTGAGCGTCACGGCAAGGCCGCGAAGATCAAGGAGCACCGTTCCGGCAAGGCCG
>ERZ1699254.705-NODE-705-length-11316-cov-2.788274_pt1 | contig 11316 bp, 10 predicted proteins | sample MGYA00581522_ERZ1699254 | MGnify/ENA primary metagenome ERZ1699254 (study PRJEB42319, sample SAMD00040329) | human oral metagenome | material: saliva | host: Homo sapiens | study: EMG produced TPA metagenomics assembly of PRJDB4115 data set (Metgenomic analysis of... | reverse complement strand
CGTCTATTCCAAGCAAACCAGGTGTACCGTTGAGTGAAGTACCTGAAGCGATCATGGAAGATAAAATTAAAGCATTCTATATCATGGGTGAAGATACATTACAAACTGAGCCTGATATTAATGCGGTTAAAAAAGCCTTCGAGAAAGTTGAGCTTCTTATCGTTCAAGATATCTTCATGACTCAGACTGCAGCAGAAGCAGATATTTTATTACCTGCGACTTCTTGTGCTGAGCATGAAGGGGTGTATAGTGCCGCCGACCGTGGTTTCCAACGTTTCTATAAAGCGGTTGAACCAACCGGCGATGTCAAGGATGACTGGGTGATCATTAGTGAAATTGCTACGGCAATGGGCTACCCAATGCACTATAACAATACCAAAGAAATTTGGGATGAACTTCGTTCGCTTTGTCCAATTTACAAAGGGGCAACCTACGAAAAAATGGAAGGCTTGGGTTATATCCAATGGCCATGTACTGATGAAGGCCCTGAAGATCAAGGTACAACATACTTGTATAAAGGCCAAATCTTCGACCGTCCGAACGGTAAAGCTGAGTTCTTTGCTTGCGACTGGGAACCACCAATGGAAGATCTCTCTGAAGAATTCCCATTGATACTTTCCACAGTGCGTGAAGTGGGTCACTATTCTTGCCGTTCAATGACAGGTAACTGCCGAGCTCTTGCTGCACTTGCGGATGAGCCAGGATTCGTACAAATGAACGATCAGGATGCCAAAGAATTGGGCATTAAAAACAACGACTTGGTTTGGATTGCCTCATCACGTGGTAAAGTTATTTCTCGCGCAGATGTGAGCACGCGTACTAACAAAGGCGCTTGTTATATGACCTATCAATGGTGGATCGGTAAATGTAACGAATTAACCGCTGAACATTTGAATCCGGGTTCTAGAACGCCGGAATACAAATATAGCGCGGTTCGTATTGATAAAATCGAAGACCAAGCCTGGGCTGAACGCTATGTGGTAACTGAATACGCGAAATTAAAAAATCGCTTAAAAGAAACCGCACTTGTGGCTTGATTAGCGTCATAAATGAATGACGGGCGAACTTAAATGGTTCGCCCGTTTTTTATTGAATTATTTCCTTACGCATTATGAACGCATTTAGCCATCGTTATCCGTAGCTAAAGATAAACAGGAATCCGCAAGTGTTTCACTAAAGCGTAAATCATGTGAGGCAATAAGCATTGGCAACTGTAATTCGCGTAAAAGTGCGGTCAGTTTGGCGATATTTTTTACATCGAGTCCATTCGTTGGTTCATCCAATAATAATACTTTGGGCTGCATCGCCAGTACGCCGGCTAGCGCAGTAAAATTCTGTTCACCACCAGATAAGGTATTCACAGAGCGATCTTTTAATCCAACAATATTTAGACGTTCCAATTGTTGCAATGCAATTTGATAGGCCTCATCTCTGCTCAATCCTTGATTGAGAGGACCAAAGGCCACATCATCAAGTACAGTTGGGCCGAAAAGTTGATCTCCAGCATGTTGGAAACAGATGCCTACCTTTCCACGTAGTGGTACAAAATCTTTTTTTTGTCGACATACATTACCGAACCAGCGAATTTCTCCTTGTTGGTAAGGTATAAAACCTAATAGACAGTGTAATAAGGTTGATTTCCCACAACCAATATCACCTTGTAAAAAAAGGTGATGGCCTTCAGGGAGTTCAAAAGAAAGGTTATCAATAATCACACGCTGCTCGCGCATGATTTGTAATTGTTTGACTTCGAGGACGTTCATCAAGATTTATCCTGTGTTTTTTTCACATCATGCAGCTGAAAGCCACGAGCTTTTAGTGCCATTTCTGTTTTTTCTGCTTTAACGAGTGCATGAATTAATAATAGGGCGACACGCTGCGCCGTGATAAATAAGGTTCTGCCATTAAGTTTTGGCTGGTAGCCACGTGCTCGCATTGCCATATCCATCTTTTTATGTACTTCACTGAACACTGAAATATAGCGAACAGTGAGAACAAAGAGGTGAAGTAGTTTTTCAGGTAATGGCAAACGGCACAATGCTTGCAATAAAAGGCTCTCGTTCATATCAATTAACAAGAGTCGAGTTAAACTTAAAATCAAATTGAAACGTAGTGTGATGAGCAGTGCAAGCTGAATCCCTATTGGATTTAATGCTAAACCTTGTTCGGTGATTTTCCAGCTTAAGGTCAACCAAACAAGCAAAGTGAAAAAATTCAGTTTCAGCCAATATTTGAAATAACCGGCAAGGGATTTTCGATAGCGTATTAGCACAATAAGTAATCCGCCTAATACGACTAGATTAAGGATAATAAGCGTTGAAATATGTGTCATTGTGCTGACGATAAGTCCACACAAAAACACATAAATTAACCGTAAGTGCGGTTGAAAAATAGCAAGAAAATTCATTTCACCACACTGAGCGCTGTTGGATACATTTTGTTTAACAATAAGACCACGCCGACACTGACGATACTGTCGATAATAAATACAGGAATATGTGATATCACCAGAAGCATAATCAGATCGCTATAGGCTTTACCGCCATCTAGAGCTAAGACTAAAGAAGCGAGCAAGGCTGAACCACCAACGCCGATCACGCCAGCACTAATTCCTGCAGTAATTTGAGTGTGACGGGAATTGTCATGCTCAAGTCTTTTTGCAAATAGCCAATGTACAAGAAGGGCGGGTAATGCCATTACGCATAAATTGACACCTAATACAGCAAATCCACCGAAGGAAAAGAGCAGGGCTTGTAGGACTAATGCGATTAAAAAAGCAGGGAAAACGGCCCAGCCAAGAAACAGGCCGGCCATGCCGTTTAAGATGAGATGCACGCTACCAATGCCTACCGGTACATGAATGGTTCCAGCAACAAAAAAAGCAGCGGCAAACAATGCTGTTAGCGGTAATTGCTGCGAATTGAGTCGTTTAAGACCAATCATTACGCAGACTAATGCGACAGCTGCACCACCAAGCAATACGGGTGTATGCAACACACCTTCCGATAAATGCATATTATCTTTCCTTAGCCTTAGATTGCGACGCACGCGTCATCTTTGAGGCTCTAATCAATGCCCATAAGCCAAAAATACCAACAATATAGCCGATACCGCCAATAATATCGTGCAGGTAAATTTTGTCTTTTAATTTAGAAATATCTTCGCGGACCAACATCAATGCATTGTCACTATTATTAGTGGTTTGCGCAGATACTCTGTTGGCAACAATTGAGGCTCGATGTCCTTCTTCACCTTCTATCACTACTTTAATGGCACCTTCGGCAGTGGTATTGATCGGATAGGCAAATTGCCCATCGCGATCCGTTTTGCCTTCCAATAGAGGGGAGTCCTGACCAGCTTGCAAAATCTCCATATAGGTTTCTGCCGCTGGGGTCATATCGGAATAATAGGCTTTGCCAGAAACTGTGCGTCCATCATATTGTGCAAAAACATGCAAACTATGAGCCAATGCTGATGGTGCGCACAGCCAGGTGAAAAGTGCGGTTAAAAATACAACTCTTTTCATTACTTCGCATCAAAAGTCAGCATATATTCAACACTGCGTTCAGTATAGTCAGGGTTTTCTTTAACTGGCTCGTCAAATTCAGCCCAAACTTTGTTATAACCCGCTTTAGGGGTGAATTGTGCGATACCTTTTTCATTGGTTAAGTTGAATGGGTGATCTTCGCCTAAACCCACTTTGATGCCTTGCACTGGTTTACCTTTTACTAACACGAGAATATCGAGTGGTTGTCCCGCTTTCGGTTCACTTTGTGGGATCAATTCATAATCCATGTTGTGTGATTTATTTGCTTGCGCATCCCAGTGTAAAATCGCTTTGCCAAATTTGACTGGATTAACACTAAGCACAGCATCTGGGGCCTGCTGTTTGGTTTTTTCGACATATTTACCGCTTGGCAATTTTGACCAAACGCCATTATCAAAGCGAATAAATGCGATGGCTGCATCAGGGGCAGCAAAGTGTGCTTCGCCTTCTTTAAAGTTTACTGTGGCATTTTGCAATTGGCCTTTAGCATCAAGTAGGCGTACCGCTTTTAATTTGCTTTGAGGATAGGTTTCAGTCTCCTCATGACCAAATTTAACCACATATTGCCCTTTTACATCCTTAACGGGCTCCAACCAAACATTATGTGCATTAGCGAGTGAAGCACCGAATAGTGCAGTGATAAGTAATGCTGTTTTTTTCATGGAAGTTCTCCTTTTCTAACATGTGAATACTGTGATAAAGTATAAAATATGAAGTAACTTCAGAGTCAAGTGTAATTTTTAAAAAATGAAAATTGGTCAGCTAGCCAACATTGTTGGCTGTACGGTGGAAGCTGTACGTTTCTATGAAAAACAAGGATTGATCGAACCAGCCAAGCGAACAAGTGGTAATTTTCGCGTTTATACGGAAGAGCATTTGAAACAACTTTCTTTTATTTGCTATTGCCGCAGTTTGGATATTTCACTGAAAGAAATCAAAATGTTGCTCAATCCTCAATGTGCCACTCAAGAGCAGGAAAGGGAAATTAATGAGTTGCTAGATCGACATATTCGAGAAGTATCAAAACGGATCCATGAATTGGCTCACTTGAGAATTCGCTTAATTCAGCTCAAAGGCAAATGTAGCCAGTTTGAACAAAATAATGATTTAATGAATACTTTATTGCAACATAGCGGCATTAATTTTGTGCCGCTAAAATGATTTCTTGTACGAGTACTAGTAAAAATTTTTCAAACAACGTTTAAATATCGAACAACGAAACACAGAAATGCTGAAAATAAACATCAAAAAAGAGTAAAATTGGAACAGACTGCTTTTTTATTTTAAGGAGAAAATCATGCATGAGATGTCTCTCTGTCAGAATATTATGGAAATTATTGATCAACAACAGAAAAAGCATGAAATCCATGAAGTGACAGATATTTGGCTAGAAATTGGGGCACTGTCTTGTGTCGAGCAAAGTGCGGTAGAATTTTGCTTTGAAATTATGCGCAAAGATACCGTTGCTGAAAACTGTCAGTTACATTTTATTCATTTACCTGCGATTGCATGGTGCTGGCAATGTCAAAAGGAAGTTGAGATTGAAGCCTATCAAGATTGCTGTCCACATTGTCACAGTGCATGTTTACAACGTCGAAGTGGCACCGAATTTAGAGTGAAAGAAATTGCCGTAAAATAGCAAGACGTCTAAATTGGCAAATTTAACCTGATCTTTTGAATATAAAATACGCTAACTACTTGATAGTATGTATTTATCTCTCTTCAAAGAATATATTTAAGATAGAGAATATGGTATTCTAACGCATGTGAATTACCATAGATTCTAAGTATTTACAGAATAAACGAAAAATTATTGAGGTGACTTATGTGTACAACCTGTGGCTGTGGCCATCCAGACCAAGTCAGAATCGGAGAATTACCGCATGTTCATAATGATTCCAATGCGCAACATGCAACAAAACTACCTAATTTTTCTCACTCCTCCTTCCGCATGCCAGACTCTCCGCAACAAGAAGAAACCCAGCAACGATTACTGAAAGTAGAACAAGATATTCTCGGCGCAAACAATCAATTAGCCGATATGAATCGTCGCTTTTTCGCGAATCAGCATATTTTGGCGCTTAATCTTGTTTCAAGTCCTGGTTCAGGTAAAACAACTTTGTTAACGACCACATTAAATGCATTAAAAAATGACTATCCTTGTTATGTGATCGAAGGGGATCAACAAACAGAAAATGATGCAGATCGTATTCGTCAAACGGGTGTGCCAGCGATTCAAGTTAATACGGGCAAAGGTTGTCACTTAGATGCACAAATGATTGGTAATGCATTGGTGAAATTGCAGCCTCAGGAAAATAGTCTGATGTTTATTGAAAATGTCGGAAACCTAGTCTGCCCATCAGAGTTTGATTTAGGCGAACACGCCAAAGTGGTGATCTTATCTGTGACAGAAGGCGAAGATAAACCACTCAAATATCCACATATGTTTGCGGCTTCGAAATTAATGATTTTAAACAAAGTAGATTTACTGCCGTACTTAAATTTCGATGTGGAAAAATGTATTGCTTATGCGAAACAAGTGAATCCAACAATTGAGGTTATCCAGTTGTCTTCTCAAAGTGGAGAAGGGTTACAGCAATGGCTAGACTGGTTAAAAGCGCAAGAACGATAGGAGCATCAAATGCAGTTTGTTGATGAATTTCGTGATCCTGAACTGGCTAAAAGTTTGTTACAGCGACTACAAAAAGTAATGGAAAACCAACCGCACTTTACGCCAGAAAATCCGTTATATCTGATGGAGGTCTGTGGCGGACATACTCATACCATTTTTAAATTTGGGCTGGATCGTTTATTACCCAAAAGTATTGAATTTATTCACGGTCCAGGCTGCCCGGTGTGTGTATTACCGATGGGGCGAATTGATGTATGTATTGAGATTGCTCGTCGTCCAGAAGTAATTTTCTGTACTTTCGGTGATGCCATGCGAGTACGAGGACGTTTAGGTTCATTATTAGAAGCCAAAGCACAGGGGGCTGATGTTCGAATCGTTTATTCACCGCTCGATGCATTGAATATCGCATCAAATAATCCTGATAAAAAAGTGGTATTCTTTTCACTCGGTTTTGAAACGACGATGCCGAGTGCTGCAATTACCTTGCAACAAGCGAAAAAACAGCAGGTAAAAAACTTTTTTGTGGTATGTCAAAATATCACTATCATCCCAACATTACACAGCTTATTGTCACAAGGACAAGTCAAAATTGACGGCTTTCTTGCACCAGGTCATGTAAGCATGGTGATTGGTTCTGAACCTTATCAGGAATTGTGTGACACCTATCACAAGCCTTTTGTGATCACCGGTTTTGAGCCTTTAGATATCCTACAAGCAATTTTAATGTTGGTGACACAGATTGTTGAAAAACGCTGTGAAGTGGAAAATCAGTATAAACGTATCGTACACCAACATGGCAATGAGTTAGCACAACAGGCAATCAGTGAAGTGTTCCGCTTGAAAGCCAGCAGTGAATGGCGTGGATTAGGCGAAATTGCAGAATCTGGCGTAGAACTGACAGATGATTATCAATGCTTTGATGCAGAAGCGCATTTTGCTTGTCAGCCACATCAAGTTGCCGATGATCCTGATTCTCGCTGCGGCGATGTATTAATCGGAAAATGTAAGCCAGCGGATTGCCCATTATTTGCTAAAAAATGTAATCCTGACAATGCCTATGGTGCATTGATGGTATCTTCCGAAGGGGCATGTGCGGCCTATTATCAATACAGACGGGAATAAAACAATGACTGATTTTATTACAATGGCACACGGAAATGGCGGTGCCACAATGCAAGAGTTGATCCGCGATTATTTTGTTGAGGCATTTGATAATCCAATACTTTCACAAGGTGAAGATCAGGCTCGTATTGCTTTACAAGAGTTAAATGCTTTAGGTGGAACATTGTCATTTTCTACCGATAGCTTTGTGATTGATCCGATTTTTTTCCCAGGTGGAGATATTGGTAAACTCGCTGTTTGTGGCACCGCTAACGATGTCGCGGTATGCGGTGCCGTACCAAAATATTTATCCTGTGGGTTTATTTTGGAAGAAGGCTTACCACTAGAAACTTTAAAAAAATTGATTCAATCGATGGCAAAAGCCTGCCAGTCAGCCGGTATTCAAGTGGTTACCGGTGATACCAAAGTAGTACAAAAAGGCGCGATAGATAAAGTGTTTATCAATACAGCAGGTATTGGAGTGATTCCAAACGGACTCGACTGGGGCGTGCATCGCATTCAGCCTGGTGATCAGATTATTGTCAGTGGTACTTTGGGGGATCATGGAGCAACCATTTTGAATTTACGCGAAAACCTCGGTATTCAAACGGATTTACGCAGTGATTGTGCTGTGCTTGCACCGCTCATTGATTGCATTCGTCCAATTGAAGGGGTGAAAGCTGTACGTGATGCGACCCGTGGTGGTGTGAATGCAGTACTTCACGAATTTGCACAGGCACAAAAAGTAGGGATTCAAATTGATGAAACGGTATTACCAATTCGTCAGGAAGTACGTGGTATTTGCGAATTACTCGGTTTGGATGCGTTGAATTTTGCTAATGAAGGCAAATTGGTGATTGTGGCGGACAAAGAAAAAACAGCTGAAATTCTGACCGCACTTCGTAGCCATCCATTAGGTGAAAATGCGGCCGTAATCGGCGAGGTAACGACTGATGGTAAAGTTCGAGCAGTTGGTCTTTTCGGTCAAAGTCGTTTATTAGACCTACCACGCAACGAACCTTTACCACGAATCTGTTAAGCAAAAACCGGTTTAATTTAAAATTAAACCGGTTTTAGTTTGTAAATTGATATGTGTGAGAAGAGTGCTATTTTTTCCAAATAACGTGGAATTCACGATCTTCTTCTCGGTGTGAAATTAAGAATTTCGCAAACACATCATCCATTTCATCTTTCTTATTTACTAATCCGACCCAAACTTCAGCAAAAGCCTCAGGATCGATTAACACCCCAATTTCTTGTTCCCAATCATCGGCAGTTTCGACAAACTCGACTGCACCACGATCTTCAAATTGCAGATTGAATAGCATAATATCAGCGGGATCGAGATTTTCGCCTGCCATCTCTAAGAAAATATCATAAGCAAGATCAATCGCTGCATCAGGATCGAGTTTTTGAATATCAGTTGTCATTGGGTTTTCCTTCATCAAGTCAATTGCGCGTATGATACCGCAAGAAACAGAAAACAAAAAGTGCGGTAAAATTCATCATTATTTTTGACCGCACTTATTTTTAGTTGCTATAACTAGCCCGTATTTCGCATACCAGCAGCGATACCTGTGATGGTAATCATCAAGGCTTGTTCGACATCAGGGCTTGGGTTTTCAGGCGATTCACGGAAACGACGGAGCAATTCCACTTGAAGGAGATTGAGCGGATCCGTATAAACATTACGTAATGCAATAGAATCTGCGATCCATGGCAAGTCCGCCATTAATTCATCTTTGTGAGAAAGCGAAAGCACGGTTTTAATATCGGCATTCAGTTGATTACGCAGATTTTCACCTAAGTACCAAAGCTCTTTTTTCACTAAGTTGTGATCATATTGCTCAGAAAGCCAAGTATCGGTTTTACTGAACACCATTTCTAACATACCCACACGAGTAGAGAAGAATGGCCACGCTTTACACATTTCTTCAATAATATGACCTTTGCCTTCATCTACAATTTTTTGAATTGCCGCACCCGCACCCAGCCATGCCGGTAGCATTAAGCGGTTTTGCATCCAAGCAAAAATCCATGGAATGGCACGTAAGCTTTCTACGCCACCATTTGGATTACGTTTTGCAGGGCGAGATCCAAGTGGCAGTTTAGACAGTTCTTGTTCTGGTGTGGCACTACGGAAATAAGGTACGAAGTCTTTATCACCACGAACAACACTACGGTAAATGTCACATGAAGTAGCGGAAAGCTCATCCATCACAGCACGCCATTCTGCTTTTGGTTCTGGTGGTGGAAGTAAGTTTGCTTCTAAAATTGCACTCGCGTAAAGATCAAAGGTTTCAACCGCAACTTCGGGTAAACCAAGTTTAAAGCGGATCATTTCCCCTTGTTCAGTCACACGTAAACCATTTTTGAGTGAGCGCGGAGGTTGGGAAAGTAATGCTGCATGTGCAGGCGCACCACCACGACCGATTGTACCACCACGACCATGGAATAAGGTGAGTTCGATGCCTAGTTCTTCGGTGAGATTAACTAAGGCTTCTTGTGCACGATATTGTGCCCACGAAGCAGCCATCATTCCCGCATCTTTTGCCGAATCCGAATAGCCAATCATCACCATTTGACGATTATTGATCACGCCACGATACCAACCTACATTGAAAAGTTGAGTCATGACTTTTTCAGCTGCATCTAAATCGTCTAAGGTTTCAAATAGTGGCACAACAGGAATGTGATATGGCACACCCGCTTCTTTTAAGAGTAAATGAACAGCTAAAACATCAGAGGCACTGCGTGCCATCGAAATAACATAACACGCAATGACACCTTGTTTTTGTTGAGCAATGACTTTGCAAGTATCTAAAATTTCTTTGGTTTCAGGCGATGGTGTCCAGTTTTGCGGAATTAATGGACGGCGCGAGCTTAATTCTCGAATTAAGAAAGCCTGTTTATCGTCTTCTGTCCATTGAGAGTAATCGCCTAAACCAATATAGCGTGTGATTTCAGCAATGGCATCGGTATGACGTGTGCTTTCTTGGCGAATATCCATTTGAGAAAGTGTCACGCCAAAACAACTAATACGGTGCAAAATATTCAACAATGAACCATTTGCAATAATGCGCATACCGCATTGAATTAAAGATTGATAACAATCGTAAAGTGGTTCCCAAAGTTGATTATCTTCTAAAATAATCTCGCTTTCGGATACGCGCGGTGTGCGATCTGATAGGAGATCATCAAAATAAGCTAATGTAGCTGTAAGCTGATTGCGTAAATTTTTCACCACGAAACGATAGGGTTCTAAATGCTCGCCATATTTAGCACGAAATTCATCGCTACATTTCACCATTGAAAGTTCATAAGCTAATTTGCTGATGTCTTGTAAGAATAAATCCGCCGCTTTCCAACGGGCAAAATAAAGTACTTTTTTGGTGATTTGTGCGGTGACAAATGGATTTCCATCACGGTCGCCACCCATCCAAGAGGAAATGCGTACGGGTTTTAATCCTACTGGCAAATCGTAACCTAAAAATTCACGGGCGGTTTCGTTTAGTTGACGTAAAAATTCTGGAACAGCTTGCCACAAACTGTTTTCCAACATCGCAAAGCCCCATTTGGCTTCATCAAATGGCGTTGGGCGAACAGTACGAATTTCGTTGGTATGCCATGCCAACGCAATTAACTGCATCAAACGACGTTGTAAGCGGAATTTTTCACCCTCAGTTAAATCATCGTGCTCTAATTGTTCTAAACATTTATTGATCTCAACATGTTTATGCACTAAAGAACGACGGGTTACTTCGGTTGGGTGAGCGGTTAAAACAAGTTCAACCAGTAATTTTTCAACGGTTTGAATGACTAACTCAACAGGCGTATTTTGCGCTTTCAAGCGGGCGAAAAGTGCACCTAAAGCGCGATTACCTAAGGTTTCATCATAGTCGTGACGAGAAATCGTTTGATATTGTTCTGCAATATTGGTGAGGTTTAAGAATTGACTAAAGGCACGAGCCACAGGTAAAACATTTTCAGTTGAAATATGAGCGAGTTTATCCAGTAACTGCTCTCGGGCTTGTTC
>ERZ1699254.699-NODE-699-length-11365-cov-5.235540_pt1 | contig 11365 bp, 6 predicted proteins | sample MGYA00581522_ERZ1699254 | MGnify/ENA primary metagenome ERZ1699254 (study PRJEB42319, sample SAMD00040329) | human oral metagenome | material: saliva | host: Homo sapiens | study: EMG produced TPA metagenomics assembly of PRJDB4115 data set (Metgenomic analysis of... | reverse complement strand
ATACTATAAATCTGTTTTTGAGAGCTTTTTGTCAATCGTAATTGAAGATTTGAAGTATCTTCATAATCATCTTCAACATCAAGAAATTTACTACCCTTATTTTTGAATGCTTCTCTTAGTGACAATTTTCTAGTTTGAAAAGCACTACAAATCCATACCCAATCAGACACCCAATTCAATAGAGTAACTTTAATATCTTTATCATTTGGATAGATTTGTTTATAACCATCTTTAATATATTTATCTTCTTTTTCTAGGATTGAATTTTCCATTATTTTGCCTTTCAGTTAATATTTATACCATTATATAATAATTTTTAAAACTAATCAATAAGAAAAAGGAAAATCATTTTTGACTTTCCTTTTCTTTATTTTTTGTTATTTCATTTACTAACTCTTTAAAGATTGGATTATTCTTCAACCCATCAGGTGAGTTAGCAACAATTCTATCTAATTCTTTATTCATTCAATACCTCTTAAAATAAATAAAGAGAACAAGAACTGTTCTCTTACCTAACCATGCCTACGGGACTCGAACCCGTACCTTCTCAGTCACAGTGAGATATGCTAGCCTATTAACACTAAGACAAGATGCACTCGGAGAGACTCGAACTCTCACGTCCTTTCGGACACTAGGGTCTAAGCCTAGCGTGTCTGCCATTCCACCACGGGCGCTAGATGCTTACATTCGTAAGCGCTGTAATAAACGATAAGGCGTTTTATACAGAAATGCTCTGTATTGGATTTGAACCAATGACATCTAGTTTGTAAGACTAGTGCTCTCCCCCTGAGCTAACAGAGCAAAATTATTTAACGGGTCGGAGGCATCTAATCCCGACCTTTGATTCAACAAATCAATAATAACAAAATATGTAGAATGATGATATGTTTAATATAATATAGAATAAGGAGTTATCAAATAATGAGTAATGTATTTACGATAACAACTGAATTAAAATTGAATAAAGAATATAATCAGTTAGTTAGTAAATACATTTCTGATTATATTGAAATATTCAATAAAATTCAGAGATTAACATTTCATAGAATTAAAAACTATCATATTAAAAATGGTAAAATCACTTTAGACGATAGAAATATTATTCATGCTCAATTAAAAGAAGAGTTTAATCTTACTAGTAGAGCTATTGATGCAATATTAAGTAATATGTTGGGTCGTTTTGAATCTATCAAAGAATTAAAAGAGTTTGAAAGAAAAAGCTTAGAAAGAAAAATATTTAGTCTTGAAAAAGAACTCTCTAAGCTAAAAGATGAAAGAACTTTACAAAGAATTAACTTAAATAATAATTCTAAAGCTTTCAATTTTACTAAATACAAAAATCTAAAAATTAAAATTTATTGGAAACAAAACAGATTAAATACTAAAAAGCAAAAACTTAAAAATCTTGAAAAAGAAATTGAGACCAGTAAATATAAAGTATGTTTTGGCACTAAGAATTTACTTCAAAAAGATTATAGAAAATTTATTAAGAAAAGGGATAGTGAAATCTATTTCTTAGGTAGAGCTGGCGATAGGAGTTGTTGTAATAATAATTTTCAAGTAGAGTATAACTCTAAAATCAATCAATTCTATTTTAAAATCAGAAAAGAAATTGATTTAGAAGATGATAAATTTGTTTATGGTCAATTTAATTTTAATAATAAAAATTATACCAATTTATTAAAAAATCTACTTAGAACTAAAGAAAGTGCTTTAACTTATAGAATTAAAGTCAAAGATAATAAAGTGTTACTTCAAATCATATATAACTTTGAACATAATAAAGATTTATGTGTAACTAGAAATAGTTATGGAGTAGTAGGAGTAGATTTTAACAAAGGTTTTGTTTCAGTAAGTGAAACTGATAAATATGGGAACTTAATAAATACTTTTAATATAGATTATCAATATAGCAAAGGTAATCAAACAACTAGAGATTTTCAAAATATAGCAACAAGATTGAAAGATTATTGTTTGAATGTTGGAAAAGATTTAGTTATAGAAAAACTTAATTTTACTAAAAAGAAAGATAATTTAATTAGTAAAAGGGGTAAAAAATATAATAAGATGTTATCAACACTTGCTTATTCTAAATTTGATTCTATTATAACTTCTAAATATGCTAAAAACAGAATTTTCTTACATAAAGTTAATCCAGCATGGACGAGTTGGATTGCGAAACAAAAATATTGTCCGAAAATGAAATTAAATATACACTCTGGAGCTTCTTATGTTATTGCTCGTAGAGGTATGTTTCTAAAAGATAAAGCAAAATAACATAGTATTTCTGCTTAACCAGAATAAGACCAAGTGATTGATGTCTGGCTCTGTGTGGAAATTCAAATTAAAATAACTTTTCATTTTTCTTTAAAGTTGTAAATCCCACGTGGTGAAACTTAAAAGAGAATGAAATTAAAATGTTCATCTGAATTAAGATGAAATAGTCATTGTGGTCACGGACGAAAAACAATCTTGAATTATGGAATATACACTATTCTACAATTCTTGTACCACAAGCCAGCGCAATAACCACTTTGCTACGAAGCCATATTTTATTAACTGGAGTAGCTGGATTCGAACCAGCAAACCCTGGATTCAAAGTCCAGTGACTTTACCTAAATTTGTCTATACTCCAATATATTGCTCCTAAAGGAATTGAACCTTTATCTCCGGATTCGTAGTCCGGCGTCATATCCATTAAACTAAGAAGCATTTATATTGTATTGTCCGAACAAGAATTGAACTTGTAATTAGCCGTTATCAGCAGCTTGTGATACCATTTCACCATCGGACACTAATCTTTATCATAATTAAATCCTTTAATAACTAAAGTCATTACAATAAAATAAATAATTGTTGAGATAATCAAGAAGATTACAGTATCATAAATAATTGTAAGAATAACACTTGCAATAGGAATTGTAATTACAAATGCTATAATCAAAGATAAGATATATTTTTTAAAATTACTCATAATATAAATCCTTTCAATTCAAGCAATTTAATATTGCTTTATCTAGGTGACAGGATTCGAACCTGCGGCCCCGTGCTCCCAAAGCACGTGCGCTACCAAACTGCGCTACACCTAGTAATTTAAAATTGCGAAGGTCGGACTCGAACCGACAACTTTGGGTTATGAGCCCAACGTTATACCTTTTCACTACCTCGCCTTATATGGACAACGAGAGTCGAACTCGCACCAATAGGTTGGAAGCCTATCATACTACCATTATACTATGTCCACTTAATATTTAATTTATAATTCCTTTAATGGAAATGGAGCATAGGAGAATCGAACTCCTAATTCTACCTTGCAAGGGTAGTGTTTTCCCATTAAACTAATGCCCCCATATAACTAGAAAAAGATTGTAAGATAATTCTTACAATCTTAGTTTGATTTTTGAGCTGAGCTGAATGCTAACTCGTAATCCTACTATAAGATTGTAAGGTATTTTTCGCTTGACGAAGCACTACAGTACCGGCTGCCGGCTGCATATCAATAATCATATGAATATCTTGTGCGACTGTAAATGTTGTCATGATTACGTACCTTCCTTTTTTCTTTTAATAATTTTTATTTTTAACAGGCTCTATCAGACTTGCACTGATTTCTAAGGTTTTGGAGACCCTTATTTTTCTCGGTAAACTAAGAACCTATAAATCTTTATATTACTATTATATCAAAATTTTAGTTAAAGTCAATATCAAAATTAAATTTTTTTGATTTTTTTAAAAATAATTAAATATTATAAGCCATATCTTATAATATTTAACCGTGACAGGCATTTCATGCGTTAAAATTAAAAAATTTAATCCTCTAGCTACTTTTTTACTTTTAAAATACTTTCTTTTTATTCCCCGTGAAAACATTTCAATAAATATAAAATTCATAAACCCGATTTTGTTATTTCATGGATAAAGATTAGAGTCACTAATTCTAATCGAAATAACTTTTTACAGAATTACTTCTGACAAGCTTTGACCTTTACAATAATATGGTAAAGCAAAGACCACGTTAATTTTTCAGGTACTCTATATATTGCATCTAGCATAGAGTATGCTGGTGATAGGATTCGAACCTACAACCGCTCGCTTACAAGGCGAGTGCTCTACCAGTTGAGCTACACCAGCAAAAATATAGGGCCAGATTTAGTTTTTACTGACAACTATAATTAAACATCTATATTCAGTCACGAGTGAGGACCGGTACCTCAAAGGTTCACCACATCTTGGTATTGTTAAAATATCTTCACCTAAGAAGCTGCATCGTGAGGGTTTCTTACAGCATTTGTCTAGCACACTCTTATAGTCATTTTCATGACATCAACCTCTTTCAGCACTTGAGCTTGGAATTACACTCATATGCAATTCGTTCTCTGCATCAGAGTCCTAGACTTGCACTAATCTCTACCTATATAAGTACTAACAACACTTTGAAGCAATCGCCTCTCAAAACATCTTTTGAATGTCATGCTGTTATGCGTTAAGCCGATGAACTTATTCCGCCATAAAGTAGGACACCACCTACAACTTGATATAGTCAAGATTTGTTATGCGACAATTCAATTATTGTTGGCCGACAATAATTTTTATGAATTGGTGTGGACTGTTACCACACAACCGTAAGGACTGTTTCATTACTCAAACTAGTCTTTAGCAAACCTGCCTTTCATATCCGTTTTATAGCTATATTACTATAGCATCACGACTAAGTTTTCAATTCTTAACGTGATGATTCCGTCCAATAACAAGTTATTTTCTAAATCATTCGTTCCATTCTCACACCTGCGAGCGAACTATTAACGTTAAGCATTAAACCAACGGAAGAAAGCACCTTTAGATTTTTATTTAATTATAGTACCAAACCTATCGCAACACTTTTCATGTTGCTACAAACGTTTCCTTTTGAGTAACGCCGGTTTGTGCTTGATGGTCACAGACAACTACAAGCTTCCTATATAACGGAGCGGGTGGGATTCGAACCCACGCGCCGAATTAACGACCTAGCGGTTTTCAAGACCGCCCCCTTTTAGCCACTTGGGTACCGCTCCAAAGTGAGAGGAAACACCTTTTAAAGATGTTCTACTCTCTATAATTTTTAAATTAAATTTCTGATTTGTTTTTATCCGTAGAAGTTTCAGATGAAGTAGATGATTTCTTATTAGTAGCACCTGAGCGGTCTATTGTATCATAACCTTCAGTTCTATCTACCAATTCTGATAGCAAAGTCTTATAATCTTCTTGTGAAATCACCCAATTACCATCTTTATCCTTTATAAGTTTAATCTCAGTGTTAGGTGTGGAAAATGTGTTGAAACATAATTAGATATATCAATTTATGCTTCACTATATAAGAAACTTTTATTATATTCACTTTCCTCGGGTGCGTATTCTGTCACCAACATTCCGAGCAAGAATTATTCTTCCTAAAGAAAGCAATAACTCTAGTCGCAGAGGCCAATTGTTCACCCATTCTTATTTTACGAGCAAGTGCCACCTACACTTCGCTCCATTGTAATATAAAATTACTAACTTTTAATTAGCGTTATTTTCCATAATGGTCTAAATTCAATATAGCGTTTTCGGTTCTATCTTGAATAGTACCACAATTATAACAAACATAAGTATTATGGTCATTACCATATTTATCGCCCCATAAGAATAATTTTTCATCACCTGTTTTAACATGACTACATTCAGAACAGGTCTGAGTGCTAGGAAAATATCTATCAGCTAATATGAACTCTACATTATACTCTTCAGCTTTGTTAATCATCTTCCGTTTAAATCGTCCAAAAGCATTTCTATGTAATGATTTACATAATCTTTTATTCATTTTCATAGAATTAACATCTAAATCCTCAATAACAATCCTATTGTAATTAGTAAAGAAGTACTTAACTATATTATTTAGATTTGCTTCTTGAATATTATAAGCTTTAGTATAAGCATTATTTAACTTGGTTATCGTTTCATGATAGCTTTTACTATACTTATAATATGGATTTTTATTTCTTTTCTTAGAGATTAGTCTTGAATAATATTTAATCTTATCATATTGTCTGAGCAAAGATTTTGGTAATAAATAAAATTTATCGTATTCTTTATTTGAGCTATTACTCTTCAAATAATCAATAGAACCAACATTTACATCAATACCGGTTGATTGTTTCGCTATTGCAGATTTTTCTTCAAGAGGTGTTTCAACTATTATACTAACATACCATTTATTATTTTTAACAGAAACAGTAAAATCCTCTGTTATTCGTCCATTAAATCTTAATTCTTGTGCCATTTTGATTTTAGTAAATCTATATTCAGGTTTTGAGTACCGGGATTTTGGCAACAAAAGCCATTTGCCTTTTGTTCTGACATTTCTTAAAGAAAGTGTTTTGTGAGTTTCAACATCTTTCTTCTTCTTGTATTTTGGCTTTTTGTGATTAGGCATATTTGGATTGAAATAATTATCCCAAGCTTGACATAAATTATCAAATTGAATTTCTCTTATTAGACAATAGAAATCAGCTTCCCAATCAAATTTTTCCATCTTTCTTAAATTGTTAGTATTTGGAAAATAATTCTTATTTAATTCTTTTTGAGTATATAATCCAGTAGCTTTCATTTCTTTATAGATTTTATACTGAGCATTTCTTTCATCTATCGCTCTGTTCCATACTGACCGTTGATAGTCATAATATTTTTGAAAAACTTCTTGATTATGCTTATTTGGATAGATTCTAATTTTATGAGTTCGTGTAATAGTTGGAATTGTATTTTCAGTTATCTTTTTCTTTCTTCTCATTGATTTCTGTTTTATATCCTTAAGCCATAACTTCTTGCACTAAATAGGTATTAAAAATGTCTGATTAGTCACTTTTAATATTTAGAATAAGATGTATCATCTTATATCACGGTTACCCTACAATAACCATTATCCATGCACTTTATTTAATATAAAGATTATTACAGATTATTTTTAATCATTTTTACAATTCCTCGTCAAAAATTTGAGGACAGTTGAAAATAAATGATTATATACACCGTACGGGACTCGAACCCGTGTTTCCGCCGTGAAAGGGCAGCGTCCTAACCGCTAGACGAACGGTGTGTAATTGACATGGGATTTGAACCCATGCACATTTTTGACTCATAATCGTTTTGGTTTACTGTAATAAATCAGTATAAATATACTTAAATTATTAGTAAAATAAAATTTAAGTTTAATATTGCCAGATTTATATACAGACATGATTGCAAAATTAGATTTTGCTTTATCATGTGAGAACATCACGATTTTTTTGCTCTCTTTTTTAATTAAATTATGAGAAATGACTTTTAGAAAACCTCTTTCAAGGTTTTCACGCCGTCGTGGCTCTAAAAATGGGCCCCGTAGGATTCGAACCTACGAACTCGAATGAGGGCGGATTTACAGTCCGCTGCGTTTAACCAGACTTCGCTAGAGACCCTTAATAGAAAAATCTTGTACAAAAAGCGCTTTCTATGTAATTTAAAATTGTACAAGATTGGATATGTATAAGCTTGAAGAGCTCTTCATCAAGCGACCATTTCAATTGACGGTTGAAATGGGTTTATATTAAATTGTATGGAATAATGATTGTCAGTCCTTATCCATTTAATGTTTGCTCCTATTTTAATTACGCAATTAAACTAACCAGCATTGTTAGCCAGTATGGGACTCGAACCCATATCTTGAGGACAACCAATTTAATATAATGTTAATAATGGAACCTATAGGAATCGAACCTATCCGCAACGGGCTTCAACCGAATGCTCTGCCTTATGAGCTAAGGTTCCAAAATAAAAATCTAGTGGCTGTTTTATGCCTGATGCTCTACCAATTGAGCTACGGTTCAATTGAACCGGTGGGGCTCGAACCCACAACCCTCTGGTTTTGACAAAATTGCTGATTGCCACTAACATATTCAATTTAATATAATATAATCTAGTGGCCTCTTGGGTTATAGATTAAAAGTCCATTCCATAGTAGAGTTGCTGTATGCCACTAATATATTCAAAAAAATTATTTAATCTAGTGACGATTCTTATTTTAGTAATTACAAAATGACGTTTTGTTCCTAAGTTTGAAGAATTGCTGTATGTCACTAACTATATATAAATCTAACGACTTTTTAAAAATGAAAAAATAGATTTGGAGTCTGTTTCGTTATTAAAAAAATATTGCTGTATGTCGTTATATTAAAAATATAAACTAGGCACCTCATCTTTTTTCTGCCAAATAGAAAGTGTGAGTAGTTGCTGTTCGTGCCTATATTCACCTAATTTATTTAGGAATGGCCCCGGCAGGCTTCGAACCTGCGACCCACGGCTTAAAAGGCCGTTGCTCTGCCAGCTGAGCTACGAGACCAAAATTAAAATAACGAGCGATACAAAACAATGAAAGAATATTTTTTACTTTTCTTTACTTTCATTAGAAAAGTAAAATTTTAACGTGTGTTGTATGAAAGGAGGATAAATCCCGAAATTTATTAAGGAGGTCATTCGGAATAAAACGTATCGCTCATTAAGTTAATTTAACTGACCCGGTGGGGCTCGAACCCACAACCTTCCGGTTAACAGCCGGATGCTCTACCATTGAGCTACAGGTCAATAGGAGGTGGCAGTCATGAACAACTACCAATGTTTTCCGTTTCTATTTCAACGAACAAGTCACCGCATTTGTACGGATAAGCTTCGGTCACCGATTTAAGTAATAAGCCTTTTGTTTATTTGTTACGCTTATTTTAACTTAAACCATACCTGTCTTTACGGTAGGAAGCTACCCTAAAATAAATTCCTTAAACATAATGCCTCATTACGCTGAATTTATTTTAGCCTTTCGGTTAACCTAACAATTGAGGACTTAGGGCTGTTAGACACCCAATGCTCAGCGCGGGACTCGAACCCGCAAGACCAAATGGTCGGGGGATTTTAAGTCCCCTGTGTTTGCCAAATTTCACCAGCCGAGCATATTTAAATTTTCAATGTTCGTAAAACCATTATATCACAAACAAGTTATTTGTCAATAGGTTTTTGAAAAAATTTTTATATTTTTGAAGTGATTCATCTTTTGCAGAGGAGTAGCTTCTCAAAGGCACGAGTTTGGATAAAATCATCATAAACATAAATTAAGCATGTTCCATTCAAGATTGTTTATGAGCCTTATGAGTTAAATCAATAACTCATCATAAGTCTTGCTTTGCTAGATTGCCGATTAACAATCTAGGATTGAAATTGAGAGTTCCAATCAAACTAGAGGCATTTATATTTATATATTAGATTTCATCATCTATCACTTAGAACCTTCTCACAAGTTAAGTGTTCTAGACCTAATTCTCTCCAAAAGATGAATCAAATCAATTTATATATTTATTGTAACCTATTTTAAGTTGTTTGTCAATAGGTTTTTGAAAAAAATTTTCATTTTTTCTGAAAAGTTGTTTCAATATCAACAACAGAAACAATTATATCATATCTGAGTCGTAAGTCAACCCTTTTTATGAAATTTTTTCAAATTTTTGAAAAAGTACTATTTAATATCAATAACTGAATAAAAGGTAGGGCTTTTCGTTATTGAAGAACCCTATACTTTATTAGTTATTTCAAATCTTTACAATAAATTGTCAAGTTATTTGTGTCGGTGTTGTAAACCATCTTCTGAATTTCTGAAAGATTTTTATTGTGATTGATTGCTTCAACAGTCACAACTATTCTACTTTCTTCATCATTTCGAAGTTCTTTCAAATCAAGTGTTAAAATGGCTTTTTGTGGAGCTTCTCCAATGAAAAGAAGTTTGAAAAAATATAAAAACCTATACTTCAGCAACAAGTTTTGCTATTTATATCCTCTTGTAAAGATTTTAGATTTACAAATCTATCATATTCCCATTTGCCTTTTTGATAAATTAGGCGTGGAAAGTGTTGTTAAAACATAATTAGATATACCAATTCATGCTTCTGTATGTAAGAAACTTTTATTACATTCACTTTCCTCGAGTGCGTATTCTGTCACTAACATTCCAACAAGAATTATTCTCTCTAAAGAAAGCAATAAATCAAGCCGCAGAGGTTGATTGTTCACCCATTATTATTTAACGAGCAAGTGCCACCCACACTTCGCTCAATAGTAATATAAATTACTAAAATTTTTTAATTAACGTTATTTTCCATAATGGTTTAAATTCAAAATAGCGTTTTCGGTTCTATCTTGAATTGTACCGCAATGATAACAAACATAAGTATTGTGGTCATTGCCATATTTATCTCCCCATAAAAATAATTTTTCATCACCAGTCTTAACATGACCACATTCTGAACAAGTTTGAGTGCTTGGGAAATATCTGTTAGCTAATATGAACTCTACATTATATTCTTCAGCCTTATTAACCATTTTTTGTTTAAAACGACCAAAAGCGTTTCTATGTAATGATTTACATAATCTTTTATTCATTTTCATAGAATTAACATCTAAATCCTCAATAACAATCCTATTGTAATTATCAAAGAAATATTTAACTATATTATTCAAATTTGCTTCTTGAATATTATAAGCTTTAGTATAAGCATTATTTAACTTGGTTATCGTTTCATGATAGCTTTTACTATGAATATAATATGGATTTTTATTTCTTTTCTTAGAGATTAGTCTTGAATAAAATTTAATTTTATCATATTGTCTAAGCAAAGATTTTGATAATAAATAAAATTTACTGTATTCTTTACTCAAACCATCATTTTTCAAATAATCAATAGAACCGACATTTACATCAATACCTGTAGATTGTTTGGCTACTGCAACTTTTTCGTCAAGTGGCATCTCAACAGTTATAGTAACATACCATTTGTCATTTTCAACAGAAACAGAAAAGTCACTTGTTATTTTACCATTGAATCTTAATTCTTGTGCCATTTTGATTTTAGTAAATCTATACTCAGGTTTAGATTTATGAGATTTTGGTAATAGGAGCCACTTACCTTTTGTTCTTACACCTCTTAAAGAAATTTTCTTATTTGACTCAATATCTTTCTTCTTTTTATATTTAGGTTTCTTGTGATTAGGCATATTTGGATTGAAAAAATTATCCCAAGCTTGGCATAGATTATCAAATTGAACATCTCTTACTCTACAATGGAAATTATATTCCCAATCAAACTTTTTCATTTTCTTCCTTAGATTATTAGTATGTGGAAAATAATTCTTATTTAATTCTTTTTGAGTATATAATCCAGTAGCTTTCATTTCTTTATAGATTTTATATTGAGCATTTCTTTCATCTATTGCTCTATTCCATACATACCGTTGATAATCATAATATTTTTGAAAAACTTCTTGATTATGCTTATTTGGA
>ERZ1699254.697-NODE-697-length-11415-cov-4.088767_pt1 | contig 11415 bp, 8 predicted proteins | sample MGYA00581522_ERZ1699254 | MGnify/ENA primary metagenome ERZ1699254 (study PRJEB42319, sample SAMD00040329) | human oral metagenome | material: saliva | host: Homo sapiens | study: EMG produced TPA metagenomics assembly of PRJDB4115 data set (Metgenomic analysis of... | reverse complement strand
AGTACAAACTCTGACAGATTCAGTGGCGATGGCTATGAGGATCCACCTGTTCCCATCTCGAACACAGTAGTTAAGCTCATAAACGCCGAAAGTACTTGGCTGGAGACGGCCTGGGAGGATAGGAAGCTGCTGATTAAGCATAAAATAGAGGGTCAACCCTAAAGGGTTGGCCCTCTATTTTTGTGCTCTAACGAGCACATTCTAATTCCTTCTAGAGCCGTCTCCAGACAAGGTTGTAGAGGTACTATCTATGTACGTGTCCGTGTCAGACGGAGCTGGGAAGGGTAGGGTGTGAGGCCACAGAGGAGCGTAGCGACGTATGGGGCCCACACATCACCTTCTTCCGAACGTAAGATTTACCGAGCTGCGAAGCAGAGAAGGGAAATCCACAGTGAGGATTGATAGGAAGCCGCGGCTAGTGGTAAATATAAACTTATCTAACCGATACCGCGGTGCGTAGCACCTATGGTATCGTACCGTAAACCAGTTGAGTAGCTTCAGGTACTTGTAATTATAATTAATATAGACCACTATAAGTTACTTATGTAACCATAGATTAATGTAAATTGGATTTATCTATAAGATCATAAATTTGCCCTCTGTTACGTATTTATGCAATCGAGTACTATTCCTATATAAAGGGGTGGTTGAGGAAATCTTACCTGTCGCACAAATTAGTGAAGCAAAAAGTGAATATGCACAAAAGTTACTTCATTCTATTTTAGATATTAAAAATGATTAAGTGTTAGCTTTAATACGATTAATCAGCCCATAAATTTACAAATCCCTCATAAGATATGTCATAGATATCTATGATAATCTTGTGAGGGATTTTGTTGATAATACTGATATATTTGTGGTATTCTCATTATGTATGAATATAGATGGGAGTGATTAGTTTATATGTATAAATATGGCAAGAGCTGTATTAAAAAAATATTATGTTTTCTCGCAATATGTATTGCAATTTTAGCTATCTCTTTTGGCGTTATGTGGGGGCTGTCTACTGATTATAAGATTTATGGTGTCCCTGTACTAAACTATCACCAAGTGAATGATGAAAAGCATTCTGCTTTGACGCTTCATGTTGATCAGTTTAGAGAACAGATGGAATATCTACATAATCAGGGATATAACACGATTACGTTGACTCAATTATATGATTATTTAGAAAATGGTACTGAATTACCTAATAAGCCAATTGTTATCACCTTTGATGATGGCTATGTAGATAACTATAAAAATGTATTGCCTATTTTAAAGGAATACAACATGAAGGCTACCTTGTTTATGATTAGTGATACAGCTAATACGCCTGGTTTTGTTTCTACAGAACAAATGCACCAAATGGAAGCGGGTGGATTTGATATTCAAGGCCATACAAATCATCATAAAATCTTAACAAAAATTGACCCTACCGAATTACCGGATGCTCTTCTTGGTGGGAAGACTTCTTTGGAGGGGATTTTGGGTGAGCCTATTGAGTATCTAGCATATCCTGGTGGGTTTAACGATATGCTCGTTCAATATGTAACTAAACAATCTGGTTACAAAATGGCTTTCACAGTACAACCAGGTACAGTACAGCCAGGCGATAATTTATATGCCTTAAATCGATTGGCTATATTCCAAGGTGACACACCGTACTTATCGTTCTGGTTACGCCTACATTGTGCACCATTTATTCACTATACATGGTCATTACGTGATTTTTTACGTGATAATGGATGGCCTACATTAGCATCTATTATTCCGTTATTCTAGGAGGAACTATGTCTTACGAAGTATTAGCAAGACCTTTGCGTGTTGCTATTTTAACAGTTTCTGATACGCGTACCTTTGAAACTGATAAAGGCGGTAATAAAGTACAAGAATTTTTAGAACAAGCAGACCATATTGTGGCAGATCGTAAAATTGTCATTGATGATTACAATGAAATCAGAAATGCAATGATCCCATGGTGTAATGATGAATCTATTGATGTTATCATCTCTACAGGTGGTACGGGAATTGCTAAGCGTGATGTAACAATTGAAGCAGCTAATAGTCTCTATGAGAAACATATCCCTGGTTTCGGGGAAATATTTAGATATTTGTCCTATACAGAAGATATTGGGACTAAGGCGATGGCTTCTCGTGCAGAAGCAGGGGTGAACAATAATACGTTAATGTTCTCTGTTCCTGGCTCTGTAGGTGCTGTTACTTTGGCAATGGGTAAACTCATCATTCCTGAAATGGCACATCTTGTTCGTGAAATTACAAAATAATAAATTAAGACTGCTCATACGTGGGCAGTCTTTTTTGATAATATAAATCAAAAAGTGATTTTATGGATATAAAAATATTCAGGTATAATCTAATTTATAGGCTTAAAATTTATATATGCTAATTCTCAATATATAAAACAATACCATTGCAGTATTGTTTTATTTCGATTATACTAGATTTAGTAATACGTTTGTCCGAGTGCACGAGAAAGGAGACCTTATGAAGTTAAATCAGGCCACGGATTATGCATTTCGCATGGTCTTACATATGGCGCTCTTACCTTCGGGAACGAAGCTAACGGGTTCTGTATTGGCTGAGCAAGAATTGATTCCAGAACGATTTTTGCTCAAGATTATGCGTAGTCTCATTGCAGCTGGGATTATGAAATCCTTTCGTGGTGTAGATGGTGGGTTTGCCCTCAATCGAGACCCTCAAGAGATTTCATTGCTCGATGTAATTAGAGCGGTAGAAGGGGATGCGTATTTACAACGGTGTTTATATGATGTAGGTTCTTGCTCTAAGTCTTGTATGGGACATTGTGCTATCAATGAAGCGATGGGAACAATTCAGGACCAATTAATCAATCAGTTGGAGATGGTTAACTTTAAAACTCTTGCCCAACGTGAACAGTTGATTGAGTCTGAAGCGTTGCCATATTCACAAGCGCAATGATACAAGGTTTTTAGTGAAAGCTCATCAAGTGATGTAGGTATTTTATTCTAAGGAGGAAAACACATGTTTGAAGCTGTAGATTTAGCTCGATTACAATTTGCGCTAACATCTATCTATCACTGGTTGTTTGTGCCGTTCACACTAGGCATGACAGTGACTGTAGCTATCTTGGAGTGGACATATGTGTCTACTGGTAAAGAAGTATACAAAAAAATGGCAAAATTCTGGGGCAAATTGTTCCTAATTAACTTTGCTATGGGTGTGGTAACTGGTATTGTTCAGGAATTCCATTTCGGTATGAACTGGGCAGAATATTCTCGTTTTATGGGTGACATTTTCGGCGCTCCATTGGCCCTTGAAGCATTAATGGCATTTTTCTTGGAATCTACATTTATGGGTGTATGGATCTTCGGTTGGGACCGCTTGAATAAAACTGTTCACGCTCTTGTAGCTACGTTGGTGGCATTAGGTACAAACCTATCCGCATTCTGGATTCTCGTAGCAAACTCCTTCATGCAACATCCTGTAGGTTATGTAATCCGCAATGGCCGTGCAGAAATGGACAATTTCTTAACAATTGTTCAAAATGGTTATGTACCAGGCCAATTCTTCCATATCGTGTTGAATGGTTTATTAACAGCAGGCGTAATTATCATGGCTATCAGTGCTTGGCACTTATTGCGCAACAATGCGACAGATTTCTACCGTCGTTCCGCTAAATGGGGCATGGTTATTGCTCTTGTATTCGGTACTTTAGGCGCTTTGGCAGGTCATCATCAAGGTCAATACATTACAAAAGTACAACCTATGAAAATGGCTGCTATGGAAGCGTTGTGGGAAACACAAGATCCTGCTCCATTCTCTTTGGTAGCTAACATTGATACTAAAGCTCAAAAGAATACGGGTGCACTTGAAATCCCTGGTGGTTTGTCCTTCTTAACTCAAAACTCCTTTACTTCTGGTAAAGTAGAAGGTATCAAAGATCTTCAAGCTAAATCCGAGGCTCAATATGGTCCTGGTAACTATATTCCAGATGTTCCAGCAATCTTCTGGACATTCCGTGTCATGGTTGCAGCTGGTTCCATTATGTTGCTTGTTGCATTCGTAGGTCTTATCCTTAATGCAAAAGATAAATTAGTTGGCAATCGCACATTCTTAAAAATTATGTTCTGGACACTGCCATTACCATTCATTGCTCATTCCACAGGTTGGTTTGTAGCAGAAGCTGGTCGTCAACCATGGCTTGTATATGGCTTGCAATTAACTGCAGACGGTGCTTCTAAATCCGTTACAGCTCCAGAAATTATGACTACAATCATCGGCTTTACACTTGTGTATATCGTAGCAGCTATTGCGGCTATCTACCTTGCTGTAGAACACATCAAAAAAGGTCCAGATGGTAACCCATCTCACGATGTAGTTGAAAAAGAGGAGGCGAGATTATGGAATTAATTTTTAATAACCTTGAAGTGGTATGGTTTATTTTAATTACTGTACTATTCGCTGGCTTCTTCTTATTAGAAGGTTTTGACTATGGTACTGGTATTTTATTACCATTCATCGGTAAAACTGACGTTGAACGTCGTCAAATGATCAATGCATTGGGTCCTGTTTGGGATGGTAACGAGGTATGGATGATCACTGCTGGTGGTGCATTATTTGCATCCTTCCCTCATGTATATGCTACGTTGTTTAGTGGTTTCTATTTAGCGTTATTCTTAATGCTTGCGGCTCTTATTATCCGTGGCGTATCTTTTGAATTCCGCTCCAAGAGCCCTAACTTGTTATGGCGTAAAACTTTTGACTACTGCATCTTCTTTGGTTCCTTGATTCCTGCATTGTTGTGGGGTGTTACAGTCGGTAACTTGATTCAAGGTACTCCAATTGATGCAAGCATGACATATGTAGGCACATTCTTTGATTTGTTAAGCCCATACACAGTACTTTGTGGCATTGCATTTATCTTGGTATTCACATACCATGGTGGCTTATTCACTTCTATCAAAACTGCTGGTGCTGTTTCTGAACGCGCTCGTGCAGCTTCCTTGGTGGTAGGTGTTCCTACAGCTATCGGTGCATTAGCATTGGTAGGTGCAACTTATGTATTTACAGATTTGTTCAACTCTGTATTAGCAATTGTTTGCTTTGCGTTGGCAATCGTGTTCTTCCTCATTTCTTGGGGGGCTGCACGTACTCGTAATACAAAATGGGGCTTTGTATTTAGCTCCTTAACCGTTATTTCTGTAACGGCTGCTTACTTTGCTGGTTTATTCCCTCGCATCATGGTTTCCTCTTTGAATCCTGATTGGAGCTTGACTATTGCAAATGCAGGTAACTCTACTTACACATTGACTTTGATGACTTGTGTAGCCTTTGTATTTGTACCAATCGTATTGGCTTACCAAATCTGGGTATACTGGACATTCCGTCATCGTGTATCTGAAAAAGACTTACACTATTAAAAGAATAGCTTTATAACTCTGGTGAGTTGTAAAATTTAGGTCTCAATGTGAGGCGTGTCGTAGCGGCACGCCTCTTTTTTGTGGTAAGATGGATATGATATTGATAAATTTAGATTCACTTGGACTAACTTAGATTCTATTTAAACAAAATTTAATTTAGACTTAGTTAGGGGCAGTCTAATCGATTTGATTTTATATTCTTAATAGTTTTACCGTAGAGGATACTATGATACAGCGTACTGCTTTTAAAGCGCTGCTAGAACATAAAGGTCATCTATTACTACTAGGATTAACCTGTTTAGTAGAGAGTTTGGCTATTGTTGGGCAAGCTTGGTTCTTTGGAACCTTAATTAATAATTTTATATTTTCAGAGAATACCTTACATGATGAAAGGTATTCTATTATCTATTTAGGAATTGCTATTATTGTAAGATTGCTTGCACATTATATACAAGAATCCGTAGCAAATCGATTAGGTAGTGCGGTAAAAGCAACCTTTAGAGAACGGGCCTTAGAGCATATGTTTAAACTTGGTGTGCAACATAAGGAACGCCATGGCGATGTGATACATATGCTTACTGATGGATTAGAGCAAGTAGATGCTTATGTAGCTCGTTATATTCCTCAAATTCTATATGCTATTATGATTCCTCTTATTATGGGTATTGCTATTGTAGATACATTACCTATTATTGGTATCATTCTAATTATCACCGTACCATTAATTCCATTCTTTATGATCTTAATTGGTAAGCAAGCGGATCGTCTTAATAAAGAACAGTGGGAGCGTATGAGTTTCTTATCTGGTCATTTTCTTGATGTATTGCAAGGTATTACAACATTAAAACTTTTTGGTCGTGCAAAGGATCAAATTAAGGTTATTGGTCGTTTATCTGAGGAGTTTAAAGACTCTACATTACGAGTATTGCGTGTGGCGTTTTTATCTGCTCTAGTTCTTGAGCTCGTAAGTACTATTAGTACAGCATTGATTGCGGTATACCTGGGCTTAACATTATTGGATGGTGAAATCTCATTCTTTTCAGCTTTCTTTATTTTGCTATTAGCGCCAGAGTTCTATACGCCATTTAGACAATTGGGGGCTGCATTCCATACGGGTATGGCAGGTAAGACCTCGATTTTAAAATACGAAGAGTTTATGAATCGCCAGCCATCGCTGCCTATAGGTGGTCAATCTCAACTTAAAGGTAAGGTACAAGCAATTGAAATTAAGGATTTAACGTTTACCTATGAAGATAGCGAAAATGGTGTACAACATATTTCATTAGAGGCTAAACGTAATTCTCCGATCATGCTTGTTGGTGAAAGTGGGGCAGGAAAATCTACAATTGCCCATATTATTGGGGGATTTTTGACTGCTCCTAAAGGCAGTGTTACTATAGATGGTCTTGATCTATGTGACATCGATATTGAGTGGTGGCGCCAACAAATTACCTATGTATCTCAACATCCACACATTATGAAAGGCACCTTGCGTGAGGTTCTATCCTTTGGCATGGATGTAAGTGATAAAGAAATTCTTGATGCTTGTAAAGAGGTTCAACTCTTAGATGTCATCAGTCGTCATGCTGACGGTCTTGATGCGGTCATCGGAGAAGGTGGTTTAGGTCTAAGTGGTGGCGAACGTCAACGGGTTGCCTTAGCACGTGCATTTTTGCGAAAGGGACAAGTGTTAATTCTCGATGAGGTGACGGCACATCTTGATGTAAAAACAGAAGCTATTATCAGCAGTGCTATCAAACGTTTGATGGATAATAAAATCGTCATTATCATTGGTCATCGTCTACAAACGATGCATTGGGCATCTACACTATACGTTTTGAAACATGGACGTATTATTCAACAAGGTTCTTATGCGACGCTTCTCGCAGTAGATGGTTATTTTAAGGACCTTGTTACCTCTGGTTTAGGTGAATTTTCTTCAACTATTGAAGAACAATTAAAAACAGAAAAGTTATTTAGCTTAGAACATAGAGAAGAAATTGATAATTTAATTCGGGTAGATAATCAAGATGCTTACGTATTGGGGAAAGATACAATACAGACTCCTGAGGTTTCAACTTTTAAGCTGGGCATACAAGGATGGAAATTATTATTTACTGTGCTGAGCCCTGCAAAGTGGTCGTTAGTATTAGCTTTGATTTTTACATTCTTAACGGTATTTATGAATGTGGGCTTATTAACTGTATCTGCGTGGTTATTGGCATCAGCTGCATTGCAACCGGGACTTACTTATTTGAGCCTTGCTATTGTGGGCGTCCGCTTCTTTGGTGTTAGTCGTGCTGTATGTCGTTATTTTGAACGGTATACATCTCATCGTATGGCGTTCCAAGGTCTGTATGGTTTGCGTGTATGGTTTTATGCTCATTTAGAACCATTGGCGCCGGCTATTCTTAAACGTTTTGGTGCAGGGGATATGCTAGGCCGCATTATGGGGGATATAGAGGTACTACAATTTTTCTACTTGCGTACGTTGATTCCGCCTGCAGCAGCCATTGCTTTAACTATTTTAGTTGCCTATGGTGTGTCTACGATTGATAATAGTTTGGTTGCGCCTATAGTTTTAGCAGCCTTTATATTAGGTCTAGTTTTGCCTTTAGTTGTATATGCTCATAACAAACAATCGTTGACGGCGATTGGACCTCAACAAGGGGAATATAAATCCTTATTAAGTGATACCATGGATAGCTTGGAGGATGTCATTAGCTACGGCAATGAACAGTTAGTATACGATCGTATTCAACATATGATGAGTACTGTGGATGCTAATAAAGGTATTATCGAGCGAGGTATGAACTTAGGCAATACGCTGTTCCTAGGTGGAGTCCAAATTACAGTTGTTATTGTAGCCATATTGGCAGCAAATGCGTTGACCGGAGCTTGGGCCAGTGTTATGGTAGCAGTTGCTGCTATTGGTACACAAGCTTGGTTTGAGGCCTTACAACCTATGATCGCTGCCGTTCATCATGGTGCTGAAAGTAAAGTGGCTACGAGTCGTCTCACAGCACTTGCACATGAGCCAATTCCAGTAGTAGAACCAAACGCACCAAAACCATTTAATGCTAATCGAGAGATTACATTTTCTGATGTATCCTTTGGTTATGATGCACATCGTAGTATTTATGAACATCTTAGATTAGACATTAAACAAGGTCAATCGATTGCTATTGTTGGCGCTAGTGGATCTGGTAAGACTACATTGTTTAATATGCTTGAGCGATTATATGACTACAGTGGCTCAATCCATGTTGGTGATGTAGAGTTAAAGGATATTTCTATCGATACATGGCGTAATGCTTTAGGCACGATAACGCAAGATACTTATATTTTCCATGCGTCCTTTGAAGATAATATTCGACTAGCAAGACCGGATGCCTCAGAAGCTGATTTAGAGTATGCTATTGATCGTGCTTCGTTGCGCTCTGTAGTGGAACGCTTGCCAGATGGTATTCATACGATTGTTGGTAGTGGTGGTCATGGTCTAAGTGGTGGCGAACGACAACGGGTTGCTTTAGCTCGACTATTCTTGCGAAAACCTCAAGTTGTTTTGTTAGATGAACCATTAGAAGGTTTAGACCAAGTAACGAGGAAGGCTCTGCATCGTGATTTGATGGAATATGTACAGGATAAAACATGCTTATATATTACACATCAGTTAGAAGGATTAGAGCATATGGACCGTATCTTATTTATGGATAAAGGTCAAATTATAGAAGATGGAACTTACGAAGAATTAATTGCCCTTCGTGGTCACTTCTATGAATATTGTTATCTATCCATGGCAAGTATTCAATAAAAATAAATATCAATTAAACTATCTATTATAAATACTAAATTATAATAGTCTGAATGTTAAACTGCAGTAATAAAGCCCCTTTTACTATGTAAAAGGGGCTTTATGTATACCTATATTTAATAGTATATGTAGTAGTCTTTTATCGATAAATCATGCAATATATGGTATAATTTGTATATCAAAAGCTGTTTTTTACCCTTGGAGGGATTATGACTAAAATCTTCACCAAATTACGAGCATTGGTGGATGAAGCATTATCTGATAGTGATACGACGGTGAAAAAGGTAAGCCCTGTTCAACAAGTACCTTTAGAACAAGATTTATTTGATCATCGTTTGTTATCTATAGAAGAAGACGTGGTTAATCGCATGTTGCGTGCTGCTCTTCGGAATCATAAGTTCTTTTATTCTATAACTTTTGAGTTTGAACCAAATAATCAAATATTCCTATCTATTATTACTAAATGGGGGAATGTGATTACCGCTGAATTTACTTTAGAAGACTTATGGTTTGATGATTACTCATCATCCTTTGCAATTCGGCTCGATACAGAGAATTTAGATACGGGTGGATTTATTTTAAATTCCATCTTACACTTACTAGGTAACTGGTTCCTTAGTCTTTTTGGCATCTTTTTTAATCCTATTGCATTAGGCGAAAAGGGATCTACCGTACGCTTTGAAAAAAAAGGTATTATTCGCTTTGATTTAATACCCAATACGCAACTTAAAAAGTTTATACCTTTGCCAGAACGCTCCATAGGGAGTGTAGGCCCTGTACTTTTAGCTAATCCTCAAACTAGTCAATCGGTATTGCAAATAGATTATTATGCATTTCATGATCCAGTAGATACATTTACGGTGCCAGATGTTCCAATTCGTACTAGTTGGCTTCGATCCATTGATATTGCGGCAGTGCTCTTGATGCCGATCGGTGTATGGCTTACCTTTATCTTTGCGCATCATTACTTACCAACTGAAACACTAGAGTTTTCATTCTCTACATATTTCTTAATATCTTTGGGGATTTTTATTCTTTCTTTACTACTAATGAATACACCACGATATTTATATATGTATTTTGACTCTAGAAAACAGTGGCAAAGTGCGTTTGTTCATAACAATATCAAGATTCAAATGCGCAAGCTCCATCGGCGCATCTTCATGCAGCAAGCTACCTTGACCTCTGATAGCGGCGAGTGTAATGCCGCTGAAGGTCAAGAACGTATTAAACGTTTATTGTTGCAAATCCGGGATAAGCGCTTCCTAGAAAATAGACTTAAGATTTCTGATGATGATAGAGCGCGCAAACAAAAGGTTAAGTTTATCATTGCTTATATCCTTTGCACTATAATAGAGTTGATATTATTGACTTAAGTTTGTAAAGAATCAGGTTGAAACTCTTTTAAATTATTATGGTATAGTTATTAAGGTAATAAAGAACTATATATAATAAGACATGTGATAAATAAAAAACGTATCTCTTTATGAAGAGATACGTTTTTTATTTATTAATTTGTTATCGTTTTTTACGTCGTTTACGCACCGTTTTGCGGATTTCTTTTTCCCTATGAGATATGGACGGTTGCATTGACTCATAAGTTGGTCGATTTACAGGCATAAATGGTGGGTTACCATATTGATTCGGTTCTGGCTGACCAGGCAATACCCAAAATAGGAAGCCTATGAGCCATACGAAAAGTTCAAGCAAGTAATTGAATGGCGATACAGCAGAATAGGTATTGATGAAAATGATGATTATCGACCATAGAATCCCTGCCCAAGCATTAAAGCCGATATCATGAATACGACGGCCAAATAAGATGCAGGATAATGGGAATAAGGATGCTAATAAAATCCATATAACAACCCTTGTAAACCAATAGGCAGGTAAAGAAACAACAAAGTCCAAGAATACATCATCAATGTAGTGAACGATGTGGAATAAAATCATTAAAACAATGAAGCATATGATAAATTGTAGTCGATTTAACCGTCCCGTTAGATTAAAAATCGATAATCCCATACGTCGACCTTGGAATGCAATGAGCAAACCGACAGTACATATGAGTAGTGTTCGTAATACAACATAGAGTAAATCCATAAGTTCCCCTTTATTTATAGCTTATAGTTGAGTTAATTCTGGCAAGACTAGCTCAAAGGCTACACCTTGTTTCATAGATTTTACAGTATCTACTGT
>ERZ1699254.694-NODE-694-length-11454-cov-2.710691_pt1 | contig 11454 bp, 8 predicted proteins | sample MGYA00581522_ERZ1699254 | MGnify/ENA primary metagenome ERZ1699254 (study PRJEB42319, sample SAMD00040329) | human oral metagenome | material: saliva | host: Homo sapiens | study: EMG produced TPA metagenomics assembly of PRJDB4115 data set (Metgenomic analysis of... | reverse complement strand
AAAGGCGGCTGGCCTGTTGCAAATCCTTTCCGTTGCATTTTGTGATGGTTTCAACACACAGCCGCCTAAAGGCGGCTGGGCATCTACCCATGTTTTAAATTCTGCCCATGTTTTGTTTCAACACACAGCCGCCTAAAGGCGGCTGGTACATAACACCATCAACATGGAATCCTGTTTTAGTGTTTCAACACACAGCCGCCTAAAGGCGGCTGGTACTCTTTGTAGAGGTTGCGGCCGACCGGCAGCAGTTTCAACACACAGCCGCCTAAAGGCGGCTGGTTCAACCAGCATTGTTTCTCGCTGACCGCCATAATGTTTCAACACACAGCCGCCTAAAGGCGGCTGGAATCGAGAATTTCTTTATCATTCTTTTTTAAACGGTTTCAACACACAGCCGCCTAAAGGCGGCTGGTTGTGGGGCGGCTTTTTTTTGGGAGCAACGAATGGCGTTTCAACACACAGCCGCCTAAAGGCGGCTGGATTCGGACGGCGAGACTATCGCGGCAGAAGCAATGTTTCAACACACAGCCGCCTAAAGGCGGCTGGAAATTTCTTCAGCAAGCATGGATGCGGCACGGATGTTTCAACACACAGCCGCCTAAAGGCGGCTGGTCAACGAGCTTGAGAAGCTGGCAGGATTTTTCAACGTTTCAACACACAGCCGCCTAAAGGCGGCTGGACGGCATTACACACCGCATCAATCAGCGGATTCCGTTTCAACACACAGCCGCCTAAAGGCGGCTGGGACCGATTGGGCGCGATGGACGCACTGTTTGGCGAGTTTCAACACACAGCCGCCTAAAGGCGGCTGGGGAAATGTTTAAAAAATGTGTTTGCGGGCTATGTGTTTCAACACACAGCCGCCTAAAGGCGGCTGGGGGGATATATTGCGCATGTATAAACCCTATATTAAGTTTCAACACACAGCCGCCTAAAGGCGGCTGGGGGGATATATTGCGCATGTATAAACCCTATACTAAGTTTCAACACACAGCAGCCCGAAGGCGGCCGGGTATGGCCGTGGTGGCGAAGTTCGGTTAATTCTTGTTTCAACACACAGCAGCCCGAAGGCGGCTGGTGATTCTTTAGCCCACCATTTGTACATACGGCGTGTTTCAACACACAGCAGCCCGAAGGCGGCTGGGGCCTCTCTCAAAAGCCTTGCTCCATCAGGTTTCACAGCACCAATTTCGCTAAGCTCCCAAGAAAAGCAGAAATGCGAGTATAACACAGCCTTTTCCGTTGCGTCCGTATTCGCAATATCCTGATTGTTAAAGAACAATCCCAGTTCGCCAACCCTGCCGCATTTTCATGAGAACCGCAGGTTGGCGATTCACACAATCAACGTATCCTTAAACACATCCACCGCCGGTTTCGCGCCGTGGTGTTCCACTTTGCGCCGCCATTTGCTGCCCAGATGGTAAAAGCGCAGGCTATCGGTTTCGGGGTTGTAGGTTTTCAAGAGTTTGTCCTTTAAAACAACCCACTGGTCGGGTGCGATGTCGCATTCGAACACTGAATATTGCACGCGCACGCCGTAGTCCAGACACAATTTCGCCACGCGCCGCAGCCTTGCCTGTCCTTCCGCGTCTTCCAGCGAAATATCGTAAGTAATCAGCATCAGCATTTTGTATTCCCATGTGCAGGCTGCTTTAGAGGTCGTCTGAAAACGTCCAGCCTGTTTTCAGACGACCTGCCAACCTATCTCATCAAAAACGGCGGATATTCCGCCAAATCTCCTCGCAAGTGCCGCGCCAACAGCATCGCCTGAATATACGGCAGCAGCCCGATTTCCACTTCCTCGCCCAAAAACGGATGAACGATTTTCTCCTGCTTTTTCGCCTGCAAAGCTTGGAACAACAGCTTACGCGCCTCTGCTTTTAAGCTTACCGCGCCGCTTGCCTCGGCAACAAAATCCTGTGGTTTTATTTGCCCGCGATTAATCAGTGACAACACCAACCTGTCCGCCCACCACGCGCGGAATTCTTCCAAAATATCCTGCGCCAAACTGTCGCGCCCCGGTCGGTCGGCGTGTAGAAAGCCCACCTGCGGGTCTAGCCCCACGCCTTGCAGCGCGCCGCTGATGTCCTTGCCCAACAGACTGTACACAAACGACAACAGCGCATTCACCCCGTCTCTGGGCGGACGGCGGTTGCGCCCGTCAAAAGTAAAGCCGCTTTTTTCGCTCAAAAGCTGCCCGAACACGCCGAAATAACGCGCCGCCGCATCGCCTTCAATGCCGCGCACCACGTCCAGCTCCGCCGCGCCCTTCAACTGCCGCAGCGAAATATTCAAAGCATCGACCGCACTTTGAATCGCCGCATTCTCGCCGTAATTGCGAATCTGCCGCTGAAGCACCCGTTTACTCGCCTGAATCTTCGCCGCAATGATATTGCGTGCAATCGGCACAGGATTTTGCTCCGACACCCGATACTGCGCCCGACGCAGCAGCACATTGCCGCTCTGCCGCCCCTGAAGCCGCCCCAAGAAACGTCCGTTTTCGGTAAAAAACGCCAAATTCACATTATTTTCGCCGCAAAATCCCAGTAAAAACGGCGACACCAGCACATTCCCAAAACAGAAAATATGCCCGATGGAATGCACCGGCAACTGCGCCACCTTCTTACGCTCCTGCTCCACCACCAGCGTCTCCCGCTCCTTATGCAGATAGCTGCCTTGGGTGGTGATGTAGAGCGTGTTTTGCAGTTTGCGCATGGGGAAACTCCTTGGGTTTTGACCGCACTTTTTTGGGTATTTAACAGGGTTGTTCCACCTGAAAAATGGTAGCTCGGATTCTCGAATCCGACACTTTCAAAATTGCAGCAACAATTTCAAATCATATAAATATCAAACAGTTTTCGGATACAAGTATCCCATCTACACAAACTGAAACACAAGGTCGTCTGAAAGTTTGAAACAATAGTTTGAACAGCAAAAACCGCGTGCGTGCGTACCGCACACACCCTACATTTTGGTTTTAAAGCTTGCATCGTTCACAGTAGGGTGTGTGGCGCAGCCACGCACGCGGTTAGTTGAGATACAGGCTACAGCTTGCTTTGATATTATTGTAGAAATTGTGTTATCAATTCGTCATTTTGATTAATTCATCCGGAGAACAAATGTTTATTGAGCAATTAAAAAAGCTAGTTCTTTTTTCATGCGTAGTTAAATCATATTGAGCAAAATGCATATAATTTGCTGGAATAGCATCTGTATAGATACAAAATTCTGAATCAGATGCAGAAAACTCTACTATTAGCCCAGATATATCTAAATTAGATAGTTTTGATAGCATCTGCTGTTTTACTGATGGAAAATTTTTTTTTAAATTAATATTATAATTAGGTTGGAAATATCTAATTAGTCCAGCCTCAATTAGATTAATTTGCTCTTTTTTATTTAAAGGATTAGTTAAAATACTTCTTAATCTTTTCCTTTCAGTCTTCTTATCGTAACTATCCACTCCCATTCCATCCATAATGGTGATTAATCTTGGATCTTGAAAGCTTACAAGAGACACAAATATCTCCAAATCAGGATGATAATATGGTATTTCTGATAAGATTTTCTGGAACGTTTTATGGCTTTTTAATCTATCTAGTGCATTTCTATTACCATCTCCATATGACTGACCTATGTATTCAATTTTTAATTTTAACAAAGAATCTACTAAATCTTTATTATCCAAAAACCCTATCATTAGATATGCGGGTAAAAATCGAATAATGTTACCTTGTATATCATGAGTAGTAATTTCTTTATATGGATGATGGCATTCTACAGATATAGCACCATCTGCTAATTCAAAATCTAATGAAAATTCAGATTCAATATATGAACCATCTAAAAGATTAGCTTTAACTTTTCCTTTCAAATGTTTTGTATCGGTATTATACAAAATAGAATCTTTTACAAATGAAATTAATGGTCTTGTATGTATCATATAAATATGGCAGTTATTTATAATCTTCTGATCACCCTCACTAATAATGTTTCCTGAATTAATATCTTTTGAATGTAAAATTAACCAATTCTGAGTAGTAAAGCACAACGCATATTCGCTTAAATTTTTCATAAGTAAATTCCAATATAATTCTTGATTCAAATACTAACCACGAAACAACCCCTCCACATACCCCACACTCCTATCCCGTTTCCCCAGCAACTCCGGCTGGCAAATCTCCACCAGCGAGCAGGCTTTGCAGCGCTTGCCGTAGTTGGGTGGCGGGGTTTGACCGCTATTTAGAAGTTCGCGCACGGCGGCGATGGTGGCGAGTGTTTGGGTGCGCAGGTCGTCTGAAAACACGACGGGAACGCGGTGGCGGGTTTGCATATACCACAGCGCGCCCTCAGAGACGGTTTGCCCCGTCATTTCTTCCAAGCACAAGCCTTGGGCGCAAAGCTGGATTTCGTCCATCGGGTCGGGTTTGGGCTTGCCGCGTTTGTATTCCACGGGTTTCAGACGGCCTGTTTTTGTTTCTACTTCCACCAAATCCAACACGCCGCTGATGCCCAGTTTCTCCGCCGACACATGCACCGTCCGCTCAAAGCGCACGCCCTTACGCGTTTCCGGCTCGCCCGAATCCACCCGCTCATGCAGCGCTCTGCCCTGCGCGGTCAAATAGTTCTCCGCCCACGCCTGCTCGTTGTGAATCAACGCGCATTGACGCGGGCAGAAGGCGTAGTGTTGCAAGGCAGAAAGGGGAATCAGGCGCGTGTCCTGATTTTCCCCTTGGGTTTCGGTTGAAAGTGCGGTCATTTTTTTGAATATTTTAGAAGCCGTCAATTTCCTGCGGAGTTAAACCATCAAGGTTTTCCAGTTCATAGCTGCCATCGGTATTCACTTTCAGGCTGCCGTGTACTTTGGCGGAAGAGTATTGCCCTGCTTTGCTGTTGTGTTCCCACCAGATGAGTTTCAGCACCTGCATGCTGCCTTCGGGGCGGGCGGATGATGCGTCGCCTTCAAAGAGTTTCGTGAGTACGGCTTTGATTTTTTCGGCATCGCCGTCTGAAAAGCCAGTGCGATCGGCAAGCTGCGGCGACATTGCACCAAAGGCAACGTACACACCCCGATCGACACGGTGCTTCATGCCCATGGTGTCGGAAGATTTTTTTGTGCCGTCACCTTCGCCGCTGACGCTTTTGGTGATCTGGGTACTGGTAATGTTTATTGGCTCAACGCTAAATGCGGATTGAATGGTAACAGGGCCGCGCACGGCGATGGAAATGCCGCTGCTGCCTCCGCCGCTGAATGCGAAAACCTGTCCGAAACTGCGCACATCCAGCCATTTTTCGCAGGCTTTTTGGGCGGTGTCGTCTTTTTTGGCTTTTGTGGCGTTAAAGGCATCCGCGCCCAAACCAACATCTTTGTCTTTGGCGCGGTTGGCCAAGCTGGTCATGCCGTCGGTTTTCTTTTCGTCCGATTGCACAAAAATACTCTCGCCACTGTCTTGCAGGCGGTCGCGAATTTTGCGTTTCAGACACACGTCGGTCATTTCACCGAAGCCTTGGAAATTGGCACGAGGGCGGTTGCCGTTTAAGGGATCACCGTTAGGGTTGGCGTTGGTTACTTTCAGGATTAAGGCAAAGTCGATTTTTTTGGTTAAGCTCATTTTGGTTTTCCTTTAAGTTGGGTTATTCGTGGGTTTTGGATTTATTGGCGGAAAGCTCGGCAATACGGTGAGCGATTTCCATTTTTTGGCAATGGTAACCCAAGAGAAATTCGCCGCTTAATTTGTCATCGCAAGTGAAATCGTCGATGGCAAATAATTCCATAATTTCGCCGATTGCCTGTATACCGGTATCCTTGCCGTTGTTGCGCAGGCGTTCTTGATAGGGTTTCAATGCCAGCTCAATATTGCGCCATGTGGCAAAGGGGTGTTCGGCAAAACGCTGCATATAGCGTTCTGCGGTGGTGGCGCGTTTTTCGCCCGCCAAATACAGAGCGTAGGATTCTGTGTTTTCGGCGACGGCAAGCAGCCTGCCGTACAAGTAATCGCGTGAGCGGTTTTGGGTATCCAAACTCATAGGGTAAGTTCTCCGTTGTGATAAATCGTGATGACGAGCGCGCCAGCCTTTGTATAGGGCACAGGCAACGCCGATGTTTCTTTGCCATTCCCAGTTTTCGCAGCCATTAGGATTGCAGGCCGCCTGAAAACTTTGACGTACCAAATCTTCGGGAATCGGCACGGATGTTCCGCCGGCGATAACGGGCAGAAGGCGGGCGTAAAGTTGTTTTTTGAGCGTGTCGGACAGGGATTTGCCGTACACGGCTTCGGCAATGCTGTAAGGCGACGGCGGGACGAAACGCCATTGGGTGCGCTTGTCGGTTTTTTTGCCGTTTGGGACTTCAATGCTGTAACGCTGATACCAAGAAAAATCGTCAATCCACGCGTCTAAATTGGCGAAATAATCGGCAGGCAGAAATTCTTGGTAATAGGTCAGTGCCATGCGCCCTGGTGTGGCAGAATCGAGCATAATCAGGGAGATTTGTTCGTGCTCTTTCAATTCTGCCTGATAGCCGTGCAGTTTCTTTTTGATGATTCGCGCAGCAGCTTGCCCGATATTTACAGACCAATCGGGGGACGCTTCCGAATTTTCAGATAGCCTTTGGGCGGCAATTTCATCGGGATTTTCAACCGCACTGATGTCCCAGTTGCCCATATCCGCCCAATCCAGTTCGGCGGAAATGTCTTTCATCGGCGACGGAATAGGTTTGCCGCTGATTGCCCAGGCGACGGTAACTTGGTCGCCGTTTCGGATGCCTTGGCGTGAAATCAGCCAACGCAGTGCACTGTGCGCCTTGGCAGATACGTCTGCCGATATGCTGGCGGCTTCTTCGGCGGTAGCAAACCGCCCGCGAAAGGTGTAGCCCGCTGTATCATTGGAAGAAATTAGCTTGGCTTTATCGCCCGTGTGGCGCAATTTGGCGGGGTGCATGGTGGAAATGACGGCTTCTTTGCCCTGCACCAAGCAAAAGCCTTTTTCGGCTTTTTCCGAAGCGGCGTAATCCGCCCAAGATTGCTGTATGGTTTTGTCTGTCCACGTTTGGCTGTGTACGTCGCCCGCAATTTCCACCTGCCAGCAAACCAATGCCGAACCGAATTCGATTTCGCCTTTGGTTTTGGGCAACACTGAAAAAATCGGCGGTGCATCGCCTTCTGTTTCCCATTTGTTCAACACTTTGCCGTCCGAATCAAGCGGAAATATGCCTGCTTCCACCAAATCGGCAACCACCCGTCCTTTGGTAACATAGTGCAACACAGCCTGCACTTTGGGATGGGCAAAAGGCGATTCGCACCATGCTTTGAGTTGTTTTAGGTAGCCTTCAAAATAGGCTTTCTTTTCACCACCGTAATCGGCGTAATCTTTGGCGACATATTGGATTTTGTCAGCAAGTGGATGCGGGGCTTCGCCGCTGGTTCGGTTTTCAGACGACTCGGTGGCAGGCAGCAGAATCGCCGTTTTCGGCGGCATCACGCGTGCCGTCTGAAAATTGCCCTGACCGTCAATCACGATAACAATATGCGCGTTTTGAATGGTATGCCCGACCGGCGTCAGCGGCTCGGCATCATCGGTAACACCCTGTTCCAAAATGCTTTCATACGTCCGATAAAGTTTCTGCATCCAGCTCATAATTCCAGCTCCTTGGCTTCATCTTCCACAGGCTTGACGTTTTCGCCGCGCTTGAACGGTTTTTCAGGATGCATTTTGCGGATAAATCGGGTTTTCAGACGGCTTTCTGTATCGTTGACACTTGGAAACTCAATCACACCATTTTGCATATTCGCCATCCAAAAACGGCTAACCAATTCGGGCTTTCCGGTTTCTTCAGGATAGCCGAAACTGTGGAAAATTAAACCGAAATCCAAGTTGTCAATTTCATCATAAAAGCCTTTACCTTCACCGAAAGTACACGGCTCGACATAGCCTTGGCAATCGCGCGTGCCGAGAAAAATATCCTGTCGACCTCCACGTTCCAGCATTCTTCTGGCGATGGCAATATGTTTGCCGAAATTACGGTCGCCTGCCAATTCTTCCCAATGCTCATTCCATTCAAAATGGGCTTCCACTTGGTATTCCACGTCCTGTAAAAAGGTGTAAATCGCCAAAGTGTTGCCGCCGTTCCAGTCCAGAGGTTTAGTGGATTTGCTTTGGGTACGGATGGGTTTCATCACGCGGATGCGGTCGATATACCAAATCAACGTGGGCTTCCAATAAATGCTTTTGACGATGCCTTTAATGGCTTCATATGTCGGCACTTGGTAGCTGAATTTTTCGCCACCGATTTTGGTAACGGGGTCGGTAAACAAGGCTTGCCGTCCCCAGACGCGGAAACTGATTTTGCTGTCCATATTGCTCCTATAAGTCGTAAAAAGTCATTTCGCTTGTTTCATCTAAAGACAAGCCGAATTCATCGTTGTAATAGCGTTCATTCAGATAATAAATACCCGATCCTTCAATGGTTTCATGCAGGGCGTTTTCTTTTTGCAATTTATTCCAAACGTTGGGGAAGACGTTCACGCTGTAACGCTGGGCTTTTTTCTTTGCGTCATACATTTCTTTCGGATCCCATTCGCCGCAGAGTTTGACAATGAGTTCCGCACCTTCTCCATACGGCACAATCACGGCGTGTGTCGGCGCGTCTATGGCTTGGAAAGCACGCCCTGCATTTTTGAAGGATTGCATCAGCAGCGGCAACGGTTTGCTTCTTTTATTGTTTTTTTCGCCATAAGGATTCAGCGCGTTATCGCTCAACCAATCCAGCAGTGAACCTGTTGTGCTGTTTTTGATGGAATACGACATTTCATCACTGCGCTGGTAAAAATAGTATTCAAAATAACGTTTCATCGCTTCTGGCTGCAAAATATCCTGTCCGGCAAAATCGCGAAACACACGTTCGGCATGATTCTTGCCTGCCTGAATATCGGGCAATATCCGCGTAAAATCCTGTTCTTGCAAATTCAACACCCAAACCTGCCCTTTACCTTCTTTCTCACCGTGCCGGTTACAACGCCCCGCTGCTTGGGCAATGCTATCTAGCCCGCCCAAGGCACGAATCACGCAAGCCATCGAAATATCCACGCCTGCTTCAATCAACTGGGTGCTGATGCAGATAACAGGCTCTTTGTTTTTCAGACGACCTTTGATGGTGTCAAAAATCGCTTTGCGGTGCGCCGCGCATTGGTGGGTGCTTAAATGAAACAAGGTCTCGGGCGGCACGTTCTGCCCCTTGCAATACTGATAAAGCTCCTGCGCCCATTTTTTGGTATTGACGATAAACAGGCAACTTGGGGCTGTCTGAAACTGTTCCAGCAAAAACGCGCCCGCTTCTTTCACATTCCAGCCGCCTGCTTTTTCGTTGAATCGGATTTCTACGCGCGATAAATCGGCAAACAATTTGTCCAAATCCTGATGCTTGCCCATGATTTCGGCGTTTTCAGGTAGCCTTAACAAACCGCGCGCGGCAATGCTTTCCCTTTTCCCTTCGGGGAAATTCTGCAAGCCTGATTCGCCGAGCAAAGGCTGCGTCGCCGTACACAAAACCGCCGTGCTTTTACCGAATTTCGTTAGCCAATTTAATACGTTGCAAAACAGATGGACGCATTTCACCGGCAAAGTTTGAATTTCATCAAAAATCAAAACGCTATTGGTCATGGGGTGGATATGGCGCGCGCCACGCGTACCGCCGCCGAACCACGCATCTAGAAACTGCACCATCGTGGTGAAGACAATGGGATTATCCCAGTCTTCGGACAGCAGTTTGTCCTGCCAGCTTTGCTTTTCGGGTTCTGGATTAGGATGATGTTCCAGTACCCAATCTTCGCCAAGAATTTCGCGTACGGCTTGGGCGTTTTGATAGATGATGGGAGTATAGGGAATGATGTGGATGATGCGAGCGAGATTGTGCTTTTGCGCATGATGGAGGGCATAGCGCAGACTGGCCAATGTTTTACCGCCGCCGGTCGGCACTGTGAGTGTATAAATACCTTGAGAATCGACCGCTCTTTTTAGACAGTCGCTGGAAATTCGACGGCGGATTTCGTCAATAGGATAACGGTTTTGAAAACCTGCTAATTTGGCTTCCACTTGATCAATCGCCATTTGCCAATCAGGTTTTTCCGTCAAGTGGCGGACTTCTTTTTGCGCTTCCCGTTCAAAATCCGAACTGTTGATACGGTCGGCATCAATCAGGCAGCTGAATAAAAAGCGGGTCAGGCAGCCGAGATAGAATTCTTTAATTTTGTCATTGGTCGTTGAGTCGGAAAGTATCGGTTTTACTGCTTTGAGCAGGCTGCGAATCAGGTTTTCTCCTGCCAATTCATGTGCTTTTTTCTGAACAACTTCATCGGCATTTTGCTCACATTCTGCCAAATGCGTCAGTTCATCAGTTTTATTAAACCGCTCAATCCATTTCGGATTACCCTCTCCATCCAAACAGTCAATCAAACCTTCGCCGTGGTGTGATGCTATGCATAAACCCAGCATTTGTCCGAACAATTCGCCGATGCCCTGTTCCGTGCCAAACTTTCTCAATTCGTGGTAAACCCATTGCGCACCTGAGGTGGAATGATCCACTTTACTGCTGTTCGGTGTACTTTCTTCATCATCCAAATCAGGATTAAACAAACCTGTTTCATCATGGATATATTTTTGGAATTTGCGGGAATATTTACCGAAATCGTGCATGAGTCCGAGTAACTCGCCCACTGGTTCTAAATTTAGTTTTCGAGCAAATATTTTTGCAAGTTCTGACGTTTCTACTAAATGGGTTTGAACAGATTGAGGACACTTATCAGTTTTCCGAACATGTGCTATAAAAGTAAATTTCATGGCATACAATACTATTACTGTAACTTACCACCAATCATATACTTGCAAATATTCAACTGCAATATAATTTCTTAAATATATTTAAATTACATTTATCCTAACTAAAGAAATGCCGTCTGAAACTTTTTCAGACGGCATTGTCATTTATTAACCTTTATAACTTACTTCTAATATCCTCCACTGCTTTCACTAAAGCTTCGGAAAGCGAAGGATCAAAAGAAGAGTGGCCTGCTTGGACGATTCTCAATTCTGCCTCAGGGAAGGCTTGCGAGAGTTCCCACGCGCTTTGCATCGGGGTGCATAGGTCGTAGCGGCCTTGGACGATGATGGTTGGGATATGGCGGATTTTGTCGATGTTTGCCAAAATAGCCTTATCACCCTGCAACCAGCCTTCGTTCACGAAGTAATGGTTTTCCATTCTTGCGATGGCAAGGGAGGCTTGCGGGTCTTCATCTACATCTTTAGGTTCAAACTGAATAAGGTAGCTTTCCCAGTCTGCCCATGATTTAGCCGCTTTGAGGCGCGTGGCTTCATCTTCGCTGAACAGCATTTCATGGTAGGCTTTAATTAGGGCTTGGCGTTTATTTTCAGCTACGGGAGCAATGAATTTTTGCCATTGAG
>ERZ1699254.691-NODE-691-length-11512-cov-7.512956_pt1 | contig 11512 bp, 8 predicted proteins | sample MGYA00581522_ERZ1699254 | MGnify/ENA primary metagenome ERZ1699254 (study PRJEB42319, sample SAMD00040329) | human oral metagenome | material: saliva | host: Homo sapiens | study: EMG produced TPA metagenomics assembly of PRJDB4115 data set (Metgenomic analysis of... | reverse complement strand
TCATATATTTACTGTCGTCAGTAATATTCACTGAACCGACGATATGAGTATTCGAGAATTTCTCAACTTGTAGACCTTGTGCCTTCCTTTTTTCTAAAGCACTTTGAATTTGACTGATTTCTGCTCGATAAACCCCTGCGTTTGAAAGGTCAACCTTATCTGTTTTAAAGCGGAACTCAAGTACAGATTCTTGATTCTCCGCATTATCTGCAATTTGCCAGAGTTGACGTTGCGTATTTCTCTTAGAATGAGTAAACCACTTGCCGTTCAGAAGGACGGAATAATCTTTCTCTGTATTTAGACCTGCAGGTACGAAGAAGTAATAAGTTAAATCTGTTCGAGGAGTAATTCGGTAGCGAACGATTGCATCCTTAGAAGAATCTACACGCTTGTAAACTGCAGTTCCTTTTTCTTTGTCGACATTTTCCTCAGTAAGATTTTCTGTTTCAACATCTCCGTAGGCTAGGGGTTTGAAGTAGTCGAGATAATTCTCTTCGCCTTTTTTCACACCTTCCATAGAGTTAAGGATGATATTTTGATTTTGAATAGCGTTGTTTTTACCGAAGTTGATATTTCTTACCAAATCATTTGTTCCATAAGCTAATGGGAAAGAATTTGGGTTTTCGTACACAATATAACGCTCATCTTCATATACCTTACGCGTGAAATAACGTTGCATATCAAAACGACTTGCAAAACGAGTGAAATACATTCTCTCAGGATGAGCTTCTTTCTCTGTAGGATCCAGATCCTTGACATCCATATAGTAACGAACACCGTATAGGGCATCTGTTAAGAGGGTCCCATTTTCATACTCTGTCGCCGCATTAATCCCTTGATCACCCATGTAGGCGAATTGATCCATGGTCGTACGCTCTAAGCTAGAACTAAAGGTACTTAAACCTGGGTAGGAAACAAGCGATGGCACTGTTTTTGAATAGGCAAAGGTGGAGGCGATTCGATAGAATGGTTGGTCTGCTTGTTTCTGAACATCATCTGTCACTTGTTTTACAGATACCGTTGCATCTACAAACTTATCTACATCCGCATACCCAAAGGTTGCTTGAGATAGATAAGCGTTGTAACCCAACTCAAAGATTGTTAGGGTAGATAAGGCAAGAATGGCTAATCTTGTCATTCTTGAGCGCAGTAAGAAGATAACCGCCAAGTAGACCAGCAAGGTTAATACAACCTGAGATAAGAGATAACCTGTTTGGAGAAGAATGCCTAAAAGAAGGACGACAGCCCCAGCTATCAATAGCACGATTTTTTTCACTTTAGGAGCTTTACAAGAACGACTCCAATAGAGATAAGAGCAGGCTACAGTGATTGCTATCAGTAAAATCCAAAATACAATAACATTCTTTGTTAGAAATTGAGTCAATGCTTCTGGCTGTGTTTTTGGAAGATAGGTGAATTTCTTTGTATAGAGATAAATTGCTGATAAAACTAGTAACACAGCTGAAAGCAACTTCCCTCTGCGAGAAATTTCTACTTGTCCCTTAACTACCTGATAGGCTAAAACGAGCATAAAGAACGAGAATAACCATGAGAAACGGAAGAAGAATCCAGCTGGATTTTGTCCCATATGCCAGATTTTACTTACAAACTCATTGACAAAGGAAAGGAAGAAGACGAAGGTGACTGTTCCTGCAGCCCAACGTTTTTCCTTAGCTATCTGCTTTGATGTAAAGTAGAGGATAAAACCTAGAAATCCTAAAGCACCGATATAGATATTTGGGAGGTTAGGTCCAGTCGACCAGCCTGAGGCAGTATCAAAACCACCGATAGCCAGTTTAGACAGAATATCCACAGGATTGATCTGAAAGGCCAAGGAGAATTTCATGGCATCTCCAACTTGCCCCTTACTCTCAAGGAGATTATAGAAAACTGGCACAATCAATACCGATGCCGTAGCAACCCCAATGACAGAGAAAGCAAATGTTTTTACCAGAGGATTCAAGAAGTGTTTCAACTTCTGTTTCAGAGTTCCCTGGATAGAGAGACGCGGTGAAACATAATAACAAGAGTATAGGACGATAAAAATCGAAATCATATACCCCATATAGAACTGCAGAAAGACTGTTAGTCCTAAAATAAAGGCATAACGATAGGGTCTTCCTCCATCCAAAATCTCTTCCAGATAAACGATAACGAGCGGTAGCATAATCATGGCATCATAGAAAATGACGTTCATCTGGTAAGAAACGAGCATGCCTGAAAGAGCATAGGCTGTTGCAAATAAAGGCACCAACCACACACGTGATTCTGCACCTTTATAGCGCTTAATCAGGAAATGAGAGAAAGAAAGTCCGATTGCACCGTATCTGAGCCAAATGGTCAGAAAGACAGCTAAACCATAGTGTTTGAAGGGGATAAGAATATAAAAAATATTAAAGGGACTCATCAAGTAATAGCCCAAAACCCCTATCATGTCTCCACCGAGAGATTTAGTAAAAGAGTAAGTCAGGCTACTCAAATCACCAGTAAGTATCGCATTTTTAAGCAAGCCAAAAAAGCTGATATACTGCTGACCAAAGTCAACTGCCATCAGGCTTTTATTCCCAAAAGGATAGCTACCCATGAAAAACCAAACTACCAGCATAATGGTCATCGGTAGTAAGGCACTCATCGTATAAAGCAAGGCTTTAGGGTGTTTCCCTTTCAATTCTTGCCAACGCATTAACCACTTATCCATGTTTGTTTTCTCCTATACCATTTTAACCAATCTTATCTTTTTCAGCTTGGTCAATATTACTTTTTGCGACGATAAAGTGAGGACGTTGCTTCACCTCGTAATAAATCTTTCCAATATACTCTCCAAGTACTCCTATGAAAATGAGTTGCACACTACTAAACAAGATAATGGCTGCTATTGTAGTGAAATAGCCACTCGTATAGTCGGAAGAAAAGATAAATTTACAAAATTCATAAACAATGTAGAGAAGAGACAGAGCCATGCTGACAAATCCAAATTGGATACAAATTCTAAGAGGACGATCATTAAACGAAATAATCCCCTGGAAAGCATAGTTCATAGACTTCTTAAAGCCGAATTTACTTTTTCCTGCCTTACGAACTTCATTTTTATAAGGAATAACCTTCTCTTTAAAACCGATCCACTCATAAAGCCCTTTGTTAAATCGGTTGTACTCAGGCAGCGAAACAAACACATCCACAGCTCTCTTGCTGAGGAGTCGTAATTCAGATTTCCCGTCTGTTAACTTGACATCCATGGAATGGTTCGAGAATTTATAAAAACTACGAGCAAAGAAGCTTCCTACAAATGACTCCCCTTCTCGAGTTCTCTGACCGCTGACAATGTCATATCCTTCTTTATAAGCTTCTACAAAGAGAGGGATAAGGTAGGGCGGATGTTGCAAATCACCATCCATCACCATAACTGCATCACCAGTCGCATACTTAAAACCTGCAAGAATTCCACTCTCGCGTCCAAAGTTTCTACTAAAGCTGATATACTTGACCCGTGGGTTTTCATTGGCAATAGCATCGATTAATTCTAGTGTGCTATCGCTACTGCCGTCATCCACATAGAGAATTTCGTAGTCAGATAGTTCTTCCGATAAAATCATACTCTCTAACTTCTCAGAGATGGCTTTATGTGTTTGAGCGAGAACTAATTCTTCATTTAAAAGAGTGATAAGAATTGATAGTTTCATCTAAATACTCCATAATATCTACTTTTTTAAAAAAGGGAGAGAGCCATGCTCTCCCCTATCTAAAGAAACTCAACTATTACTTATTAGAATATTTACGTTTCAATACAACTGTGCCTGATAAGATGACGATTCCGGCAAATACCAAGCCAGTTCCTACAGATTCGCCAGTTTGAGGAAGTTTTGGTTTCTCATCTGTTGTAGTCGTTGATCCTTCTGTTGTTGAAGTAGTTTTTGGCTCTTCTGTTGTTGTAGTTGTAGTTGTAGAAGTTGTCGCTGGTTCTTCTGTCGTTGTCGTTGTAGAAGTTGTCGCTGGACCTTCTGTCGTTGTAGTTGTAGAAGTTGTCGCTGGTTCTTCTGTCGTTGTCGTTGTAGAAGTTGTCGCTGGACCTTCTGTCGTTGTCGTTGTAGAAGTTGTCGTTGGTTCTTCTGTCGTTGTAGTTGTAGTAGTTGTCGTTGGTTCTTCTGTCGTTGTGGTTGTTGTGGTCGTAGTTGTAGTAGTCTTATCTCCACTACCCTCACCTGAACCTGTTTCTAAACGAGTCAATGCACTGACTGAACGAGATTTTTGGAAGTTACTTGCTGACCATTCCAAAACATTGGCAACTTGAGTACCTTTTGGAAGTTCTGAAGTTAATTCTGTTGTGTACTCAATGTACATTGCCCAGTTCCAGTTGTCACCAAAGTTAATGGTGAATCCTGTGATTTTACCATCCGCATTTCGAGTGAATTCAGCTTTTTTGCTAAAGTTATCGATTGGTTCCAATTTAAGAAGTGCTGCTTCATTTGGAATCTTCTCTGGTTGAGTCGCATAACGAACTGCACGGAAAGAGCTTTCTACCAATACTTGTCCACTATCACTAAAGTCATCCTTGATGACCATGTTGTTCAATTTATCCTGAACAGCGTTCAAAACAACACGCCACTTGATACGGTTAGGATTTTCTGAATCTTGGTAACCATATTTCATTTCATAGTCACCAGCTTCACCGTCTGTTTTATTGTAATTGAGGGTATATTTTTCTGTCCCGAATTGGAAAGTATAGTTACCTGATTCTGGTAAGTTGGTTACGTTTGGACGAACAGAATATTTCAAAGACATTACCTTATCCTTGTAATTCTTAGAGAAATAATCTGTAAAAGTAATCGTTACTTTTTGAGTGCTTGGATCTGTCACAGCATTCCCAATTACTTCACCACTGCTATGGGTGATTGGAAATTCTAGCTTGGTGATCAAGCCCAATTCTTTAGGAAGGTCAAGTACCAGTACATCGCCTTCCTTAATTTGTTGAGTATCAGGAAAAGAAATGGTATTGGTTGCTTCCAAAACTTTACCTGTTCCGATTTGAGTGTCAGATGTCAATGGTTGACCATCAACAGTGATTGATGTTTTATTGGTATAGTCTGTAACATCAGCTGCAAATACTGTTGTCAGTACCGTCAAAGATAACACGATTATACCCAAAAATGCAAACACGCGCATCGTGTTCTTTTTAAAATAATTCATGGTTGACTCCTCTTAATTAATCAAATATATCATAGCATTTTTTGAATTCGTTTACAAGCTATTTTTTATAATATTCCAGTTTTCCTAACTTTTTATATAAAAATAGTCTTCAATGGTCGGATTTTTTATTAAATAAAAACCAGGAATAAAACCCTGGTTCATTACTTTACTATTAAGAGCCTAATTTTTCAAAGACTTCTGAGAAATTTTTACTAATAGCTTCAAGAGAAACTTCTACTTCTTCTCGAGTTTGGTTGTTCTTGACCGTCACTTGTCCGCTTTCGACTTCACTCTCTCCTAGGGTGATGAGGGTCTTAGCCTCAAAGACGTCAGCTGACTTGAACTGCGCTTTTAGCTTGCGATTGAGGTAATCTCGTTCTGCCTTGAAACCTTGTTGGCGCAATGCTTGTACTAACTCCAAGGCTTTCAGATTTGCTCCTTCACCAAGGACAGCAATATAAACGTCTAGGACGTTTTCGATAGGTAGGGCCACACCTTGTTTTTCAAGGACTAAAAGAAGACGCTCTACACCAAGTCCAAAGCCAAATCCAGCAGTTTCAGGACCACCGAAGTAGGCAACCAAACCATCGTAGCGACCACCTGCACAGACTGTCAAGTCATTGCCCTCAATCTCTGTGATAAACTCAAAGATCGTATGGTTATAGTAGTCCAAACCACGTACCATATTGGTATCGATGATGTAGTCTACTCCAAGATTTTCCAACATCTGACGAACAGCATCAAAGTGAGCTTGGCTTTCTGCATCTAGGTAATCCAAGATAGATGGTGCATTCTCCACTGCCACCTTGTCTTCTTTTTCCTTCGAGTCCAAGACACGAAGAGGGTTTTCCTCCAAACGACGCTGGCTATCCTTAGACAAACTATCTTTCATAGGTGTCAAATAGTCAATCAAGGCCTGACGGTAGGCCGCACGGCTCTCAGGATTTCCAAGGGTGTTGAGATGTAGTTTGACACCTTGAATCCCAATTTCTTTCAGGAAGTGGGCTGCCATAGCGATTGTTTCCACATCCGTAGCTGGATTGCTAGAGCCAAAACACTCCACACCAATCTGGTGGAATTGACGCAAGCGACCTGCTTGTGGACGCTCATAGCGGAACATTGGACCCATGTAGTAGAACTTACTTGGCTTTTGCACTTCTGGTGCGAAGAGTTTATTTTCCACATAAGAACGAACGACTGGAGCGGTTCCTTCTGGACGGAGGGTAATATGACGGTCTCCCTTGTCGTAAAAGTCATACATTTCCTTGGTTACGATATCAGTTGTGTCTCCAACAGAACGACTGATGACTTCGTAGTGCTCAAAAATAGGGGTACGTACTTCTGCGTAGTTGTAGCGTTTGAAGATTTCACGCGCAAATCCTTCAACGTACTGCCATTTGGCAGACTCAGCAGGTAAAATATCCTGCGTTCCTTTTGGTTTTTGTAATTTCATAGGGAATCCTCTTTATAACTTAATAGTCCTATTTTACCATAAATGAAAGGATTGGGATAGTGTGAAGAAAACATGGATTTAAAGATTATTTTTGAGATTGAGACTTGTCATAAGAATAGCTATCAGAGAAAGACCTACGAAAAGTATCCAAGTCAACTGTATATCCCATACCGCTACCAGTGAAAAACAGGCAGTCCCCACTGGTATGGATAGAGTAAACAATAAACCTAAAAAATTACTGGTACGAGAGAGAACCTCTGGAGCAAGATTTTTCATGAGCAGAGCACTAATTTTTGGAGAAATTTTCCCAGAGATATACATGGTAAAAAAGACGAAAATCATCCCGAACAAGACTTGGTTTAACAAATTAGATAGACCAACTAGACTGGCTCCTAATGTGACCCACATCATCAATCTAGGCAAAGATTGCTTCCCAAAATAATCATTTCCAGTAAGGCTACTGATGATAACTGCTAATAAGGTAATCAATTGTAAGATAAACAATGCATCCTTGTAGGAAAAATTCAGTAAGGAATGATTTAAAAGGAAGATGTTATAGATACCACCTAAGGCACCACCCAAAGCATTGATAATCAAGATAGCAAAGAGCATAAAACCAAAGTTTTTCTGTCCACTTTTAAGAAAAACGAGACGTAAGTTTCGGTAAATCGTTAAAAACTGATCTTTGATAGAAAGTTTCTCACTTTTCAGTGATTTACTGTCAACAAGTGGAGTTGATAAGCTTATTTCAGCTCTTCCTAAAAAGAGAATGAGAGCTGATACTAGGAAAAATATGGCATTGATTCCTGCTACGAGCGAAAAGTTCTGCGTCGATACCCCTAATAGCCAAACACCGAAAGCTTGGCCACCAATAGCAGAAATATAGGTAATAAACTGAGAAAAGGAATAGGCCTCCATCAGATCTGACTCTGCTACTTTTTCTTTAACGAGAGGCATTCGCAAGCCCCCAGCAAAATCACTGGCTACATCACTAATGACATTGATGAGACAAAGGGTCGAAAAGGCAAAGAAACTAGCTTGCTGAACAACTAGGGCTGCTAGAAAAAATAAAATTGCCTGAAATAAACCGACATAGGTCATCCATTTTACCTTGTCCCTCGTATAATCTGCCCGAATCCCCACAAAAACTGTAAAAAGAGTTGGAAGCATCATCACAACATTCGCAATGGCAACGGCAACAGAAGCCTCTGGCAAAGTCGAGGCATAGACCACAAATACTAAATTAAAAATGGAAGCTCCAAAAGCATTGAAAAATCGTGATAAGCTCAAAACTCTATATGCTTGATTTCTTAGTAATAGTTTCATATAATTTCCTTTCTTGCTAACATACTACTTTTATGGTAGTTCTAGTATAGCATCAAGAATCCCTCGAGAATAATTTTTTGAATATATGCAACAGGCTAAAGCCCTAACGAAAACGATAGAACTTGCTAATACTAATAAGTATCTTTACAGTCCTATCGTTTCAATTTAATTTATCCAATTGCAAATACTCAACACTCTATGGCGCTTCTATAATAATCTGCAGATTTGCTACAACCAATCATCTCGAAAATACGGACAGCATCCTCCATTTTTCTCTGCCCTTCCTCTACTCTTCCTTGCTTACTATCAAGCAAACCTTCTGCCCATAGGTAGACTATTCGAAAATAGGTTTCATTTTCTTCAAAGAAGTTCTTTTCAATTTGTTTTTTAAAATAGAGGGCATTGGTAAAATCATCAATTTCAATACAGGCCATAAAAGCATTGAGGAGCAAGGTGTGCATCATATTTCGATTTTTCCCAACTCCTTGCAAGAAATCTGACTTCCGCAACATTTCCCGAGTATACTTTGTCAAAAGCTGGACTGATAAAAGAGGAGAGCAGGAAGAAAAGAACGAAAGTTCATAGAGTCCCCAAATTTCAACAGAAAATAAATAATCATGTAGGACTCTTTCTTCCTCAGAGGTCAATGTAATCGTCTCATCAATAGCTTTCATATAGGATTTTATCAAAATAGAATTGAGAATATGTTCTTGTTTATCCTTTGAAAAAGGGATTTTTTGGTATTCTCTCTGATAGAGGGTATGCAAAGATGTTAAATCTTTTGGGTTTACAGCTTTAAACAGTTGATTTCTGAATTCAGAATTAGCATCGTGGTGAAAGTCTCTCGCTAAAAATAAGAGTTCTTCTACGTTAGCATGGATATTCTCTAAAGCAGCAAATAACTTTGGAGCAGATATTTCACTTTGACCATTTTCAAAACGCGACAATAAGGATGCTGAAAAGCGTCCACCTGTTGCTTTTCTCAAGGAAATTTTTCTTGATTCTCGTAGCTCTTTAAAAACTTTTCCTAAATTCTTCATCCTCTTACCACTCATCTTTTATTTTTTCCTATTTTACCACATTTCCTAATAAATACTAGTTCCAAACTAGCATTTACAATCTGCCACAGGCATGATACAATGAATACCATCAGATATACGAAGGAGAATTTATGAAAAAGAATATCTTGACAACTCTTGTAGCTGCCCTTGTCTACTTTCTCTGTATCGGAGTGGGGGTTCTACTAGGAAACCTTGTCGACCACACTGGAAATATGTTTTATGCCCCTGCCTTTTCTGCCCTTGTGGGTGGTAGCGTCTATATGCTACTTCTGGCAAAAGTACCTCGTTTTGGAGCGATTACAACGATTGGACTTATGATTTCTCTCTTTTTCCTCGGGAGCAAGCATGGTGCTGGAGCCTTTCTACCAGGAATCATCTGCGGTCTTGCAGCGGATGGCATCGCCTATCTTGGTCATTACAAGGATAAGGTCAAGAACCTTCTTTCCTTCCTAGTATTTGCTTTTGGCACCACCGGTCCCATTCTACTTATGTGGATAACCCCTCAAGCTTATATAGCAACTCTAGTAGCTCGTGGGAAATCTCAGGACTATATTGACCGCATTATGGTCTCACCGAATCTCGGTAATATCCTACTTTTTATCGCAAGTGTCCTCATTGGTGCTTTACTTGGCGCCCTGATTGGACAAGCACTTTGTAAGAAGTTGACACATAAAAGTTAGATAATAAAAAAGAGCTAGAAGGCTCTTTTTTATTTATGACTTAATTTCTTGGTCAAGAAGTCTCCCAAGAACTGAATTGTAAAGATAATCAGGATAATGATGAGCGTCGCAAGGACTGTCACATCATGATTGAAACGGTTAAATCCATAAGCGATAGCTACGTTACCGATACCACCTGCTCCGACCGCTCCCGCCATAGCTGTTTCACCGACTAGTGAGATCAAGGTCACAGTTGTCACACGAATCAAGTCTGGTAGACCTTCTGATAGGTAAACACCTACGATGTCCCAGAAAGTAGCTCCGCTAGCTTGAGCTGCCTCGATGACACCACCATCTAGCTCAGCTAATACCACCTGTACTTGACGGGCAAAGAAGGCAAAGACTGCAAAGGATAGGGGTACAATAGCCGCATTTGGCCCGATACTTGTCCCTACGATTAGATGAGAGAAGGGTGACAAGACAGCCAAGAGAATGATGAATGGCACCGCACGGAAGATAGAGGTAATCTTGTCCAAAATCCAGAAAACAACTTTATTTTCCAAGACACCACCTGGAGCTGTCAAGACAAGGAAAAGCCCTGCAACCAGCCCTAGGAAACCTCCGATGATGAAGGAAAGAACCGTCATATAAAGGGTCAAGTAGATTGCTGTTCCCCAGCCAGCCTGACCAGACCAACCCATCTTGTAGACGTTTGGTAAGTATGCTTTAATCAATTCTGCCATCTTACTGTCCTCCCTTCAATACTTTTAGTTGCACACCAGCCTGACGGATGGCATCTTGAGCGCTTGCCAAGGCTTCTTTTTCCCCTGACAAGACAACCACAAGTTCACCAACAGGAGTGCCATCCAAAATTTCAATATTTCCATAAAGAATATTAGCTGTTACTTGGTAGTGCTTGTACAATTCATTCAGAAGTGGTTCATCTGTAGAAGCTCCTGCATACTTGAGTTGTACCAAAATGCTGTTTTCAGATAAGTGCTCTACGATTTCTTGTTTCTCAATCTTGACCATAGCTTCATCGATACCTGTCGCCGTTGAGATAAAGTCCTGGGTCAATGGTTGCTTAGGATCTGAGAAGATTTCAAGAACGCTACCCTCTTCAATCAGACGACCATCCTGCATCACTGCTACACGGTTAGCAATGTCTTTGACAATCTGCATCTCGTGTGTAATCAGGACAATGGTCAAACCTAGTTTACGGTTCAATTCTTGCAAGAGTGACAAGATTTGTTTCGTTGTCTTTGGATCAAGAGCTGAAGTTGACTCGTCTGAAATCAAGATTTTTGGATCATTGGCCAAGGCACGCGCAATAGCCACACGTTGTTTTTGACCTCCAGATAATTGTGAAGGATAGTTTTCGGCACGATCTGCAAGACCAACCAAATCCAATAACTTAGCTACTTTAGCCTTCTTTTCTTCCTTGCTGAGGCCAGAGTGTTTGAGGGCAAAGGCTACGTTTTCCTCTGCTGTTTTCTGGCTCATTAGGTTAAAGTGTTGGAAAATCATCCCGATATCTTGACGTTTATGGCGTAATTGCTCAGCAGTTAAGGTAACCTTGCCATCAAAAATTACATCATTATCTACAGTAATTCGACCTGCAGATGGTTTTTGCAAGAGGTTAATAACACGAACTAGGGTTGATTTCCCTGCTCCAGAATATCCAACGATTCCGTAGATATCCCCTTCTTGGATGTGAATGGTCACATCCTTGACCGCTGTGATGGTTCTTTTCTTTTGGTGAAAAGTCACATCGATCTGATCTAATTTGATAATATCTCTACTCATAGCTTCTAATCAGCTCCTCTACT
>ERZ1699254.689-NODE-689-length-11600-cov-8.138412_pt1 | contig 11600 bp, 8 predicted proteins | sample MGYA00581522_ERZ1699254 | MGnify/ENA primary metagenome ERZ1699254 (study PRJEB42319, sample SAMD00040329) | human oral metagenome | material: saliva | host: Homo sapiens | study: EMG produced TPA metagenomics assembly of PRJDB4115 data set (Metgenomic analysis of... | reverse complement strand
TTTTTGAAAACGAGCTGGAAACGCTGTTTGACTATATCGGCGAAGATGCGCTGTTTGTCTCTTTGGGCGATGTTCATGCCGAGGCAAACCGTTTTTGGAGCGACGTCAAATCGCGTTACGCCATGGCACAGGGCGATGAAACATATCCGCCTTTGCTTCCACAGCATTTGTATCTCTCTTCTGATGTCTTTGCAGGCCATCTGAAAAACTACGGACAAGTGCTGCCCGATGTTTCCGGCAAGGAACACACCCTGCCCGACCTTGCCGTCAACCGCCAATCCGACGAGCCGTTGCAGGCATTGAAGGATTTTCAGACGGCCTTTGAAGGACGGATTTTGCTGTGTGCCGAAAGTCTGGGACGGCGCGAAACCATGCTCGGTTTCTTGCAGCAAAACGGCTTAAAAGTCAAAAGTGTATCCGACTGGCAGGGCTTTTTGTCGGCACATGAGCCGCTGATGATTACAGTGGCGCCGTTGGCTTACGGGTTTAAATTAGAAGATCAAAACATCGCGGTCATTACCGAATCCGATCTTTATCAATATGTTGCCCGCTCACGCAAACATCATCGTAAGAAACACGCCGCCGTTTCAGACGGCCTGTTGCGCGACCTTGCCGAAATCAATATCGGCGATCCTGTTGTACACGAAGAACACGGCATCGGGCGCTATATGGGCTTGGTCACAATGGACTTGGGCGATGAAACCAACGAAATGATGTTGCTCGAATACGCGGGCGAAGCGCAGCTTTATGTGCCTGTTTCGCAGCTGCATTTAATCAGCCGCTACTCCGGTCAGGCGCATGAAAACGTTACTTTGCACAAGCTCGGCAGCGGCGCGTGGAACAAAGCAAAACGCAAAGCTGCCGAAAAAGCGCGCGATACCGCCGCCGAGTTGCTCAATCTCTACGCCCAACGCGCCGCCCAATCGGGACACAAGTTTGAAATCAACGAGATGGACTATCAAGCGTTTGCCGACGGTTTCGGCTATGAAGAAACCGAAGACCAGGCCGCCGCCATTGCCGCCGTGATTAAAGATTTGACGCAGGCGAAACCTATGGATCGCCTCGTGTGCGGCGATGTCGGCTTCGGCAAAACCGAGGTCGCCCTGCGCGCCGCGTTTGTGGCGGTAATGGGCGGCAAACAGGTCGCCGTACTTGCCCCGACCACGCTTCTGGTCGAGCAGCACGCGCAAAACTTCGCCGACCGCTTCGCCGATTTCCCCGTGAAAGTCGCCAGCCTTTCGCGTTTCAACAACAGCAAAGCCACCAAAGCCGCGCTGGAAGGCATGGCGGACGGTACGGTCGATATCGTTATCGGCACGCACAAATTGGTGCAGGACGACATCAAATTCAAAAATTTAGGTTTAGTGATTATCGATGAAGAACACCGCTTCGGCGTGCGCCAAAAAGAGCAGCTCAAACGCCTGCGCGCCAATGTCGATATCCTCACCATGACCGCCACGCCAATTCCGCGCACCCTCAGCATGGCGCTCGAAGGTCTGCGCGACTTCTCGCTGATTACCACCGCACCCAGCCGCCGCCTCGCCGTCAAAACCTTTGTCAAACCCTTCAGCGAAGGCAGCGTGCGCGAAGCCGTGTTGCGCGAACTCAAACGCGGAGGACAAGTGTTTTTCCTGCACAACGAAGTGGATACCATCGAAAACATGCGCGAGCGGCTGGAAACCCTGCTACCCGAAGCCCGCATCGGCGTGGCGCACGGACAACTGCGCGAGCGCGAGCTGGAGCAAGTCATGCGCGACTTTTTGCAGCAAAGATTCAACGTGTTACTCTGTTCCACCATCATCGAAACCGGTATCGACATCCCCAACGCCAACACCATCATCATCAACCGCGCCGATAAATTCGGGCTGGCGCAACTGCATCAGCTTCGCGGGCGCGTCGGCCGCAGCCATCACCAAGCCTACGCCTACCTGCTCACGCCCGAATACATCACCAAAGACGCAGAAAAACGCCTCGACGCCATCGCGGCGGCAGACGAACTCGGCGCAGGTTTCACCCTCGCCATGCAGGATTTGGAAATCCGCGGCGCCGGCGAAATCCTCGGCGAAGGGCAGTCCGGCGAAATGATACAGGTCGGCTTCACACTCTATACCGAAATGCTCAAACAAGCCGTGCGCGACCTCAAAAAAGGCCGCCAGCCCGACCTCGACGCGCCGCTGGGCATCACCACCGAAATCAAACTGCACAGCCCCGCCCTGCTGCCCGAAAGCTACTGCCCCGACATCCACGAACGGCTCGTCCTCTACAAACGCCTTGCCGTCTGCGAAACCGTGCAGCAAATCAACGCCATACACGAAGAACTCGTCGACCGCTTCGGCCTGCCCGAACAACCCGTCAAAACCCTCATCGAAAGCCACCACTTACGGCTTGCGGCAAAAGAATTAGGCATTGATGCCATTGATGCGACCAGCGAAGCGGTAACGGTAACCTTTGGTAAAAATAACAATGTCGATCCAACCGAAATCATCCTGCTGATTCAAAAAGATAAAAAATACCGCCTTGCCGGAGCCGATAAGCTGCGATTTACCGCAGAGATGGAAAATATCGAAGTGCGGATTAATACGGTGAAGAACGTATTGAAGACTTTGAAAGAAAGGGTGATGGTTAAGTAGAAAAGTTAAGGGAAGGCCGTCTGAAAACCTGTTTTCAAGTTTTCAGACGGCCTTTGGGCAGACTCAGCAACGGTTATTGGCGTTTTGCGCCGTAGCCACCAATCATGTGTTCGCTGCCATCTTCTTTTTTCAAACCGTATGTACCGCCAATTTCTGCGGCGGACGGACCGAAGAATTTACCGCTCAAATTGCCTTTCAAGCCGGCTGCGGCAGCTTCGACCTTGCCGAGGAATAGGTTGCCATTTTCCCACTTCGCCGCACCTTTCATATCGTAGTCAGCACCTTTTACAGTTACACGGCGACCGTTGGCGTCGAGGGAATGGAATTGGGAATTGGTAGTCTCAAAGCGTACGCCTTTCAAGCCGAAGTCGACAATGGCTTTAACATCGGCGGTCAGCTGACGGCTTTGGTCGTTGCTCTTCACAACATACGCTGTGGTCAAACCATTGTAAGTCGCTGTGCCGCTGGCAGGGAGGGCAGTAAACTTGGTTTCGTCGCCTAGGCTTTGATAGCCGAATGCGACATCGTTTTTAGGGTCCTTATAGAATGCAAAAGTTTGGTAAGCCCAGCCTGCCGCAGCAGGGTCGTGCATAACAATTTGTGTACCGTCGGTAAATTGGATGACATATACGCCGTCAAAGCGTTTGTCGAAGACGAGATGTTTGCCGTCTCCTGCAGTCAAGTTTCCTTTTTTGAAATATGCTAATTTATCTGCCAAGTTTTTGGCATTATCTGCCATTGCAGGACGTAAATCACGCAGACGACCGTCCAAGTCGATCAATTCGTTGATTTTCGTCTGTGCTTTTGCGATGGCTTCTTCATCCCCCTTCTCTTTGGCTGCTTTCAAGGCTTCTTTAGCTGTTTCGATTTGCGTACGCAATTCGGTAATTTTTTCGTCGATGGAGGCACGCCCATTGATAAAGTTTTTACTGTCCCCATCGATTTTTCCGTCTTGCGAGCCTCCGTCGCTTTTAGTGTTTCCTCCTGAAAATACCTTCATAATCAACGAGTATGGAGTAGTCCAGTTGACTTGCGAGGCATTTTGGTTGGTAATTACTACGCCGTCTAATTTCACTTCATCATTGTTTTTAAAGTCCAAAGAACTAATTAAGCCGTTTTGATTATTTTCTTTGTTATCCGTATGGTAAAGGTTGCCTGTGTAGCCGTTTCCATCGGCTGTTCTGGTAAGGCGCAACTGAACATTCGGATTGCCTTGTTGTGCGCTTGCTGAAGAAATAAAGCTGGTGTGCAGCGGGGTGTCGAGATTTAAGGTGGGAAGCGGGGCTTCGTCTTTCAGTTCTTCAAGTTTGTCGGCTTTGTTGTTGAGAGTGGGAGTCTGGGCTGTGCTGTTATCGTTATTAGCATTGCCGGTATTTGCGTTGTTATTGTTGCCGGTACCACCATTTTTTTCAGGACTGCCGCTACCAGCGGTATTGGTTGAGCCGGTGGAAAGTGCTGCATTACCACCGCCGCCACCTCCACCACAGGCTGAAAGGATTGCGGTGCTGATAGCAGTTAAGATGAAGGTTTTGATTTTAGTGTTGATTGCAGACATATTGTTCCCTTTTCTGTTGATTGGTTATAGTGCGTTTTATTAAACGGCATAAAGCAATTATCATAGATATAATTGTAATAAAAATAAACTGTTTTTTACGTTTTTATCGGTATAGTTTGTTTAACGAAGGTTTGTGTTTGATTTATGCGACAAAGGGTTAAAGGATTGTTTAATGATATTAAGCGATTGGTTGTGCAATGAGCCGATGGATAATAGGAAGATTCTGGTGGCTAAAATGGATTATCCTGTTTTACTTCAAACCACAAAAAAGGAATGTGTATTGCAGGTAGTGGGTGTGAAGTACGCTTGTGGGCTTTAAGTGCAAAAGCAGTATAAAATAAAGGCCGTCTGAAAATACTGAAACTGTCGGCGATTGAAAATTGAGCCTAAGGTTGCTAAATTGATCAGGGAATTATTATGAAAATGAGGGCAATGATGCTGGGTATTGCAGGCTTGATATTATCCGGCTGCTTTTTCTCTAATGAAGAAATTAAGTTGGAAGATATTTGGAATTTTAAAATTACTGTCAATGAAGCTAAGGGGAATAGGCAGGTGCATTTGACAGGCTTATTAGGCAATAGTGCAATGGGTATTTCAGATATCAAAACAAATAGCCGCAACGATGAGCTGAATATTACTTTATTTCAAAAATTAGCAGGTTCAGAATACTCAGGAACATTAGATAAAGAAATTACTCTTGAAAGCAATATCAAGAAGATTACTTATGGTTCTAAACACGAGATTATATGGCAAGACTAAAAATACAAAAAAGGCCGTCTGAAAAAGATTCAGACGGCCTTTAAAATTATAAATGGATAGATTTTTTGGGTATCCTATTTCGATAACATTTCAAGATTTTTCTGCGCAGAAAAAGGAATACAGCAACTGTATCATTTCGGTTACCCTCGGATCTGCAATGTAATATTGCCGTTCCCGATGGTTCACTTCAAACGATACCAAACCGGCTTCACGCAATAGGGCTAATTGGCTGGACATTGCCGCTTGCGGCAGTCCGGATGATTCAGCCAACTCGGTTACATTGTGCGGCCTTTCATGTAGTTTGCACAATACGGCGAGGCGGTTGGGATTGGCCAGAAGTTTGAGAAAAGCGCTGGCTTCTTCGTAGGGTGGTTGATTGTCGGCGATAGTCATTTTTCACGCTTGTCGGCAAATGAGGAGGTCGAATTATCAGTCATAATAGTCTTAGCAGCAACTTACAGACGGCCTTTGCTTAATGGTTCCATGGCATTTTGGCCAGCAGGCGTGCCATGCCGCAGAATCCGGTTAACCCGGCCGTTAACAGGCCTGCGCCGACCATCACGTTTATCAGATAAAACCAAGGCGATACCAGCCAACCTGCCAGCACGCCCAACAGAATCAAACTGCCCGCAATGGTTTGCACCTGCCGCATGATGTCCGGTTCGGCACGGTCGGCAACAATAGGAAGCCCTGCAGCCTTCCATGCCTGTAAGCCGCCTTCTAGAATATAGCATTCGCGGCCTTGGCCAAGCGCTGACAATATTGTTTCAGCCCCTGCTGTACGTTTACCACTCAGGCAATAAAAAATCAGGCACGAGGCTGTATCATCAGGCAGTTTGTCTCGCTGCCGTTCAGGCGGAAGGGATAATGCACCGCCAATATGTCCGCCCCGATATTCGGCTTGGCTTCGGATATCTACTGCCAACGCGCCGTCACGGATTTTTGCCGTTGCTTCGGAAGGCGTAATTCGCGGGAGTTGTCCGACCGTACTCATGTTTTGCCTTCGTTATTTTTTGTTGATGCGGCAGGTGTTGATGCCCAATAAACTGTACAGCGCGCAGTTGCCAATCAGTGCTGTAGCCAGAGGGATGATGCCCAGCCAACCCCACCAGCCAATTTGTCCGGTAGCAGCTGCAGCAATCAGTGCGACACCGATAACAATACGGATAACGCGATCCAAAGTACCCAAGTTTCGTTTCATTTTATTGCTCCTTGTTTCAGAATGGATTGTCTATCAATAAATATATATAACAAAAATCATATATGAGAAATATTATATTCCTAAAAATGACTTTGTCAAATGGTTTACAGTAAAAGTGTAATTAATATTTGCATTGTATTTTTTAAACACACAAATGGAATCAATCTCCAACGGCATGGTTAAATGTAAAAATACAGCCTTTATTTTTTCAGACGGCACTGGAGATGAGCTATATAATATTTTATTTATATTGGAAGAATTGGTAGTCAGTTTTCAGAAGGAATAAAATCATGACCGATTTGGAAAAGAAGTCCAATGGAGACGATTTGAAGACTGGATAATCCGTTGTGTAACTAGCAAGGGAGAGGAAATACTTTAAAATCAAATTGTCTACGAATTATAAAAGGACGTCTGAAAATTGAATTTCAGACGGCCTTTGGTTTCTTTATAACGTCGTTCGTATCATCAGAAACGATAGTTCACGCCCAAGGCAAACTCGCGGCCGCGTTCGTAGAAGGGCACGCGTCCGTTGCCGTCAGGGAAGCGTTGGCTATGCGAACGGTATTGCTTATTGCCGATGTTGTTGACGGCGAAGTTGACGTTCAGGTTGTCTTTTTTCAACGGCTGCCAGTTGGCGTAGATGTCGTGTACGCCGTAACCGGCTTTCTTTCCGTGTATCGTGCCTAGTCCGCGGGAGACGTCGGTGTATTTCACGCTTTGGGCGTAGCGGCCGCGCCAGCCGATTTCGAGTTTGGGGTTTTCAAACTGGTAAGACAGACCGGTCAGCCATTGGCGGCCGGTGTTCCAGAAGGTGAACGAGCTTTCGTGGTCTTCCGCTTGAATCGGGCTTTCGCCGTAGTACATTTCGCCGTTCAGACGCGGTTTGACGTAGGATACGCCGGCGCGCGCGGTCAGGCCGCCCCAACGGTAGGACGCGTCAAGTTCGTAGCCGTAGGTTTTGAGCGTGCCGCCGTTGTAAATTTTGCCGCGTTCGGTGATGGAGGCGGTGTTGTTGTTGATTTTTGCCCAACGATAGACGATGAGGTCTTTGATGCGTTGGTGGAACACGCTGCCGCTGACGTTGAAGTTGTCGTTGCGCCATCTGAAGCCGAGTTCGGCGCGGCGGGCGGTTTCGGCTTTGAGGTTGCTGTCCAAATCGGCAGCGGCGCCTGCGCGTTCGTTAGCCAACAGGGCTTCGTTCAGGCGGGGCGCACGGCTTGCCTGATTGAGGTTTGCCAAGAGGGAGAAATTGTCGTTGATGTCCCAAATCGCGCCGATGCTGGGGTTGAGCTGGCCATGCGACGCGCTTTGTTTGCTGGCGGCGTTGTATTTGAAATGGTCGTAACGCAGGCCGGTCGTCAGGGTAACGGGGTGCAGGTTCCAAATGCCTTCCGCGTACACGCCGTATTCGGCTTTTTTCTCTTTGTCGCGATCATACAGGCCGAGAATCTTCAGCCATGCGCCTTTGTCGGACGGCTCGGAGGTTTCGTGGCGGTAGTTGACACCGTATTTCACCATGTGTCCGTCGCCGAAGGAGCTGGCGAGGTTCAGATTCGCGCCGGTCGCTTTGATTTTGCTTAACTCAAGCTGGCCGATGGGAACGCCGCCTTGAGCCGTGCCGGAGGCATGAGCTTTCGGGGAAGGCGCGCCTTTAGGCGGCTTGGTGTCGTCGGTGTTGATTTGGAAGACGTTGGCGTCGATTTTGTCGAGGAAGCCGACATTGCGGCCGCGGTATTCCAGATTGTAGGATTGCTCTTTTTGATAAGTGCCGTCCACGCCGACGTAGCTGTCAACGTTTTGGAACTCGGCTTTGTCGGTGCGGTTGCCTTTTTGGTATTCCTGACGGTAGGTCAGGCGGATGCCGTGGTCGTCGTTGAAGTCGTAGCCGAGTTTGGCGAGGTTGCTGTGCTGTTTCAGACGGCTGCCGCGGTTGACATCGCCGTTGCCGTCTTTGTAGTCGCGGTTATTGAGGAAGTTGCCCGCAAACAGGGCATCGAAGCCGTTTTGATAGCCGTAAACCGCCGCGTTGCCGGTTGAACCTTTATTGCTGCTCAAGCCCGCGCCGAGTTTGAAACCGAAAGGTTTGCCATCCGTCAGCAGGTCTTTCGCGTCAACCGTCGTTACGCGGATGGTACCGCCGACCGCGCCCAAGCCCGCGCTCGCCGCGCCCGTGCCTTTTTCGACGTTGATGCTTTTCACCAAAGCGGGGTCAAGCTGGAAGCGGCTTTGGTGGTGGAAGATTTTGGTGGATTGGCTGGTGCCGTCCACTTCCAGATTAATCTTGTCTTCGCCGACGCCGCGGATGCTGTAAAACTGCGCCACGCCGTTGCCGCCGCCGACATCCATACCGATTTGGTCTTTCATGACTTGTTTCAAATCGGTCGAAGTTTCGCGGTCAAGCTGGTTGCGGGTAACGCGGGTCGGTACGGCAGTACCGGTAACCTTAATTTCATTCAGTTCGGCAGTTTCTGCGGGGTGCGTATTTTTTGCATGGGCGAAGCCTGTCGATAGTGCAAGTGTAATGAGACTAAGGCGGAATACAGGAAAAGAGGTTTTATTCATGATTTTTCCCAAGGAATAAAAAATTGACCGCTTATTCTAATTATTTTAATAATGATTATCAAACTACAAATAAATGTAAAAGAACATATTAGTCTTATTTTGATTTGTAGTTTGGATATTTTTATAAATATCAATTGGTTTATTTATGGTTAAATTTTGTAAAACTATTTTGAGAGAAAATATGTTGAGGCTTACTTTTTTGAAACTGAAGAAAAGGGATGAGTTGAATATTTATCGATGATAAATATTGTGTATAAGTGTTTTAAAAGGCCGTCTGAAAAGTGTTTTTCAGACGGCCTTTAAGTTTAACAAGCTTAACTATGCAGTTTGTGAGGCTTGTTTATTTGGAGGGTGGTTGGGCATATCCGTTATCGGCTGGGAATGCGTCAGATTCGCTATTTTTTTGCGTCGGGTCGTATAGTTCAAAAATAGCCGTACCAATTACACCTGTATTTTTGATGGAGCCTTTATCCGAGTTTGCAGCGTAAGAGTCTTCTGGGTTGCTGAATACAAAAGATGCTACAGCATCATCACTTTTACGGAAACCTTCGATTACCAGTGAATCATGTGGGTACAGAACATAGCCATCTGAGTATCTGCTGGCAGCCTGGCCTGAGATGACATCCAAACCATCTACACTGGCTATAATTTCCAAAGTTTTATTGCTATTGTTTTTATAAACCAAACGGTATGACTGACCGTCTTTACCTTGCAAAAAGTAGTTGCTACCGTCGCGGAAGATTGGAAATAGGTCGCCATTGTCAGATTGCACGGATAATTCCACTTTGCCTGCTGCTAAAGAAATCGAGTTGATTTTTTTACCCTGATAATCTTTAGCTGAGTAGTTCAATACGCCTTCTGCCAAAGGGTTTTTCGTGACACGGCGCAAATCTACGGAATGAACGGAAGACTGTACTTCATCTCCCCAGCTGGTTCCTAGTTTTTCTGCTGTTTCTACGCTTTGATTGGCTATTTCTGAATCTGCTGGTGCAGGAGCTTCAGATGAAGGAGATTGCTGGGAACAAGCAGCTAAAATTGCAGCCAACAGCATTGTCAGCCACAATTTGAATTTTATTTTAAACATAATTGCTCCTGAGATAATCTAATAGGTTAACAATCTGAATATATTAAATAATATGAAAAATTATCCGTATTCTATACTATTAATCTAATTGGGTAGAAAGCAGAGCTGTAAAAACAAGATAAATTATTTATAGTAATTAAAATAGATTTAAAAACAAACCGGACTTTGATTTTGTGAGTTGGTATCGCTGGTTAATCTGTTTCTGTATAAAAAGGCCGTCTGAAAAGCGTTTTTCAGACGGCCTCACTACTTTTTTACAGCAAAGGACTCATCAGGCGGACGGCATTTTCTACGAGGCCGCGGAGTTTGGAGCGTTGTTGCCATGATTTGATGGCAATGTAGCTGCTGTTTTTGAGGTAGCTGCGTTGGAGGTTGCAGATTTGTTTGGTGGTGTCGCGATCGTAGATGGCGAGGCTGATTTCGAGGTTGAGGAAGAAGCTGCGCATGTCCATATTGATCGTACCGAAGAGGGAGTAGTCTTCGTCTATGGTCAAGGTTTTGGCATGCAGAAGGCCACCTTCAAACATGGCGATTTTGACACCGGCTTCCAGCAGCATAGGGTAGTAGGCGCGTGAGGCGTAGCGTACCATCAGTGAATCGACTTTGGCGGGCAGTATCAGGGTTACTTTGACGCCGCGTTTGGCGGCGACGGTTAATGCCATGAGAAGCGGCTCGTCGGGGACGAAGTAGGGGGTGGTAATTGTGATTTGTTTGGTAGCGGCATAGATGGCGCTGATGATGGTTTCGTAGATGACGAAGCTGCTTTGCTCGGGGGCGGAGGGAATGATTTGGGCAACAATATTGCCTTGCTGCATTTTTTCGGGAAGGATTTGGGGCAGCAGGTTTTTTGCTTGGTTGAGGTATGTTTGTACGTTTTGGAGGTTTTTATCGGTTTCGACGGCAAGGTCGGCGAAGAAGACGGCTGACAGTTCCAGTACCATAGGCCCTGTGCAACGCATCATGGCATCTATCCATTCGCCGACGCCTGAGTTTTGTTTGAAGTAGCGCGGATCGACGAGGTTGAAGCTGCCGGTGTAACCGATTTTGCTGTCGATAACTAGGATTTTACGGTGGTTGCGCAGGTCGGTGCGTGTGAATAATGTACGCCAGATACCGACAGGTAAGGAGATATGTACTTCAACGCCGGCTTGACGCAGTTTCTCTACCCAATCGCTTTCAAGAAAGCTCCTGCTGCCGACGGCATCGGCCAGTATGGCGCAGTCTACGCCTCTGGCTTTGGCGGCAAGGATTTCATTTAGAATTTCTTCGATGCGGCCCTTGGGTTCGATAATGTAAAAGGCCAACAGGCAGGAATGGGCTGCGGCGCGTATGTCGGCAAGCATACTGTCGATGATGGTATCGGTGGTTGAGAGCAGGCTCATGGCGTTGCCTCGGGTTGCACCCAGCCCCGTTCCTTTTTCGGCAACTTTACTGATGCCGTGGTAACGCGATTTCACTTGGTCGGCAATATCGAGATAGAAATCGGCTAGATGGGTGGCGACAAAGTTGCGGTAGAAACGGTTCATTTCGCCGGTACGTTTGGCGCGGGCCGTACCGAGACGCGGCTCGCCGATGAGGATGTAGGCGATGGTTCCGAATACGGGGAAAAGGAAGAGGATAATCAGCCATGCAAAGGTTGAACCGATGTTTTTTTGTTTGTACAACACGCGCAGCATGCAGGCGAGTGCGGCGCAGGTGTGGGCGAAGATGAAAATTTCGGTCCAGGTGATGTCTTTTAAAAAATTCATATTCGGTAGCGGGAGTGGATGTGTTTTTAAGTTTGAAGGTGTCAGCTGCTAAGCTTCAGAT
>ERZ1699254.682-NODE-682-length-11740-cov-6.014036_pt1 | contig 11740 bp, 12 predicted proteins | sample MGYA00581522_ERZ1699254 | MGnify/ENA primary metagenome ERZ1699254 (study PRJEB42319, sample SAMD00040329) | human oral metagenome | material: saliva | host: Homo sapiens | study: EMG produced TPA metagenomics assembly of PRJDB4115 data set (Metgenomic analysis of... | reverse complement strand
TAAAAGAAAGGAAGCTTTTGAAGATTCAAAAGTGAATAGAAGATGAGTAAAGGAATGCTAGGGGCCTTCCGCATTTTGGAAGAAGACAAGAGAATCAAAAAAGAAGACATCATTGATGCAGTGGTAGAATCACTTCGTTCAGCCTATCGCAGACGCTATGGTCAATCTGATAGTGTAGCTATTGATTTCAACGAAAAGACAGGTGACTTTACTGTCTATACTGTCCGTGAAGTTGTTGATGAAGTATTTGATAGCCGTTTGGAAATCAGTTTAAAAGATGCCCTTGCTATTAATTCAGCCTATGAGCTTGGTGACAAAATCAAATTTGAAGAAGCACCAGGAGAGTTTGGTCGTGTAGCAGCCCAATCTGCCAAACAAACAATCATGGAAAAAATGCGTAAGCAAACACGTGCCATTACCTACAATACATACAAAGAGCATGAACAAGAAATCATGTCAGGTACAGTTGAACGTTTTGATAACCGCTTCATTTATGTCAATCTCGGCAGCATTGAAGCCCAATTGTCAAAACAAGACCAAATTCCTGGAGAAGTATTTGCTTCTCATGACCGTATTGAAGTTTATGTTTACAAGGTTGAAGACAATCCTCGTGGTGTGAACGTCTTTGTTAGCCGTAGCCACCCAGAAATGATCAAACGATTGATGGAACAAGAGATTCCAGAAGTATATGATGGAACTGTTGAAATCATGAGCGTAGCCCGTGAAGCAGGTGACCGTACGAAAGTTGCTGTTCGTAGCCACAATCCTAACGTGGATGCTATCGGAACAATCGTTGGACGTGGTGGAGCGAACATCAAGAAAATCACTAGCAAATTCCACCCAGCTCGCTACGATGCTAAGAGCGACCGCATGATTCCTGTAGAAGAAAACATCGACGTTATCGAATGGGTAGCAGATCCAGCTGAGTTTATCTACAATGCCATTGCTCCTGCCGAAGTTGACCAAGTTATCTTTGATGAAAATGACAGCAAACGTGCCTTGGTGGTTGTGCCAGATAACAAACTATCTCTTGCTATCGGTCGTCGTGGACAAAATGTTCGCTTAGCAGCACATTTGACTGGTTACCGTATCGATATCAAGTCTGCAAGTGAATTTGAAGCTATGGAAGAAGCAGGTCAAGTGGATTACGCTGAAACAGACGAATTGACTGAAGAATAAAAGCTGCAAGAGGAGGGAAAGATGAAAACAAGAAAAATCCCTTTGCGCAAGTCTGTTGTTTCCAACGATGTGATTGACAAGCGAGATTTACTTCGTATTGTCAAGAACAAAGAAGGTGAGGTCTTTATCGACCCGACAGGCAAGGCTAATGGCCGGGGCGCTTATATCAAGCTAGACAATGCAGAAGCCCTAGAGGCTAAAAAGAAAAAAGTCTTTAACCGTAGCTTTAATATGGAAGTTGAAGAAAGCTTTTATGACGAGTTGATCGCCTATGTTGATCACAAAGTAAAAAGAAGAGAGTTAGGACTTGAATAAGCAAAAAGTAAGTAATCTCTTGGGATTGGCTCAGCGAGCAGGGAAAATCATCTCGGGTGAAGAAATGGTGGTCAAGGCCATCCAAGACCAGAAAGCCAAGCTAGTCTTTCTAGCCCATGATGCTAGCCCAAATCTAACCAAGAAGATTCAGGATAAAAGCCACTATTATCAAGTAGAAGTTATTACCGTGTTTTCAACACTGGAATTAAGCATAGCAGTCGGAAAATCAAGAAAAGTTTTGGCTGTGACAGATGCTGGATTTACAAAGAAAATGAGGTCTCTTATGGAATAGAAGAGGAGGACATGATTTGTCTAAGAAAAGATTGTACGAAATCGCAAAAGAACTTGGAAAAGAAAGTAAGGAAGTTGTAGCGCGTGCAAAAGAGTTGGGCTTGGAAGTGAAAAGCCATGCTTCAAGCGTAGAGGCTGCTGCTGCTGAAAAAATCGTAGCTAGCTTTAAGCCTGCTGCTCCTAAATCAGAAGCAAAACCTGTAGCGCCAAAAGCAAGTGAAGCGAAGGTGGAAAGTAAACCAGCTACGCCAGCAGCTCCTAAGGAAGAAAAAGTTGTAGCTGCAAGACCGCAGAGTCGAAACTTTAAGGCGGAACGTGAAGCGCGTGCCAAAGAGCAAGCGGAAAGACGCAAGCAAAACAAGGGTAACAACCGCGATCAACAACAAAACGGTAACCGTCAAAAGAACGATAACCGTAATGGTGGGAAACCTGGTCAAGGGAACCGTGACAATCGTCGTTTTAACGACCAAGGGAAGAAACCACAAGGCCAAGGGAATCGTGGCAATGATTATCGCCAACAAGCTGATAATCGTCCCAACCAAGCTGGTCCTCGTATTGACTTTAAAGCCCGAGCAGCAGCTCTGAAGGCTGAGCAAAATGCAGAATACGCACGCTCAAGCGAGGAACGCTTCAAACAGTCTCAAGTTGCCAAAGAAGCCTTGGCTCAAGCTAATAAACGCAAGGAGCCAGAAGAAATCTTTGAGGAAGCTGCTAAACTAGCTGAACAAACTCAACCTGTAGTTGAAGTAGCTCCTGTAGCCAAAGAGGCTGTAGTGGATACACGTCGTAAAAAGCAAGCTCGACCAGACAAAGATCGTGATGATTACGATCATGAGGAAGATGGTCCTAGAAAACAACAAAAGAATCGAAGTAGTCAGAATCAAGTGAGAAATCAAAGAAATAGTAACTGGAATAACAATAAGAAAAATAAAAAAGGCAATAAACAAAATAACCGTAATCAGGCTCCAAAACCTATTACAGAGCGTAAATTCCATGAATTGCCAACAGAATTTGAATATACAGATGGTATGACTGTTGCGGAAATCGCAAAACGTATCAAACGTGAACCAGCTGAGATTGTTAAGAAACTATTTATGATGGGCGTAATGGCCACTCAAAACCAATCTCTGGATGGTGAAACAATTGAACTCCTTATGGTTGATTACGGAATTGAAGCTAAACAAAAGGTTGAAGTGGATAATGCGGATATCGAACGCTTCTTCGTAGAAGATGGATACCTCAATGAAGATGAGTTGATTGAGCGTCCACCGGTTGTAACCATCATGGGACACGTTGACCATGGTAAAACAACCCTTTTGGATACCCTTCGTAATTCTCGTGTTGCTACAGGAGAAGCAGGTGGTATCACTCAGCATATCGGTGCCTATCAGATCGAAGAAAATGGTAAGAAGATTACCTTCCTCGACACACCAGGACACGCGGCCTTTACTTCTATGCGTGCACGTGGTGCCTCTGTTACTGATATTACCATCTTGGTCGTAGCGGCAGATGACGGGGTTATGCCTCAAACTATCGAAGCTATCAACCACTCAAAAGCGGCTAATGTTCCAATCATCGTTGCCATTAACAAGATTGATAAACCAGGTGCCAATCCAGAACGTGTAATCGGTGAATTGGCTGAACACGGTGTTATGTCAACTGCTTGGGGTGGAGATTCTGAGTTTGTAGAAATCTCAGCCAAATTCAACCAAAATATCGATGAACTCTTGGAAACTGTCCTTCTTGTGGCTGAAATCCAAGAACTTAAAGCAGATCCGACAGTTCGTGCCATCGGTACTGTTATCGAAGCGCGCTTGGATAAAGGAAAAGGTGCGGTTGCAACCCTCCTTGTACAACAAGGTACTTTGAACGTTCAAGACCCAATCGTTGTCGGAAATACCTTCGGTCGTGTACGTGCCATGACCAATGACCTTGGACGTCGTGTGAAGGTGGCTGGACCATCTACTCCGGTTTCTATCACAGGTTTGAACGAAACGCCAATGGCAGGTGACCACTTTGCCGTATACGAAGATGAAAAATCTGCTCGTGCAGCTGGTGAAGAACGTGCTAAACGTGCTCTTATGAAGCAACGTCAAGCTACACAACGTGTCAGCCTAGAAAACCTCTTTGACACTCTTAAAGCTGGTGAACTCAAGTCTGTTAATGTCATTATCAAAGCCGACGTACAAGGTTCAGTTGAAGCCCTTGCTGCTTCCCTTCAAAAGATTGATGTGGAAGGTGTAAAAGTTACCATCGTCCACTCAGCAGTTGGTGCCATCAACGAATCTGACGTTACTCTTGCTGAAGCTTCAAATGCCTTTATCATTGGTTTCAACGTACGTCCTACACCACAAGCTCGTCAACAAGCAGAAGCAGACGATGTAGAAATCCGTCTCCACAGCATCATCTACAAGGTTATCGAAGAGATGGAAGAAGCCATGAAAGGTATGCTTGATCCAGAATTTGAAGAAAAAGTTATCGGTGAAGCGATTATCCGTGAAACATTCAAAGTGTCTAAAGTCGGAACAATCGGTGGATTTATGGTTACTAGCGGTAAAGTTACCCGTGACTCTAAAGTCCGTGTTATTCGTGACGGTGTCGTTATTTACGATGGTGAACTTGCAAGCTTGAAACACTATAAAGATGACGTCAAAGAAGTTACAAACGGCCGTGAAGGTGGTCTCATGATTGATGGCTACAATGATATCAAGATGGATGATGTGATTGAAGCCTATGTCATGGAAGAAATCAAGAGATAAAATTTTTGCTCCTTTCTTAGGTGGTGAGGGACGCAAGCAAACCGATGGTTTCATTGCTTATTTTTGAGCCTAGAGTCTCAAAAATCCCCAGTGATTGAACTGAATTATCAGCCTAATCACTTTCACCACGGCGAAAGAAGCCGATGAGTTCAAATTGAACTTCGTTCCAATTTGAATTGAAAATCAATAAGTTTAGAAAAAGCTAGGTCTGCTGGCCTAGCTTTTGGTTCAATAGAGAGGAAGGAATAGCATGGCAAATCATTTCCGTACGGATCGTGTGGGCATGGAGATCAAGCGTGAAGTCAATGAGATTTTGCAAAAGAAAGTCCGTGATCCGCGTGTCCAAGGCGTGACCATCACAGATGTTCAGATGCTTGGGGACTTGTCTGTAGCTAAGGTTTACTACACCATTTTGAGTAATCTTGCTTCAGATAATCAAAAGGCCCAAATTGGGCTTGAAAAAGCAACCGGAACTATCAAACGTGAGCTTGGTCACAATTTGAAATTGTATAAAATTCCAGACTTGACCTTCGTCAAAGACGAATCTATCGAGTATGGAAACAAGATTGACGAAATGTTACGCAATCTGGATAAGAATTAAGAAAAAGAGGGGGAATCCCTCTTTTTTGTTACTTTAAACATGATGATAGATTAATTAGTTGCCCTTCTTAAAAGTCGGTTAAAAAAATGTATAAATCTCTAATAGTATGATATGATAAAGCTTAACTTGAATATAAAATGGAGATATAGATGGCTAAACAAGATATAGCTATAAAAGTTTTACAACAAGTTGTAAAGCTTCCTGTCGTGAAAGTAAATAGAGAAAAATTTTTAGTGGAGAAGTTCTCTAAAGAATTAGATAAGAAGGATATTGCCAAATTGTTAGAACAAGGTCCTCCTTCATTATTACCCCAGGAAACCTTAGATAGGGTAGCCAGGTCCTGCATAAAGGATAATGTTTTACGAGCAAGTGGAACATCTGTTCTAGCAGGTCTACCTGGAGGTATTCTAATGGCGCTTACTATTCCAACGGATGTAGCTCAGTTTTATGCTTTTTCCTTGAAATTAGCCCAAGAATTGGGATATATTTATGGATTTAATGATCTTTGGGCATCAAGAAATGACTTAAGTGAAGAAGCTAAAAACACACTATTACTTTATCTAGGGGTCATGCTTGGGGTAAACGGAGCGGGTGCCTTGCTTCGTTCTGGTGGTGTTACAGTCGCTAAACATGTAATGACCACAGTACCTCAGAAAGCCGTAGCCAAGGCTGGCTGGTACCCTATTTTAAAAAAGGTTATGAAAATTTTTGGGGTTACTCTTACAAGGAGAGGCTTGGCAAAGGGAATGGGAAAAGCGATTCCTATTCTAGGTGGGGTTATTTCAGGGGGATTAACCTATGCGACTATGAAACCCATGGGCGAAAGATTGCAAAAAGAATTATCCAAATTAGTTAACTATTCTGAAGTGCAATATCAAAATGATATGGCAATTATTCGAAAAGAGGCTGAGGTAATCGAAGCTGACTGATATGAAGAAACTAGCAAGTCTTGTGTTGCTAGTTTTTTTAATCCCATTCCTTATGGTATAATAAAAACAGTTAAATGATTAGAAATAGACTCATGGAGGTTCTCATGGACAATATAATCGATGTATCAATTCCAGTTGCGGAAGTGGTGGATAAACATCCAGAAGTTTTAGATATTTTGGTTGAGCTTGGTTTTAAACCTCTTGCAAATCCCTTGATGCGTAATACTGTAGGGCGAAAAGTGTCGCTCAAACAAGGCTCAAAGCTTGAAGGAACTCCTATGGATAAGATTGTGCGTACGCTTGAAGCGAATGGATACGAAGTGATTGGGTTAGACTAATGACAGATGAACGAATTTATATTCTGCGGGATATTTTATTAGAATTGCATAATGGAGCCTCTCCAGAGTCCGTTCAGGAACGCTTTGATGCGACCTTTACAGGTGTATCTGCTATTGAGATTTCCCTTATGGAGCACGAGTTGATGAACTCGGACTCAGGTGTGACATTTGAAGACGTCATGGAGCTATGTGATGTGCATGCCAATCTCTTTAAGAATGCTGTTAAGGGTGTCGAAGTTGAGGACACCGAGCATCCTGGTCACCCTGTGCGTGTCTTTAAGGATGAAAATCTAGCTCTCCGTGCTGCTTTGATTCGGGTCCGTAGATTGCTCTCGACTTATGAATCTGTGGACGATGAGGAAATGCTGGTTGAGATGCGCAAAGGCTTGGTACGTCAGATGGGGCTTGTTGGTCAATTTGATATTCACTACCAGCGCAAGGAAGAGCTCTTCTTTCCTATCATGGAACGTTATGGCCATGATTCACCTCCCAAAGTTATGTGGGGAGTGGATGATCAGATTAGGGATCTCTTTCAAACAGCCTTAGTGGCAACTAAGTCGCTCCCAGAAGTGCCAATTTCCACCGTAAAGGAAGCTTTTGAAGCTTTTGCGACAGAGTTTGAAAGTATGATTTTTAAGGAAGAATCAATCCTTCTCATGATTCTGCTTGAATCCTTTACCCAGGATGACTGGATTCAGATTGCTGAGGAAAGTGATGCCTATGGATATGCTATTATCCGTCCGTCTGAGAAATGGGTTCCTGAACGTCAACATTTTGTTGAGGAAAAAAGTGTAGAAGAACCAACTCAGTCAGAAACTGTAGATGGACAAGTTCAGCAAGTGATCGATACACCAGAAGGTCAGTTTACAATCACCTTTACACCAAAGGAAAAGGAAACGGTGCTAGATCGCAATAGCCAGCAGGCTTTTGGCAATGGCTATCTCTCAGTTGAACAGGCGAATCTTATCCTTAATCATTTGCCGATGGAGATTACCTTTGTTAATAAGGATGATATTTTCCAGTATTATAATGACAATACTCCAGCAGATGAAATGATTTTCAAGCGGACACCGTCTCAAGTTGGACGAAATGTCGAACTATGCCATCCACCAAAATATTTGGAGAAAGTCAAAGCGATTATGCAAGGCCTTCGTGAAGGGAAAAAGGACAAGTACGAGATGTGGTTCAAGTCAGAATCACGTGGAAAGTTTGTCCATGTCACTTACGCAGCTGTCCACGATCAAGCAGGGGAGTTTCAAGGAGTCTTGGAATATGTTCAGGACATCCAACCCTACCGTGAGATTGATACAGACTTTTTCCGTGGATTAGAATAAGGAGAAAAAATGAGTTACGAGCAAGAATTTATGAAGGAATTTGAAGCCTGGGTTAATACCCAGATTATGATCAACGATATGGCTCTTAAGGAAAGTCAAAAGGTCTATGAAGAAGATCAAGATGAGCGCGCTAAAGATGCCATGATTCGCTACGAGAGTCGCTTGGATGCCTACCAGTTCTTACTAGGTAAATTTGAAAACTTCAAGGCAGGCAAGGGATTCCATGATTTACCAGAAGGTTTATTTGGCGAGAGAAATTATTAATGTTTAGAAATTGGAAAGGAGGCTGGGACAAAAGTCCTAGCCTCTCAATTGTCTTTGGATTGTCGAGCAAGATGCAGTGGTTGAGTGGGCTCTACTACGCTGATTTCATCAGCTTTTACAGCCCTACTCAACTGTGCGGAGGTGGGACGACGAAATCGAATTCTAACGAATTACCGATTTCTGTCCCACTCTCTTTTATTTTTGAAATCAGTCCGTTAGTTTCATGGCTTTGATTTTTTCTTCTTCTGGGGTGACCCGCAGAGTCTTTTGGCCGGTGTAGGTGACAAAACCTGGCTTTCCACCAGTTGGTTTATTGAGTTTCTTAGCTTCGATCATATCTACTTGGACCAGGTTTGAGAGACGGGCCTTGGAATAGTAGGCGGCCAACTCTGCAGCATCGGTCTTCACTTCATCCGATGGATTTAGATTTCCTGTAATGACGACGTGGCTTCCCGGGATATCTTTGGCATGGAACCAGAGTTCATCTTTCTTAGCGATCTTAAAGGTCAGTTCATCGTTTTGCAAATTATTGCGACCCACTAAAATGATGGTTTTTCCATCACTCGCCAGGTATTTCTCAGGTTTTTTCCGTTTATGGATTTTTTCTCGGTTGCGCCGTTTGATAAAGCCGGTCTGGATTAACTCTTCACGAATCTCTGCCACCTCAGCCAGGCTCGCTTGGGAAAGGGCCGTTTCAACCGTTTCAAGATAAGAAATGGTTTCCTTGGTTTCTTGAATGAGGATGGTCAAATGTTTGACGGCTTCTTTTAACTTCTGGTAGCGTTTGAAGTAGCGTTGGGCATTTTGATTGGGGGTCAGGGCCTTGTTGAGTTGGATGGTAATGGGCTCGTTGGTATAGTAATTGTCCAGGACAACCTGGTCTTGGTCGTTTGGTACCTGATGGAGGAAGGTTGTCAGCAATTCTCCTTTTTGGCGGAATTCTTCCGCATTGTCGGTCGCCGCTAACTCCGCTTCTTGCTTGGCTAATTTTTTCCGGTTCTTTTCAAGATCGTTTTCAACCTTGCGGATTAATTCACTGGCCTGTTGTTGCACCCGATCGCGCTCAGCCTTGTCTCGGTAATAGTCATCCAGCAGATCGGAAAGTGTTTCAAAGGTTTGACTGGTCGCATCCTCAAAGGGGATAGCCGAGAAGGATTTGGTCGTTAGGCGAGGCTCAGTTGAAGCTTGGAAAAAGGCACGGAAGGTTTTTAATTTTTCATCCGTCTCAAGTCGCTTGGCTAATTCTTGAGCCGTATCTCGCCCCAAACCTTGGAAACATTTTTGAAGGTTTTTTGGGTTTAACTCTTCCTTGTGAAGAAGGGCAAAAAGGGATTCATCTCCAATTGTAAAAGGATTGACCGAGTTGGTTTTCGGAGGAGCTACATAGGTTGATCCAGGGAGAATGGTCCGGTAGCTATTTTGTGAGAAGCCGACATGTTTAATGGCTTCGATGATTTTATTGCTGGTGCGGTCCAGGAGAATAATATTACTGTGCTTGCCCATGATTTCGATCATGAGGCTGACAGAAATGGCATCTCCAATTTCGTTTTTATTGGAGACACGGATTTCGAGAATCCGGTCGTTCTCCATTTGCTCAATCCCTTCAATGACAGCGCCTTGAAGATATTTGCGCATAACCATAATAAAGGTATTGGGAAAGGCAGGATTTTCAAAGTTGGTCTGGGTCCGTTGAATCCGTCCAAAGACAGAATGGGAAGAGAGCAGGAGCTTTTGGTTTTTCCGATTGCCTCGGATTTGGAGCACCAATTCTTGCTCGAAGGGTTGGTTAATTTTTTGAATGCGCCCACTCAAGAGTTCGGCCTTCAATTCTTGCACCATATGGTGTAAAAAAAATCCATCAAAAGACATGGGATTCCTCATCATTCTAGCGTTTATTCTAGTAAATTATATCAAAAATAGAGCGGAAATCCCAGAAAGAAGCAAGAGGATGTTCAATAGAAAATGCGAACGTTTTCAAAAAAATGCAGAAAAAGTATTGACATTTTTGAAAGAAAATTTTAAAATGTAAGAAATTAGAAAAGTAGTAAATGAAAGTTTCAAGAGAGCCTACGGTTGCTGAGAGTGGGTAGCGGCAGTTTATGAAATTGGACTAATGATGAGATGAATTTGAAACAATAAAAATTCGGTTGGCACACCTTATCGTGCAACTTGTTGCTAGACAAGACAGAGATATGGGGGAGACTATCCTTTTCCCATAAGTGAGGTGGCACCGCGATGACACGTCCTCACATAGCTTTTGCTATGTGTGGGCGTGTTTTTTGTTTTAGATGAGAAGGGAGAAAAGATATGAAGAAACGATGGCGTCGCAGTCTTTAGATGATGGAAAAAAAGAAGAAAATGAAAAATAGAAGAGGTATTAAAAATGAAAAATAAACGTTTAATGGGAATTATTGGTTTGATTGCAGCAGCAGTCATTGGGACAGCGATCTATTCAGCTACAGCAGGCAAAGACAACAAGGCAGCAAGCAGCAATGAAAAGGCTAAAGTTGGGGTCTTACAGCTGGTCAGCCACCCTTCGCTTGACTTGATCTACAAGGGAATTCAAGATGGTTTGGCTGAAGAAGGTTATGATAAGGATAAAGTGGACATTGATTTCCTTAATGCTGAAGGCGACCAAAACAAAGTTGCAACCATGAGTAAACAATTGGTAGACAAGGATAACCAAGTCTTGATTGGAATTGCAACTCCATCTGCTCAAGGATTGGCTAGTGCAACCAAAGACAAACCCATCGTTATGGGAGCTGTCACTGATCCGGTCGGCGCAAACTTGGTCAAAGATTTGAAAAAACCAGGTGGCAATATCACTGGGGTATCTGACCACAATCCAACTGAGCAACAGTTGAAATTAATCAAAGAATTGACTCCGAACGTGAAAACAATTGGGATCCTGTACTCAACCAGTGAAGATAACTCAAAATCTCAAGTAGAAGAATTTACAAAATTGGCTGAAAAAGCAGGCTACAAGGTCGTTCCTTATTCTGTTCCTTCTACAAACGAAATTGCTTCCACTGTGTCTGTAATGTCAGGCAAAGTCGATGCCATCTGGGTTCCAATCGACAATACCATCGCTTCAGCCTTCTCAACAGTTGTCGAAGCCAACAAAACAGCTAAAAAACCAATCTTCCCAAGTGCGACAGCTATGGTAGAAGCTGGTGGTCTTGGTTCAGTCGTTGTCGACCAACACGATCTTGGAGTAGCAACTGGTAAAATGGCTGCGAAGATCTTGAAAGGTCAAAAACCTGCGGATACACCTGTTGAAATCTTTAGCCAAGGAAAATCTGTCATCAATAAAAAAGTCGCAGATGAATTGGGCATTACTATTCCAGAATCTGTCTTGAAAGATGCTGGACAAGTCATTAAATAAAAAGAAAACGAATAACAAGAATGGCAGGGGAATTTAGCATTGGTAGGTCTTTAAATTGTGATATTTAAAAATGTTTACCAGTGCTCACGACCAGCTTTGTTACTCATGATAGAGGAGAAAGAAGTGGAAGTCAAGATAACAGATCTTCATCCGACCCAACTATATTTATCAGAAAAGAAGTTACATGATATCCAGATGCTTGATCAGTCGGCAGAAATCATCAATGTGGATCCAATTAGTGTTCTTGCATTTGGAGATAGCTTGTTGATTACAGACGGGCATCACAGGGCTTATCAGGCTTTATTGGCAGGTCGGGATACGATTACTGCTGAGTTTGATAGAGAT
>ERZ1699254.673-NODE-673-length-11859-cov-3.847937_pt1 | contig 11859 bp, 10 predicted proteins | sample MGYA00581522_ERZ1699254 | MGnify/ENA primary metagenome ERZ1699254 (study PRJEB42319, sample SAMD00040329) | human oral metagenome | material: saliva | host: Homo sapiens | study: EMG produced TPA metagenomics assembly of PRJDB4115 data set (Metgenomic analysis of... | reverse complement strand
TTGATCCAGTAACCCACAAAATCTTGAAACCAGATAACTGGAAAGAAAAGTACGCTCCAGAGCCTGCAATCAAAAAGGAAATAGAGCGCCAAATCAAGGCTTATGAACGTCATAAGGAAAGAGAAAATAGAATGAGTTAGAAGCTCCAAGATGAAAAATTAAAATACCTATTGGATTTATTCAATAGGTATTTTTGTTCATATTAGATTTTGCAGCTAGTTTACACGACTTTTTTCTTTAGATGTTACATCTTTTACAGCTTCGACACCTTCACTTGCTTTTTCTTTAGCAGTTGATACACCACTACTGAAACCAGTTTTAACTTTTTCAAATTGTTCGGATGCAAATTCACCTGTTGACTCTGCTGCGTCAGTTACTCTATCTTGAAGACTCACTGAGTCTGCTTCAAATTGTTCTTTTGTTTTGATATCAACAACGTTCACATTTACTTCAACAACTTCAAGATTTGTCATTTGTGAAACCTCAGAAGTGACAACTTTTTTAATTTTGTTGTATAGTTCAGGAACGTTAATTTTGTATTCTACAACAACATTCAAATCGACAGCAACTTGTGTCTTACCAACTTCAACATTAACTCCACGAGTAACATTATCTGTGTTAATAATTTTTTCAGTTAAATTAGAGAAAAATCCTCCATCAACGTCCAAAAGACCAGGTACTTTTTCTAGTGCTAGACCAATAATTTTTTGGATAACCTTATTTTCATAAGTAAGGCTTCCTTTTACTTCATGAGTAGTAGCAGTAGATTCATTTTTTTCTGTAGAAACGTTTTTTTCCAAGTTTGACATATGCGACTCCTTATTATTTATTTATATAGTTTTTTTGGATATATAATCCAATTACAATTCCTAAAGCTCCGAAAATCAAAACAAATAGTGTTTTGAAGAAACCAAAGGAAATAATTAAACAAGCTAGAATAATACCTATTAAGCCTGATAAAATTGGATACTGATACTTTTTAAGTAATTCCATCTTTTCACTTCCTTAATCTACACGACTTGTAGTTTTCTTGTGTTGAGTTGGAGGTTGATAGTTTTTAACCAAAACTTCAAGTTTTACCTCACGTTCAAGACCAAAAAACTGCCTTAATCCTTGAGTTATTTCATTTTGAATTGACTGGCACTTAGTAGAGATGTTGTCTGAAGTAATTATTCTACCTTCCACGTAAACAAAACATTTATTTCTTCTGATATTTACACGGATAGTTGGATTTTTAATCAACTCATATTCATCAACAACACATCTAACGAACCCTTCAATAGCTGAATTTTTTAGTTTAAGCTTATCATCTTTAGTACCTAATTGAATATCCAGATATTGCTTAGGATAAAATAGTATAACTAGGATTGATGATAAAACTAATACTGATAGGATTAATGTCCCCCAAAAAATGAATTTTGAAATGAATGCAGCAAAACTCCATTCTCTCCAACTAAACAATTGAATGCCTAAGTCACTTGTTTGTTGGTAATCAATCAAGATGGGGAGGAAGACTGTCAAGATAAGAATACAGAAAATAAGTAAAAGTATTTTCTTTGTTTTTGACATATACATTCCTTTCGAATTAAGCTCATAGATTATTGTAATAGTTTAGGCAGGTGTACAACAATCTATCATCTTCAAGATAGAAGAATACGGAATTAGTGACTTTGAAAAGTGCTACTATGATAGATGAGGTTAGCTAATTTAATTAACGAAGGGCTCATCTCCCCGAGGGATTGTTAATAGAGAACTAGGAAAATGGAGTAAGTAGTTTCAAAACAAAATGTATGATACCCTTAGACGTAAAAATGCCAAGTTGTCTATAACAAGTGGCAAAAAAATGGGTCTCCTTTTCTAAACTGCGAATACATTCTCAGTTGTTTTTAGTATAGCATTTTTTGAAAGCGTCGTCAATTTTGAACATCCTCTCCTTTACTTTATAGATTAGTTTAGGATTTTTTGACGAATATAGTCCTCGCTGTATAAAAGGCTATCACTAATAAAAAGCGAGGCCGGGATTTTCCCGACCTCTTTTGTTCTCATTATAAAGTTTTATCCTTGTCTCGAACAACGAGAAGGTCAACACTTGTATGGCGTAGGATATATTCTGATGAAGATCCGACAAGCAAACGTTCGAAGGCGTTAAGCCCAGTTGCTCCAACCAAAATCAAATCAACATGTTCTTGTTCAGGGATTGTTTTGGCTAAAAGAGTTTTAGGATTTCCCATTTCGATGACAACTTTAATATCTGTAAGACCAGCGTCTCTTGCACGCTTTTCATATTCTGCCATCAAGTCTTTGGCTTCCACTTGTAACTCTTCATAAACTTCAGCATCAAATGTTGAAATGCTTTGAAGAGCCCGAGTATCGATTACATGGGCGATGGTTAGTTTAGCCTGGTTACGCACTGCTGACTGAACTCCCTTAACAAAAGCCAAATCAGCTTCTTTAGAACCGTCGACTGCTACCATGATGTTTTCGTAACGTTGTGTCATAGCAAAAACCTCCTCATTTCTTATCACCTTCATTGTAATCCTTTTCACTAAAAAAGTAAAGTAAAAAATGATAGCAAACAAGATGCTTTTGACTTTGATTTTGAGAGTGTTATAATTAAAGGAGAGAATGCAAGAGGGGATCATATGACAAATATTGCGGTACTTTCAGATATCCATGGAAATACAAGAGCACTGGAAGCTGTTTTAGCAGATGCAGAGAAGGCAGGCGCTGAGGAATATTGGCTCTTGGGAGATATTCTCATGCCTGGGACAGGACGAAAAAATATTCTCAGACGATTAGAGGACTTGCCGATTACGATTCGAGTTCTGGGAAATTGGGAAGAGAGTTTATGGCGAGCTGCTCATCGAAAATTAGATACAAGTAGACCTAGCCATCGCTACCTCTTACGCCAATGCCAGTATATTATGGAAGAAATTAGTCTAGATGATATTGAAGCTCTACAGGCATTTCCCATGCACACACACCGCCAGTTTGGAAATCTGAAGGTAGGGATAAGCCATCATTTGCCGGATAAAAATTGGGGAAGAGAACTGATCCATCTTGGCAAGCAGGAAGATTTTGACCGTTTGGTAACCAATCCTGACTGTGATATTGCCATTTATGGGCATATTCACCAGCAATTTCTTCGCTATGGGAGCGAGGGACAACTCATTTTAAATCCAGGATCAATTGGGCAACCCTTCTTTTTATCAGCAAGTCTACGTGAGGATTTGCGGGCGCAATATATGATTTTAGATTTTGATAACAAAGGTTTGAAGGACGTAGATTTTCGTCGTGTTGATTACGATGTTGAGTCAGAATTACAATTGGCTAGAGATTTGAAATTGCCCTACTATCAGGTCTATTACGAAAGCTTAGTCAATGGAATTCATCATACCCATAATCAGGACTTGTTGCACGAAATCGCCCAGAGTCAAGGACATGATGTTGAATTGGACGACTGGCTTAGTCGTAACTCTTGACATTACAACTCTAGGAGATATAATAAATATAAGAGAAGAATGAGCTTTGTCGATAATAAAGGAGGACTGCATGCAAATTTCAAGCCGATTTACCATTGCGACACATATGTTGGTAATCATTGCCCTAAAAGGGAAGGAAAGCAAGGTGACTAGTGATTTTCTAGCTAGTAGTGTTGGAGTCAATCCTGTTATTATCCGAAAAACCTTGTCCCAACTGAAAAAAGCAGACTTGATTTCCGTCGCGCGTGGAACTGGTGGAGCAGAGATTATCAAAAATCTTGAGGATATCAGTCTTTTGGATATTTATCAAGCAGTGGAATGCCTTGGAAAGACTGGACAACTCTTTAGTTTTCATGATAATCCTAATCCTGACTGTCCAGTAGGAGCTAACATCCATGGAGTTTTAGATGAAAAGTTAGATAAAATTCAAGAAGCCATGGAAGAAGAATTAAGCCAAACCAGTCTTGCTCAAGTAGTGGCAGATGCAGAAGCAAGGATTTAAAGTTAAGAGGACCTAAGGTCCTCTTTTTCTATGCGGCTAATTATGATGAAATAGAATCATTATAGGAGGAAGAAATGTATCGCGTTATAGGAATTGTATCAGCCTTTATCCGTGAATTTGTAGCTCTATGTGTGACATTAAAGTGGCTCTTTGTGTTCTTCTACGGATTATTATTCCTAGCTCTTCTTTTATCTTATAAGGGAATTCTTTGGTCATAAAAGTCTCTATTTTAACTCGCTCATGTAAAAAAGCAAGAATTTTTTAGTTCTTGCTTTTTTATTGATTATTTATGACGTGCTGTCTTATTGAAGTCTATAGCCCTATTTTTCCTCTTTTTTCTTTAGGAAGCTTCCAAGTCCAAGAAGGGACAGAATGCTGAATCCAGCAAGAGCAAGAGGTGATTTGTTTTCAGTTCCTGTGTTTGGAAGGACTTTTTGAGAAAGAGCCTCTACAACAGTTTCTTGAGTTTCAGGATTTACAGCTAGGTTTTGGGCCTGATTTTGTTCTACTTTCAAGCTAGAAAGATCAAATTCTGGCTTTTCTTCCACAGCTGGAGCGACAATGGCACCACCTTGAGACAAGCGGAGAACGACAGCAGTGAGAGCGTTCAATTGCAAGCCTTTTTCAGTCCATTCGAGACCTTGCGGGTTGGCAATTCCTACTGGTCCTGCTTGGTTTTCATCAGCCAAGACTTCGGCCTTTCTCAAGTGGGCAAAGTCTCTTCCTAGAGTGAATTCACGTTCTTTATCGTCTGCATTGACAAAGACAGCGTAGATATCTCCATTTGGAGCAGTAATTTGGTAGCCGATGACCACGTCTTCTTTTTCAACACCATTTTGTCCTGGGACAGTAATGAGGCGGACACGCTCCTTGATATCTTGTAGACTCTTGAGTCGGAAGGCATCTGTAGATTGACGAAGGGCAATCAAACCTTTCATGTAGTCACGACTCTTGACATTTTCAGGATATGCTTTTTTATCTGTTGCCTTAGTCCAGTCAAACTTGTTGACAGCATCGCTAGAGTCATAAGAGTCATGGATGAAGTATGGATAGACAAATGGATTGCCGTCTTTATCACGCAACAAGTGGGACTTGTTTGGAACCTTATCCTCTGAAACAGGAGTTTTGTAGGCTGGGTCCAAGAATTGTTTGGTACGTCCGTATTCCTGACCAGAGTGGATAAATGGAGTTCCTTGAGCTGTTAAGACCATGAGGTTTCCAAGTCGCAAACGACGATGGATTTCAGCATAGTTCTCGGCCTTGCTTGGGTCTTTTTTGATAGATTGGGCAATGATGTCAAAGAGGGTCAAGTTATCATGGGCTGCGATATACTGGATAACATCTCCTGGGTTGTCCGCTTCAAAGTTGGTTGGTTGAGCAATGAGATTTTTAAAAATGGTATTGACATCACGTTTTCCACCTGTGATAAAGGCAGGCTGGCCTTCGTTTGGATAGCCAGACTTGAGGTTGTTGCGGATGTCGTCTGAAAAGACAGCGACAGTATCTGTTTTCTTCATCCAATCTTGGTCAGCAGGTTGTACAGGCGTATTTTCATCACCAGTGTAGGTTCTCCAGCCTTCACCTAGCATGATAAGGTTTGGATTGAGGGCGCGTGCAGCCTTGTAAGCTTCTTCGATTGAAGCTGCATCATGATCTCCCATCATATCGAAACGGAAACCATCCACTTTGTAGGTGTCAACCAGATACTTGATAGAGTCTACCAAGACACGTTTAGACATGTAGTGGGTTGTTCCTAGACGACCACCACCAAAGCTAGTACGTGGCGAACCATCAGCATCCATGAAGTGATAGTAGTTTGGCTCAATATCCTCAAAAATGTCAACATTAGCAGTATGGTTGTAGACCACATCCAAGATAGCTCCCATGCCACGTTTGTGGATTTCGTTGATGAGGTTTTTAAATTCTGCGATACGTTTTTCTGGGTCCTTAGGATTACTTGAGTACATACCAGTCAATGAGAAGTAGTTTTGAGGGTCATATCCCCAGTTGTAGTTACTGTTGCTTGAAGCATAGGCAGACAAACGTTCTTGGTTTTTCAATTCATTAACATAATAGTAAGACAAGACTGGGAGGAGCTGGATATGAGTCACGCCCAAGTCTTTGAGGTAGTCTAGTTTTTCGATAAAGGCTTCAAAGGTACCAAATGGTTTAGTCAAATCTTTTGCGATGGCAGGATCTGAAGTGAAGTCGCGAACATGTGCCTCATAGATAACGGCATCTTCACGCGATTTGAAGTTGCGAATCTTACCATAAGTCAAGTCTTGTGGACCTAGTTTTGCTGGGTCCACAAAGGCAGCTTTAGCAACTTTATGAGCAGGGTCTTTTTTTGCTAGATCACTGTTCCAAGCCGCTAATGATTTGGCATAAGGGTCAAGAACGAGAACGGTTTTACCTTGGCGCTCGATCTGGTAGTGGTAGTAATAGCCAGTATAGTTGCTGATACCGAGTCCAGAATTTGCATCCAGGGTTTGTTTCCAGGTTCCTTTTTCTCCCTTTTCAAGAGCGACTGTTCCGACAACTTTTTCAGGATCTTTCTTGTCGTAGACGACAACTGAAACCTTATCGGCACTTGGAGACCAAAGAGTGAGGTCAACACGTTTACCATCGTTTTTTAGATGAGCACCGAGTGGACCGTCATAACTGTAGGTCTCATCTTTGAGGCGCCAGCTTGAACGTGTGGTAAAGCGGTCTGAATCGTAGGCAACTGTGTAAGGGTTTTGAGTATCAGAGAAATTACCAATGTAGGTTACTTTTTTACCAGCTTCATCTAGTTCAATATCTGCTATATCAACCTTGTTTCCTTGGTGGTCCGTAATACTTGAACGCTTGATGATATCCTCTTTCTTAGCTCCAACTAGGGTAGAGAAACTACTTTCGATACGAGATTTTGCCACATGTTGGGCACCAGTCATGCGAATATCGTGAACATAGTATGGGTTGGTGTAGATCGTTTCATCATCATCCTTGAGGAAGATTTGACTATGGTTTTTCAGGTCAGTGAATTTATAGTCTTCTTTTCTGATTTTCACATCATCGCCTTTCTTGCTTTCGTCTAGTAGTAAAAATCCAAATTCTCTAGCAGCTTCATTGAGTGGAATATCGATGTAGCGTCCGTGTTTTCCTGTTGCGGTAAAGTCAGTACCGTCAGGCCATTCTCCACTGCTTGGGTTTTTGACATCTCCCCAATACCAGAGTGATTTTTTATCGTAATTTCCATCGGTGCGGAAATAGTTGACACGAACAGTTCCAGCTGGTTGAGGTTGATAGTTGTATACTTTGTAGCTTTCATCTAGCCAGGCTTCATTCATCTTTGGAGAAAGAAGCTCTACCGAACGGTCTCCAGTAAGGTTATCACCTTTGCTATTATTGATGAGGAAGCTGACTTTCTTGGCTTGTTCATTTTTGAGTTTGACATCTAGGTAATAGCCGTAGTCGTCTTTCTTGGCATCTTTGAAGGACTGGGCTCCATTTGGCCAATTTTCGGATGGTTTTTCGACATCGTCCCAGGTCCAGAGTCCTTGAGAATCCTTAGCTTTTTCTGGGAGTTTTTTTACATGGATGCGGAAGTAGTTGTCTGCGATTGGTGTTTCAGAACTAGCTTCCTCTTTTATTTTTTCATCTGAAGCTGGACTTGCAGCTACTTCAGTTTTTTTATCCTCTGAAGTTGTGGCTGGCTCGTCTCTCTTTTCTACTTGATCGCTAGAAGGCTTGGTTGTAGTACCCTCTGCTTTAGCACTTTCAGTAGTTAAAGCTACTTCAGAATCTTTAGCTTTTTCTTCAGTTTTGAGGGAATCGTTTGCATTATTCTGCCCAGAAACTGGAGTTGGAGCTGGCTTAGAATCTGTATCTGTAGGATCAATAGTAACAGCGCTTACATTTTCTCTGGTGCTCGAGAGATTTTCATCTGCAGCAACATGAGGCGACGCAAGGGCCAGTAGGATAAAACTCGCTCCGATAAGTACTGAACCGGTCCCATTTTTCAAGGAACGGATACTATAAACCATTTTTTTCTCGCGTTGGGGGGATATGTTCTTCATCAATAGTCTCCTATAAATTTATTTTAAAATTAGTATAACACGAAGTAAAAAAATGTGCAAGCGTTTTCCTAAATGTTTGTTTTATGGTAACAAGAAACTCTCCTTATTTTTAAGGAGAGTTTTTATAATAGAAATAGTTGGAAAGAAGTAGACAGAAAAGCTTGGTAACTGAAGAAAAATGAAGTAAAATTATTTCAATGCTTATTCTAAGAACTACTTATCTTATCGCCGATGTGAGAAATAGTTGAGAAGGTTTATCAAGGAAAAGATTGTCGGAACTATAAAGTATTTGGGTCTGAATGTCTGAGAAGCCATGATTTTTAAGAGTCTCCTCAAGTTCCGAAATAATAAAACCATGGTTTTCTCCATCTGGTACGGTATAATCAGCGATAAATAGTTGTCCTCCGAGAGTCAAATGTTCCTTGAACATAGCTAGACTGGAATCAAGATGAGGCATGTGATGAAGAACACGACTAACGATAATGAGATCGAATGTTTGCTCTAATGGTTTAAGAACTAAGTCTTGTTGAATCAAGTGTAGATTTTTAAGTTTTTGGTTTTCAACCTTGATACGAGCTTGCTCCAGCATTCTTTCTGCGATGTCAACCAAGGTCACTGACTTGGCTTGTTTGGCTAGAGGAAGAGCGATAAGTCCAGTTCCTCCTCCAAAATCTAGGATTGATTTGGTAGATAGCTCAGAGACTTGTTGCTTGATCTCTGCATTTACAAGGTCTGCTAGAAATTGATTTTTGGGAGAATCGAAAGATTCTGCTCGATGATTAAAATGATGTTCCATGTCAATAGTGTAGCATAAAGAGAAGATGTTTTAAAATGTTGGCTAGGTCTTGTTGGAAAGGGATAGAGTTATCGACTGGTGTTTAGCTTTTAAACTTTGATGAGAACAGGAGTTTTTTTGGGATTTTGATTGAAAGAGTTAAGGAAATAAAGAGGAGAAAAACTTGAAATCATGTTATAATAAAACGATAGAATCGTAAGAAAGAGTGGATGAATTTTGATTATTCCGACTTATAATTGGCAATTTGCACCTCAAGTTGAGGATGCAGATTTTACAAAAATCGCCAAGAAAGCTGGGCTAGGGCCTGAAGCTGCTCGTTTATTATTTAGCCGTGGTATTAAGGATGAAGATAGTTTGTCTCGTTTTTTGGCACCAAGTCTAGATGATTTACACGATCCCTATCTTCTCCACGATATGGATAAGGCAGTGAATCGTATTCGTCGTGCTATAGAGCAGGGGGAATTTATTCTCGTTTATGGAGACTACGATGCAGATGGGATGACATCAGCTTCTATCCTTAAAGAAACATTAGAACAATTAGGAGCCGAGTGTTTAGTCTATCTTCCTAATCGTTTTACAGATGGTTATGGTCCTAATGCCAGTGTTTACAAGTACTTCATTGAGCAACAAGGGATATCCTTGATTGTAACCGTAGATAATGGAGTTGCAGGCCATGAAGCTATTGACTTGGCTCAATCTATGGGAGTAGATGTTATTGTAACGGATCACCATTCTCTACCAGAGGTCTTACCAGATGCTCATGCAATCGTTCATCCGGAGCATCCTGAATCAGACTATCCTTTTAAACATTTGGCAGGCTGTGGAGTGGCTTTTAAACTAGCTTGTGCCCTCTTGGAGGAAGTGCAGGTTGAGTTGCTTGATTTGGTTGCCATTGGGACCATTGCTGATATGGTCAGTTTGACAGATGAAAATCGCATCATGGTTCAATATGGTTTAGAAGTTTTACGCAATACCCAAAGAATAGGGCTTCAAGAGTTATTTGAAATAGCAGGGATTTCTAGTAGTGACCTTACAGAAGAGACGGTTGGTTTTCAGTTGGCGCCTCGCTTGAATGCCCTAGGGCGCTTGGATGATCCCAATCCAGCTATTGACTTACTAACTGGCTTTGATGATGAAGAGGTGCGTGAGATTGCCCTCATGATTCAAGAAAAAAATGAAGAACGCAAGGAAATCGTTCAAGCCATTTATGAAGAAGCTAAAAGTTTGGTAGACCCTAACAAAAGTGTTCAAGTTTTAGCCAAAGAAGGTTGGAACCCAGGAGTGCTTGGGATTGTAGCTGGTCGCTTGTTGGAAGAATTAGGGCAGACAGTTATTGTTCTGAATATTGAAGATGGCCGTGCCAAGGGGAGTGCTCGAAGTATTGAAGCAGTCGATATCTTTGAAGCCTTGAATCCGCATCGGGAACTTTTTATCGCCTTTGGTGGGCATGCAGGCGCTGCAGGTATGACACTTGAAGCGGAACAGCTAGACGCCTTATCGGAAATTTTAGAAACCTATGTAAAAGACAAAGGGATAGATGCCAAGGGCAAGAATACATTATATCTAGATGAAGAATTAGATTTGGAAAGCCTAAGTTTAGAGACGGTTAAAAGCTTTGAACGATTAGCTCCTTTTGGAATGGATAACCAAAAACCTGTTTTTTATATTCGAGATTTTCAAGTTGAAAATGCTCGTTCTATGGGAGCGGGAGATAGTCATCTAAAATTAAAGATTTCCAAAGGGACCGCGAGCTTTGAGGTAGTAGCTTTTGGTCAAGGATCAAAGGCTACAGAGTTTTCTCAGGTAAAACAACTGGAATTGGCAGTTACCCTTTCTGTTAACCAATGGAATGGGCAAACAACCCTCCAGTTGATGATGGTAGATGCCCGTGTGGACGGTGTTCAACTTTTTAACATCCGTAGTAAGAGTGTAGAGCTACCAGAGGGAGTGCCTGTCCTAGATTTTACCAGTGATTTACCAGAAATGCTTTCTAGCCCAGCAATCGTTGTAAAAAATATTCCCGAGGATCTCAGTCTTCTCAAACAAGTGTTGCAAGAACAGGATTTCTCTGCTATTTACTTTAAAAATGATATCGCTAAAGCATACTATTTGACAGGTTATGGTACAAGAGAGCAATTCGCTAAGCTTTATAAGACAATCTACCAGTTCCCAGAATTTGATATTCGTTATAAGCTCAAGGACTTATCAGCTTATTTGAAGATAGAACAGATTTTGCTAGTCAAAATGATTCAGATTTTTGAAGAACTTGGTTTTGTCACAATTGAGAATGGTGTAATGAAAGTAAATAAAGATGCTGATAAACGGGACATCGCTGAAAGTCAGATTTATCAAAATCTCAAACAAACTGTTAAAGATCAAGAAATGATGGCACTAGGTACGGTGCAGGAAATCTATGACTTTTTAATGGAAAAATAGAAGAAAAGAAGCTGAGATAATCTATCTCAGTTTTTTGTTGTCTCTTATAATTTTTAAATTATTTGTTCTTTAGAATGTTATGTAGTAAAAGTATACAGATTTGTAACATGACTACAACATAAATCTAAAACAACTGACATGTAAATCAGGTATGATTCTCTTGTCAACAAAAAAATTAAAAATAATCAATAAAATTTTAGGAGAAATTTATTATGAAAAAAACAGTTGCTAAACTGACTCTTGGTTTAACATCTACAGCTATTTTGGCGACAGTTGGAGCTCAAACTGTTAGTGCATCTTCTTACGTTGTCCAAGACGGAGATTCATTTTTTGGTATTGCTACTGCAAATGGCATGGATCCTTATGAGTTGGCAGCAAATAACGGGAAAAGTATTTTTGATATGATCCACCCAGGGGATGTGCTAGAAGTAAGCGGTCCAGCTCAGGCTACTTATTCATACGGTGCTCCTGCTTCTGAGGCAACTAGTACTTTGAATCCTGCTTCAGATGATGATGTTGTCGTGAATACTCCGACAGACTATGGAAACTCATATCCTGTTGGTCAGTGTACATGGGGCGTAAAAG